>Ga0334722_10002706_pt1 | contig 19690 bp, 18 predicted proteins | sample C3_bottom_MG_FD_207210 | JGI IMG/M metagenome (GOLD analysis project Ga0334722, IMG submission 207210) | Sediment microbial communities from Yellowstone Lake, YNP, Wyoming, USA - C3_bottom | ecosystem: Environmental > Aquatic > Freshwater > Lake > Sediment | place: USA: Wyoming | collected...
CGGCGCATGCTGCTCGGCTACGACCAGGGCGCCATCGTCACCCTCGACGGCGGCCACACGTGGAGTTCGTGGTACAACCAGTCCACCGAACAGGTCTATCACATCTCCGCCGACAACTCGTTCCCGTACTGGATCTACGCCACGCAGCAGGACGCGGGCGCCATCCGCACGCGGAATCGCGGCAACCTGGGCGCCATCACGCCGCTCGACTGGAACCCGGTGAACGGCTGGGAGTGGGGGACCATCATTCCCGACCCGCTGCACCCGAACACCGTGTGGGCCAGCGGCGCGGGCATCGTGAAGATCAGCTACCCCAGCGAACAGTGGACCAACGTGAGCCCGGCGACGAATCCCGAGGTGCGCCTGCGCACCACGTCGTCCATGCCGATCCTCTTTGCACCGTGGAATCCGCGCGAGCTGCTCTTCGGCTCGCAGTACGTGATGTCCACGATCGACGGCGGGCTGCACTGGGAGAAGCTGAGCCCCGACCTCGGCTATCCGAAGGGCGTCACGCCGCCTGCTGATACTGCAACACCGGTGCCAGGGACGCCGCCGGGCGGCGCCATCGAGACGATCTCGGCGTCCACGGTGGCGAAGGGTGTGATCTGGGTGGGGACCAACAACGGGCTCATCAAGGTCACGAAGAACGGAGGCAAGACGTGGGACGACGCCACGATTCCCAACCTGCCGTATCCCACGCGCGCGCTCATCGAGATGATCGACGCATCGCACTTCGACGCCGGCACCGCCTACGCCGCCGTGGACCTGCTGCGCACCGGCGACTACGCGCCGTACCTCTTCCGCACGCGCGACTTTGGAAAGACCTGGACGCGCATCACCGACGGCATGCCGGTGCACCAGCCCGGCGGCAGCGCCACGCGCGTGATCCGCGAGGATCCCAAGCGGAAGGGCCTGCTCTTTGCCGGTACCGAGAGCGGCATGCACGTCTCGTTCGACGACGGCGACCACTGGCAGTCGCTGCAGCTGAACCTGCCGGTGACGTCGTACCGCGACATCGCCTTCAAGGGAAACGACCTGATCGTCGGCACGTACGGCCGCGGCATCTGGGTGCTCGACGACTATGCGGTGATGCGCCAGATGACGCCGGCCGTCGTCGATGAGCCCGTGCACTTCTTCGCGCCCGATCCCGCCGTGCGCGTGCGGCGCAACGTCGGAGCCGACACGCCGTTTCCGCCCGAAGTGCCGCACGCCGACAACCCGCCCGACGGCGTGAGCATCTACTACTCGCTGGCATCGGCGCCCAAGGGCGAGGTCACCATCGACGTGCTCGATTCGGCCGGCGCGGTGGTGCGCCATCTCTCGAGCGTGGCCAGCGCGCCGGTGAAGGAGGCCGCGCGACCGCCGCATCCCAACTTCTGGGTCGCACCGCCCGAGGCGCTGCCCGCGGCGGCCGGCCTGAACCGCGCCCACTGGGACCTGCGGTCCGACGCGCCGCCCGCCTTCTCGCATTCCTTCGAGATCAACGCGAACCCGGGGCGCACGCCGGCTTCCCCGCTCGGTGCACTCGCGGCGCCAGGCACGTACACCATCAGGCTGACCGTCGACGGCAAGCGCTACACGCAGCGCGCAACGGTCACCAATGATCCGCGCTCCCCGGCGACAGGCGCCGAGGTGCGCGCGCAGGTCGCGTTGGCGCGGAAGATCCAGGATGGCATGCACAGTGCGTGGGACGCCTACCAGCAGGTGGCGGCGGTGCGCGCCGCGATCGCCGGTCCCACCGACTCGACGACCAGCGAGGGCAAGGCCGTCGCGGCGTTGCGCGCCCAGCTCGACAGCGTGGGTGGCGATGCGGAGGCCGGCCGTGGCTTCGGCGGGCGCGGCGGTGGTCGGACGCCGCCCCCCTCGTTCGTCACCCTGCACGGCCGGCTGCAGGGCCAGCTCGGCACGCAGGAGAGCGGCGATCATGCGCCGACGGCCGCGGCGCTCACGGCGTACGCGGCGTCGTGTCGTGAGCTCGCTGGCACCCTCGCGCGCTGGCAGCGCGTCATCGCCACGGACGTGCCGGCGCTCAACGCGGCGCTCGCGAGGGCCGGCAAGACGACGGTGGCAGTCCCGGCCGGCGTGCAGGCGCCGAAGTGCTGAGTGGTACTGAATATCCCGGGCCGGTGTAGATTGAGAACATCGGTTCGGGAGGCCAGGTGAGCACGACGTCGGCAGTGCATCGTCCACAATCGTCAGGTGAGGAACTCGCCAACAGCCTCAGTCACGGCGTGGGACTTGTGGCGGCGCTGGTGGCGTTTCCGTTCCTGATCCTCGGCGCGCTGCAGCATGGCGCGACGGCGGTGGTCGGCGCCGCGGTCTTCGGCGCCAGCATGTCGGTGCTGTACCTGACATCCACCGTCTATCATGCGCTGCGGAACGAGCGTGCCAAGCGGGTGGCGCGCATCGTCGATCACGGCGCCATCTACCTGCTCATTGCCGGCACCTACACGCCCTTCACCCTCGGGGCGCTGCACGGCCCGTGGGGATGGACGCTGTTCGGGATGATCTGGGCGCTCGCCCTGTTGGGCGTCGTGCTCAAGTCGACGGGCGGCATCAAGTACCACAAGCTGTCCACCGCGCTCTACCTTGCCATGGGCTGGCTCGTCGTCATCGCCGCGCGTCCGCTCTGGCTGCACGTGCCGGGATGGGGGCTGTTCTGGCTGGGCGCGGGTGGCGTGGCCTACACCGTCGGCGTGGTCTTCTACACGGCCCGTCGCATGCCGTACGCGCACTTCGTCTGGCACCTGTTCGTGCTCGCCGGCACGGCCTGTCATTACGTGGCCGTGCTCCACTACGCGGCGTAGGCGCCCCGGGCCTCGCCATACCCTCTCGCACGTGAGAGCGGATTCCATGACCATCCGGATCATTCGCCCGGCGCGCCTGCGCGCCGTCCTTGCCGCGCTGCTGCTCGCGACGCCAACAGTTGGCGCGCAGCGGCTGGCGCCGCTGGTCTACACCGTGCGCTCCGCCCAGCCGGCCACGCACGTGCTGCAGGTGCAGGCCACCGTGCCCACGGAGCGCCGCGACTCGGTGGACCTGATGATGGCCATTTGGTCGCCGGGCTACTATCGCGTGGAGCATTACGAGACCCGCGTGAGCGGCTTCTCGGCGCGCGCCGCCGACGGCACACCGCTGCGGGTGACGCAGCCGGCTCCGAACCGGTGGCGCGTGTACTCGGCAAAGCGACCGTCATTTGTCATCGCGTACGACGTACTCGCGCAGGAGCGTTCTGTCACGCTGGACTGGGTGGACGACACGCTGGCCGTGCTCAACGGCGCGCCGACGTTCATCACCATCGCGGAGCATGCGCACCGCCCGCACGAGGTGCACCTCGAACTGGCCGGGCTGTGGAAGCAGTCGGTGACGTCGTTGTCGCCGGCCGCCGATCATGCGCCCAATCACTACTTGGCGCATGACTACGATGAGCTGGTCGACTCGCCGATCGTCGCCGGCGACCTGCACCTGCGCGAGTTCACGGTCGGTAGCGCCACGCACGTCCTGGCCAGCGCGGGCGACATGGGCGCGTGGGATGACGCGAAGGCGGCGCGTGACCTGGCGGTGATCATCGAGCAGCACCGCCGCTTCTGGGGCAAGCTCCCGTATCCGCGCTACGTCTTCCTCAACCTGTTCCGGCGCGGCGGCGGCGGGCTCGAGCACCTGAACTCGACGCTGCTCACATCGAGCGCCGGGCGCGTCACGTCGGCGCGCGGGTACGTGGGGTGGCTCGAGTTCGTGAGCCACGAGTACTTCCACGCGATGAACGTCAAGCGGCTGCGTCCGGTCGAACTCGGACCGTTCGACTACGAATCGCCGCCGAACACCACGAGCCTGTGGATCAGCGAAGGGCTCACCAGCTACTTCGGCGAACTGCTCGTGCAGCGCGCCGGGCTCGCCTCGATGACCGACGCCCTCACGACGCTCTCCGTGCACATCGCGCACGTGCAGAACGCCCCGGGGCGCCTGGTGCAGACGCTCGACCAGTCGTCGCTCGATGTCTGGAGCGGTGGCGTCTCGGGAATCGGCCGCGATTCGACGACCACCGTGAGCTACTACGAGAAAGGGCCGGTGGTCGGCTTCCTGCTCGACGCGCGCATCCGGCGCCTCACGAACGGCCGAAAGAGTCTGGACGACGTGATGCGGCTGGCCTACGCGCGCTACGCGGGGGCACGCGGCTTCACCGCAGCGGAATTCCAGAAGGTCGCCGAGGAGGTCGCCGGCGCGGGGCTGGCGCCGTTCTTCACACGCGCGCTCACGTCTACGGAAGAGCTGGACTACACCGAGGCGCTCGACTGGTTCGGCCTGCGGTTCGCCACCGGCGACCCGCGCGCGGCCGGCGCGTGGACGCTCACCGTGCGGCCGGACGCCACCGAGGCGCAGCGTGCGCACCTGCTTGCCTGGATGCCCGCCGGGTCGTGACGGGCGCCGACGTCCTCACGGTTACCGACCGGGTGGCGGCCTGACGGTCAGTCCGCTGAGGCCGCGGGCGAGACCCGAGTAGTAGCGCGCGTCGCCGAAGACGACCGACGTGTCGGTGCCGTTGACGTCCACGCGCACGAAGGGGAACTGCGACCACACGAGGTAGTTGCGCGCCACCGGTACCGTGCGGGCGCGCTGCACCACCGGTGCGGTCCAGTCGCCGCGCGGGATCACGTCTCCGCTGAACGTCGCGCGATCGTCCGACAGCCAATGCAGCGCGCCCAGGTGATACGCGACATTCGTGCGCACCACGAGATCGGCGGCCAGCGGGTTGGCCGGGCGCGGCGAATAGAGCACCTCCTCGATGCCCGCGATGCCGCGTGACTCAGCAGCCGCGCGTCCGATGCGCGTGCCGCCGGCGCTCAGTGCGATCATCATCGCGATGTAAAGGAGCGCCCCCGACCCTGACGTACGCACCAGCCGCCACGAACGCCCCGGATCGCTGGCACGCATACGGCGGGCGGCCACGAGGCCCGCGGCGAAGATCAGCCAGAGATACGGATCGACGATGAACAGGCTGTTGCCGCGAAACCAATGATCGCGGAACGGCATCAGCAGCCGGATGCCGTACGTGTTGAGCCAGTCGAGCACCGGATGGCTCAATACGCCGATGGCGGCCAGTTGCAGCAGCGCGATGGCATACGCCGGAAGCGTGTCGTGCTTGCGTCGGCGCCGCACCAGCCGATCCCAGGCGAGCAGGAGCCCCGTGATCGCGAACGGGAGGAGGAGCATCGCGATCGGACCGTGCGTCCATCCGCGCCGGCAGGCCAGCGTGGCGCCGGGACCGCCGAATGCGGAGAAGATGTCGATGTCGGGCGCGTTGGCGCCCAGCAGGAGCGCCGCCGTGGCCAGCGGCGTGCGGCGGTCCAGCCCGGCGCGCGCCAGCGTCGCGCCGGCCAGCGTGTGGGTGACGGGATCCATGGCCGGAAAGTACTACGGGCGCGGCGCTAGCGTTCTTCCAGTACGCGCAGTTCCGTGTCGGCCGAGCGCAGCCGCTTGGAGATCGCCACCGCCAGGCGCTCGAAGATGATGCCGCTCAGCGCGGGATAGCGCGCGGTGACCTCGTCGAACCGCGCGCGCGACAGCAGGAACAGTTCCGTCGGCGTCGCCGCCTCCACGGTGGCCGAACGCGGCTCCTGGTCGATGAAGGCCATCTCGCCGAAGAAGTCGCCCCGGCAGAACGTCGCCACGTGATGCCGCTTGCCGGTCTCGAGCGGCAGCAGCGCGCTCACCCGCCCGCTGCGCAGGAGGAAGAGTTCATCGCCCCTGTCCCCCTGGCGGCAGATGGTGCCGCCGGCCGGGACGCTCCGTGTCTCCACCGCGCCAGACAGCGCCGTCAGGGCGTCGGCGTCGAACGCGTCCAGGATCTCGATTTCATGGAGGGCGAGCGCCTCGCCCTCCGCCGCCTCGGCATGACCATGCAGCGCGAGAATGCGGTCCTCGATCCACTCGATGGCGCTGTCGCGCGTCTCGAACAGCCGGATGCCGTTGCCGCCGCGCACGAGCCCCAGCTGGGCGAGATACCCCTCGATGTCGCTGCTGCGCGCCAACCCCGACGGCATGGAGCTCAACAGCAGCTCGCCGCCGCTGTCGGCCATGCGCGCCTTCATCTGCTCGAACAGGTGGGCGGCCGTGAAGTCCATCGAGCTCACGCGCCGCATGTCGAGCAGCACGTAACGGCAGCCGGCGAGATCGGGCTCGAGTTCCGTGAAGAGCTTGTCGGTGGTGCCGAAGAAGAGATTGCCGTTGAGCTGCACCGCCACCGCCTCGGTACCGAATGTGTCGAGAATCTCGCGCTCGGCCAGCAGGCGGCGGCGCTTGGAGTGCACGGCGCGCAGGTCGCGCTTGTTGTCGATCACCGAGCTCCGCGCCTGGTCGCGGATGAAAAGCAGGATGGCGAGGAAGATGCCGGTGGCCGATGCGGCGATGAGCTCGAACTGCGCCACGACGACGACGGTGGCGATCACGAGAAAGTCGACGCGCGTCGAGGGGTTCCGCAGCAGGCGGAACGCGTGGCGGTCGAACATGCGAAACGCCACCACCAGCAGGATGCCGGCCAGCGCGCCGATAGGCACCCACGCGATGAGCGAGCCGAGCACCAGGAACGCGAGGAGCGCGAACACCCCCTCGGCTACACCCGACCACGTGGAACGGCCGCCGCTGGTGACGTTCACCAGCGTGGCCCCCATCATGCCGGCGCCCGCCATGCCGCCGACGAAGAATGAGGTGAGGTTCGCCGTCCCCTGCCCGATGAGCTCGCGGTTGGAGTTGTGCCGACGCCGCACCAGCGAGTCGAGCACGACGCCGGTCTTGAGCGTGTCGATGGAGAGCAGCACGGCGAGCGTCAGCGCCGAGCTCAGCACGAGCGCTACGTCGGCCGTGCCGACGTGCAGCAGCGATCCGGCTCGTGACGCCATCGCACCGGTGAACGAGCCGGCGGCGGTGATCGGTCCGATGACCAGCTTGTTTCCCTCCAGCACCAGCAACGACGCGTCGACGAGGGTGAGCGCGAAGTACGCGGCCACGCCGGCGGTGAGGCCGATGATGGCCGCCGGCACCTTGGTGGTCAGCTTCGGGGCGAGCAGCACGGCGGCAATGGTGACGAGGCCGACGACGATGCCCGACCATTGCCAGAGCGCGGGTGTCACCAGTCCGGCGGCCAGCGGTGTTCCCTTGGGCAGGCCGAGCAGCTTGGGTAGCTGGCCGAGGGCAATGATCAGCGCGACGCCGGAGAGGTAGCCGCTCACCACCTGGTACGGAATGAACTTGATGAGCCGCCCGACGCGCGCGAAGCCGAAGACCAGCTGGAAGAGCGCCGACAGCAGCGCCGTGATGCCGAGCAGGGCGATGATGCGCTCGGGCGCCATGCCGCCGTGGGCGGCGAGCCCCGCCGCGAGCCCGGAGAGAATGGCGGCGGCCGGAGCGCAGGGCGCGGTAATGAAGCCGCCGTTGCCTCCCACGAGGGGCGCGACGATGCCGAGCGCCACCGCACCCAGGATGCCGGCAAGCGCGCCCGCGCCCGCCTGCTCGGGACCGATGGCGCTGTAGACCAGCACGCCAAACGCGATGGAGGACGGCAGCGCCACCAGCATCGCGGCCAGTCCACCCCAGAGGTCGCCGGCGCGACCCTGCGCGCCGGCGGCCGGTAGTTCCATGGTTGCCATTGTCGCCTCGCAGGTCTTCGGCGCCGCGGGGAGCATTCGGCTGCCACCATCATGGCATGAATTGGCTGGCATGGCGAGCGCATCGCCGCAGGGTGCGGGAACTCCCCACAAGCGTGTTTTGGCGTGTGCACGGAATGCTGTGATACTTGTCTGCGTCTGCCCGACTGACGGCGACGCCCGGAATCCCCACAATTGCTGAGTATGACTGCACGGCATTCCACGGTGCGTGTCGTCCGTCACTGCACGCCGTTATCACGGCACCCGAGCTGGAGGAAACCTCATGAGGGTTCGCATACCATTCGTCCTTGCCGCCGCCGCACTCGTCGCCGCGTGCGGGCCGAAGCAGACGCAGACCGCAGCGAGTGACGCCACATTCACGAAAGCGGATCTTGCCGTCTTCGCGCCGCTCCCCGTGCAGATGGTGGCGGCGAGCCAGCCCACGGACGCGAAGATCGCCCTTGGCCGGGCGCTCTACTACGAGAACGTCCTGTCGCAGAGTCACGACGTCTCGTGCAACAGCTGCCATCCGCTGAACGGCTGGGGCGCCGACGGCCGCAAGGTGTCGCTGGGCCATGACGGCACGGCCGGATCGCGCAACGCGCCGACGGTCTATCACGCCGCCGGGCATGCTACGCAGTTCTGGGACGGGCGCGCGGCGGATGTCGAGGCGCAGGCCAAGGGCCCCATCCTGAATCCGGTGGAGATGGGCATGCCGGACAGCACCGAAGTGCTGAAGCATCTGCGCAGCATGCCCATGTACGTGGCGGCGTTCCGCAAGGCGTTCCCCAACGAGGCACAGCCGGTGACGTACGACAACCTCGGCAACGCCATCGGCGCCTTCGAGCGCGGGCTGCTGACGCCGGCGAAGTGGGACAAGTTCCTCGCCGGCGACACGACGGCGCTGTCTCCGGCCGAGCGCAAGGGCCTGCGCACCTTCATCAACGCCGGCTGCCAGGCGTGCCATTCGGGCGCGTACATGGGCGGCGACCGCTTCATGAAGGCCGGGCAGCAGGTCGCGTGGTTCTCGCAGGCCGACAGCGGCCGCTACCAGGTGACCAAGGACGCCAAGGACCTGTTCGTGTTCAAGGTGCCGTCGTTGCGGAACATCGACAAGACGGGACCGTATTTCCACGACGGCTCCGTGGCGAACCTGAATGAGGCGGTGCGGCTGATGGCGCACCACCAGCTGGGCAAGGAGCTCGGGCCGGACGACGTGCAGAGCATCGTCACGTTCGTGGGCTCGATGACTGGCGAGCTGCCGACGCAGTACATCGGCTACCCGCAGCAGCCGATGAAGTAGCGGTCCCGCGGCTGCTGACGGGGGCGGGCGCTTCAGGGCGTCCGCCCCCGTCTTGTTGGCCAGGTGTCTGACGAAAACGCATATTCGGCTACTTCAGCCAACCCGTTGCGTCGAAACATCATCCCAGAGAAGGGGTTACACCCTCCATGGCTGCCCCCCGCATTCGCGCCGTCGCACGCGCGCTTCCACCGCATTTCGTCGACCAGGAAACGCTGATCGCCGCGCTGCGCGACGAATGGGGGGCGAAGCACTTCAACACCGAGCGGCTCGAGGAACTGCATCGTGCCGTCGGAGTCGGCGGTCGACACCTTGCCGTGCCGCTGGAACGGTACCGCGATTTGACCACGTTCCGTGCGCGCAACGATGCCTGGACGGTGGCCGCGGTGGACCTTGCCGCACAGGCGGCGCACAGTGCGCTCGACGATGCGAACCTGACGCCGGCCGACATCGATCATCTCTGCTTCGTGACGGTCACCGGCCTGGCGACGCCGTCCATCGATGCGCGGCTCGTGAACCGGATGGGATTCCGGCCCGATGTCACGCGCACGCCGATCTTCGGGCTGGGCTGCGTGGCCGGCGCGGCCGGCACGGCGCGGGTGAGTGACGTCCTGCGCGCCTGGCCCGAGCGGCGCGCCCTGCTCATCGCCGTGGAACTCTGCTCGCTCACCCTGCAGCGCGACGACCTGTCGGTGGCGAATATCATCGCCAGCGGGCTCTTCGGCGATGGCGCGGCGGCGCTCGTCATGGAAGGCGGCGCCGTCGGCATGCACGGACCAGAGGTCGTAGCCACCGCGTCGGTGTTCTATCCGGACACGGAGCGGGTGATGGGATGGGACTTCGTGGACTCCGGGTTCAAGATCGTCCTGTCGGCCACTGTCCCCGACGTCGTGCGCGCGCATGTGCGCACGAACGTCGACGATTTCCTGCGTGCACACGGGCTCGCGCGCGGCGACATCGCGCACTGGGTGGCGCACACCGGCGGCCCCAGGGTGCTGCAGGCCTTCGAGGAGTCACTCGAGCTGCCGAAGGATGCACTGGCCCGGTCGTGGCAGTCGCTGCGTGAGGTCGGCAACCTGTCGTCCGCGTCCGTGCTCTTCGTGCTCGCCGACCTGCTGCGGAGCGGGACAGCCCGCCCCGGTGACCTGGGCCTCATGATGGCCATGGGTCCGGGCTTCTGTTCTGAACTGGTGCTCCTGAAGTGGTAGAGGGCACGATGTTCGGCACCTCGGTGGTGACGGCGGTCGCGCTGCAGCGCGTCGCCGAACTCCTGGTGTCGCGACGGAATGCGCGATGGGCGCTGGCGCGAAGCGGCGTCGAGACGGGGCAGGCGCACTACCGCGTGATGGTCGCGTTCCATGCGCTCTTCCTGGTGGCATGCGTCGTGGAGCCGCTCCTGGCCGACCGGCCGTTTCACGGCGGACGGGCCGCGGCGTGCGTCGCCGCGCTGCTGCTGGCACAGGCCCTGCGCTGGTGGTCCATGGCGTCGTTGGGCGTGCGGTGGAACGCGCGCGTCATCGTGCTGCCGGACGCGGCGCCCGTGACGAGCGGTCCGTATCGCTTCCTGCGCCATCCCAACTACGTCGCCGTCGTCATCGAGATGATCGCCCTTCCGATGGTGCAGGGCGCCTGGATCACCGCCATCATCGCCACCGTCGGCAACGCACTGCTGCTGCGCACCCGCGTGGCCGTGGAGGAACGGGCACTGGGTGCCCAGTGGGCGCACGCGTTCCGTACGACGCCGCGCCGGATTCCTCGAGGCCGACATGCCGGCGCTTGAACACGAGGTGCTCGATGTCATGCGCCACGTCTTTGCCGCCGAGCTCGAGTACCCGGGGGCGGTGGAACTGCACCACGATCTCCTGCGCGACCTTCGCGTGGACTCGCTCAATGCGATCATCCTTGCCGTTGCGCTCGAGGACCACTTTCACGTTCGACTCGCGCAGGACGACACCGTGGGCGTGGTGACGGTCGGCGACCTGGTGGCGCGCGTGGCGCAGCGCGTGCGCGACGAGCGGGCGGCGCCGCCGCCGGTCACCCCATGATCGCCGGGCCGCCGTTGCCGCCGCTCGAGGTGTCCACCGTCAACGCGGCGCTCGAGCGCTCGGCGCGCACCGGCTTGGGCCTCGTCTTCGTGGACGCCGGCGAGCAGGAGCGCCCCATGCCGTGGGCCGAGGTGCGCGACCGCGCACAACGCATCGCCGGCGCCCTCGCCACGCGTGGCGTGCGCCCGGGAGATCGCGTGGCGATCGTGCTCCCCACCGGCCCCGATTTCATGGATGCGTTCTTCGGGACCCTTCTCGCCGGCGCCGTCCCCGTGCCGCTGTACCCCCCGGTGCGGCTTGGGCGCATGGATGAATACGCACACGTCACGGCGCGCATGCTAGAAGTCAGCGGCGCCTGCATCGTGCTGTCCGATGCCCGCGTGCGGCTGTTGCTCGGCGGTGCGGTGGAACTGGCGCGGCCGCGCTTCGGCTGCCCCACGGTGGCCAGCCTGCGCGACGGGGCAGCGCCGCACGAGGTCGCGGTGCAGGGGAGCGACCTCGGCCTCATCCAGTTCTCGTCGGGCTCGACGGTGGCGCCCAAGCCGGTGGCGCTCACGCACCACGCGCTGATCGCGCAGGTGGCGGCGCTGCGTGCGCTGCTGCCGGTGCCGGCCGGGTCGCCGTCCACCGGCGTGTCATGGCTGCCGCTCTATCACGACATGGGATTGGTGGGCTGCCTGCTCGAGGCGATGTACTATCCCGGCAACCTCGTGCTCATTCCGCCCGAGCTCTTTCTCGCTCGCCCCGCACTCTGGCTGCGCGCGCTGTCCCGGCATCATGGCATCGTCTCGCCGGCCCCGAACTTCGCGTATGGCCTGTGCCTCAAGCGGCTGCGCGACGACGACCTCGCGGGGCTCGATCTCTCGCACTGGCGCTACGCGCTCAACGGCGCCGAGCCCGTGTCGCATGCGACGCGGACGCGCTTCGCGACGCGGCTTGCGCCACATGGATTCCGGGCCGAGGCACTGATGCCGGTCTACGGGTTGTCGGAGTGCGCGCTGGCGGTCACGTTCACGCCGTCCGACGGTGCGAAGCGCACGCTGTCGCTCGACGCCGCGACGCTCGCGGCGCAAGGTCGCGTGGTGCCGGGCACGCGCCTCGTGCCCTCGGTGGGGACGCCGGTCCCGGGTGCGGCCGTCGAGGTGCGTGATGAGGCCGACCGTCCCGTGGCCGAGCGCGTGGCGGGGCGCGTTTGGGTGCGGGCGCCGTTCGTGATGCGGGAGTATTTCGGACAGCCCGCGGCCACCGCCGAGGTGATCCGCGACGGGTGGCTCGACACAGGCGACCTCGGGTTTGTGGACCGCGGGGAACTGTTCGTCACCGGGCGTGCCAAGGACGTGGTCATCATCCGCGGCGCCAACCATGCGCCGCAGCTGTTCGAGGAGGCGCTCGAGGAGGTCGATGGCGTGCGCACGGGCTGCGCGGTCGCGGTGGGCGTGGTGCCGGCGGATGGCGACGACGAGGTGCTGATGCTTCTCGTCGAGCATGATGGCGCGGCGCGAGCGGGGCTGGAGGCGCGCATCGCCGCCGCCGTCATCGCGCACAGCGGGATCGCGCCGCATCGGGTGGTGGTGCTCGCACCGGGCACCCTGCCGCGCACCAGCAGTGGCAAGCTGCGCCGCCGCGAGGCGCTGCGGCAGTTCACCACCGGCGAGCTGCGGGCGCCGGACGCCGTGACGCCGTGGCGTATCGGCGCCGCGATGGCGCGCTCGCTCACCGGCTTTGCGCGCGCCCTCAGTCGTCCAGGGTGAACACCGCCTCGACCGGCTGCTGGAAGATCCGCGCGATGCGCAGCGCCAGCACGAGCGACGGCACGTAGCGCTCCTGCTCGAGCGAAATGATCGTCTGCCGCGTGCAGCCGGCGCGGTCGGCGATCTCCTGCTGCGTCAGCTCGCCGTGCGCGAAGCGCAGCGCCCGGATGCGGTTCCTGATCGTGGCCTTGGGCATGGTCAGCTCCGGCGGTAGCCGATGAGCACGCCGAGCAGCGAGGCGACGATGCTGACCATCAGCAGCGACCAGAAGATGGCGTACAGGTAGGCCGACGGCACGAGGTGCGTGGCGTGGAACCGTTCGACGAGGACAATCATCCATGCCGCCATGGTTACCATCATGGCCGGCGCCTGCCCGGCCGGCGCGCTGGCGAGGATGGCGCGGTCGCGTTCGTCGAGCGTGCCGTCGTCCTTGACCAGCCAGATGCGCAAGCGGGCGACGAAGTACGTGTAGCCGCCCAGCGCCGCAATCAGCAGCAGCGTGACGGTGACGCGCACGCCGTCATTGTCCCAGACGGAAATCACGCCGTGGTACGCGACCATGGCGACCGCGGCGGCCATGAAGATTGCGCTGGCGACGAGCGCCTGCCACGCGACGCGCTGCAGCGCCGTCATCGGCATGTGCTCGCCGGCGGGCAGCGTCACGGGTGGCAGGATGCGTTGCGTGCGCCGCACGACGATGTACGACCAGGCGGCGGCGGCGCCGAGTGCGAGGATGATCCACAGGATGGGTTGCATAGCCTCTGCCTCCGAGGAGTGACAGAGGTATTGTAAGATTTTGCTTACATATTGTCAAGTATTTCTTTCATTGTGTCGCAGATGATTGTACAGCAAGCACTTATGGCGCTATGCTCCAATCATGGTACACATCGAACGACACCGCACCGAACACATCGGCTGGCTGCGCGCCTCGGTGCTCGGCGCCAATGATGGGCTGATTTCCACAAGCAGTCTCGTGGTGGGCGTGGCCGCGGCGCAGGTGGAGCGCGCGCCCGTGCTGCTCGCGGCCATCGCCGGACTCGTCGCCGGCGCGCTCTCGATGGCCGCCGGCGAATACGTGTCGGTCAGTTCACAGTCCGACACCGAGAATGCCGACCTGGCCCGGGAACGTGACGAACTGGCCACGATGCCCGAGCACGAGCTGGCGGAACTCACCGGCATCTACGTGGCGCGCGGCCTCACGCCCGAACTCGCGGCGCAGGTGGCCGAGCAGCTGACGGCCAAGGACGCGCTGGGCGCCCATGCCCGCGACGAACTGGGCATCCATGAACTCACCCGCGCGCGGCCCATCCAGGCGGCGCTCGCGTCGGCGGCCGCCTTTGCCATCGGCGCCACGCCGCCGCTGCTGCTGGTGCTCGCGCTCTCGCATGCGGTGCTCACCACCGCGGTGATGGGTGTGTCGCTCGTGCTACTCGTCGCGCTTGGAGCGCTCGCGGCGCATCTCGGCGGTGCGCCGTTGGCGCGCGGTGCGGTGCGCGTGGCATTCTGGGGCGCGGTGGCCATGGCGGCGACGGCGCTGGTGGGGCGGATATTCGGGGCGGTGGCGTAGACCGCGTCGTGCAGGGAGGAATCGCGTGTCAAAGACGGTCACCATCAGATGGCTGCCAAAGCCGGCGGCGCACAATTACCCGGCGGCGCTGTCATACCTGCTGCTGCTGCGCGACGATAGGACCGCACGCTCGCTCGTGCGCCGGCTCAAGCGTGCGTCGGTCATCACGTTCAAGGCGAACCGTGCACTCTCACCGCTTCTCCTGGTGCGGGACGCGACCACGGGGCGGGTCATCGTGGCTGACGGCTACCATCGCCTGTGCGCGGTGTATTCGTACGACGAGGATGCCCTGATCCCGTGTCAGATCGTGTGATCGTTCCATCCGGATGCGATGATGACGTCGCTGTCGTAGAGCGCCTGCTCGTCGCCGCCGACGGATACCGGCTGGCCGCGCACGACTTCGCTCCACCGGGCGCGGTGCGCGGCTACGCTGTGATCGCGCCGGCAATGGGCGTCACGCAGCGCTACTACGCGCCCTTTGCGGCGTGGCTCGCCACACACGGCATTCATGCGTTGACCTTCGACTATCGCGGCATGGGGCGCTCTCGCCCCGCGTCACTGCGCGGGTTCGCGGCCGACCTCACCACGTGGGCGCGCGTCGATGCCGGCGCGGCGCTGGCCGACGTGGCCACGCGCGCCGGCCACCTGCCGATCTACTGGATCGGGCACAGCCTGGGTGGACAGGTCGTCCCCATGATTCCCGGCGCGGATCGCATCGCGCGCCTGATCACCGTCGCCGGCGGGAGCGGATACTGGCGGTACGCCTCGCGGTCGCTGCGTTGGCGCGCGCCGCTGCTGTGGTACGTCATCGTGCCGGCGTCGCTGCGCATCGCGGGCTACTTCCCGGGGCGGACGCTGCGGATGGTGAGCGACGTGCCGCACGGCGCCATGGCGCAGTGGCGGCGCTGGTGCCTGCACCCCGACTACGCGCCCGGCGCCGAGGGTGCGGCTGTGCGGGCTGAGTACGCGGCGCTACGGACGCCGATCCTCTCGCTCTCGTTCACCGATGACGAGTACATGTCGGCGGCCAGCATCGCGTCGCTGCATGCCTTCTATTCGGGCGCGAACCGGCAAATGGTGCGTCTTGCCCCCGCCGACATCGGCGTGGCGAGCATCGGCCACTTCGGCTTCTTCCGCGAGCGGTTTGCCGCGTCGCTGTGGGTGCCGTACGTGCTGCCGGCGCTCGACTGACGCCGACAGTCTCCGACGGGAACGGCCGCTACTTCTCCCCGCTCGGCAGCTGCGGCACGCTGTTGTCGCTCGACGCGCGCAGCAGCCCGGTCTGCGTGTAGAGCACCAGCTTCTCGCGCGTGTCCACGATGTCGAGGTTGCGCATGGTGAGCTGGCCGATGCGATCCTGCGGAGTGAAGAACGCCTCGCCCTTTTCCATCGTCAGCCGCTCGGGCTTGTACGTGAGGTTCGGGCTCGTCGTGTCGAGGATCGTGAAGTCGTTGCCGCGGCGCAGCTCCAGCGTCACCTCGCCGGTGACGGCACTCGCCACCCAGCGTTGGGCGCTCTCGCGCAGCATCATGGCCTGCGGGTCCAGCCAGCGCCCCTGGTAGAGCAGGCGCCCGAGCCGGCGGCCGTTGTTGCGGTACTGCTCGATGGTGTCCTCGTTGTGGATGCCGGTCACCAGCCGCTCGTAGGCGATGTACAGCAGGGCGAGCCCCGGCGCCTCATAGATGCCGCGGCTCTTTGCCTCGATGATGCGGTTCTCGATCTGGTCCGACATGCCGAGTCCGTGCCGCCCGCCGATGCGGTTGGCCTCCATGAACATCTCGAGCGGCGTGTCGTGGTGCGTGCCGTTGATCGCGACGGGATGCCCCTCCTCGAACCGGATGCTCACCGTCTCGCGCTTCACCGTCACGTCGTCGCGCCAGAAGGCGACGCCCATGATGGGCTGCACGATGCTGATGCCATTCTTGAGGAACTCGAGGTCCTTGGCCTCGTGCGTGGCGCCCAGGATGTTGCTATCGGTGGAATACGCCTTCTCGGCGCTCATCTTGTACGCGAATCCGTGCGCCGTCATGTACGCCGACATCTCGCTGCGCCCGCCCAGCTCATCGATGAACTGCTGGTCGAGCCACGGCTTGTAGACCTTCAGGTCCGGGTTCGTGAGCAGGCCGTAGCGGTAGAACCGCTCGATGTCGTTCCCCTTGAACGTGCTGCCGTCGCCCCAGACGTTGACGTTGTCATCGCGCATGGCGGCGACGAGCATCGTCCCCGTGACCGCCCGGCCGAGCGGCGTGGTATTGAAGTACGTCGTGCCGGCTGTGGTCACGTGGAACGCGCCGCACTGCAGCGCGCTGATCCCCTCGGCGACGAGCTGCGGACGGCACTCCACCAGCCGCGCCTTCTCGGCGCCGTAGAGCATCGCCTTGGCGGGAATCTCGTCGTAATCGGTCTCGTCGGGCTGGCCAAGGTTTGCCGTGTAGGCAAACGGGATGGCGCCCTTGGCCCGCATCCAGTGCAGCGCGGCGCTCGTATCGAGGCCGCCGGAGAAGGCGATGCCGACTTTTTCGCCGACGGGAAGGTTCTGCAGGATGGTGGCCACGCGACCGTCGCTTGCTGGTGGGAGGGAGCGGGCCGCGCGGTAGCGCGGCCCGGACGAAAAATACACCTCGCCAGCGCGAATTGAGAGCCTGTCAGTCCTCGACCGTCATGCGCCGCCGCGCCGCCACTTGAGTCGCGTGTAGGCAATCCGGAACCCCTGCCGCTCGGCGTTCGTCTGCGACGTGCTGCCGGGGGCGGCGCCCATCATCGCCAGGTCACAGCCGTGATCCGCGGCATGGCGCAGGCGCGTGGCGAGCAGCGCCAACTGCGCCCCGCGCCCCCGATACTCGGGCACCGTGCTCGCGCCCGCGAGCAGGGCCACACTGCCGTGCATGGCCATGGCGCCGGTGCCCACCGTGCGCCCGTCGATCTCGGCGGCGAAGCAGGTGACGCCGCGACTGCGCGCCGTGACGGTGCCGAAGTCGCGCATGAACGCGGCGAGCTCCGGCGATTCGCCCCACCCGCGCGCCGAGACGTCGGCCCACGCCTCGAGTTCCATGGGGCCAACGATTCGCGTGCGCACGGCGCGCTCGTGGTCGATCGCCGGGAGCATGTCGGGCCCGAGCGACCGATGCATCACCGTCGTCTGCTCGATGGGCACGTAGCCGCGCGACGGGAGCAGGGCGAGCACCGCCGGACCGGCGAGCGGCGACACCTCGTGAAGGACCTCGGCACCGCGCTTGGCGAAGAACTCCTCGATCGCCGTCAGCTCCGCCTCGGATGGCGGCGCAAACAGCCCGAGGCCGAACGTCTGGGTCAGCGGCGATCCGACGCCGTCGAACATCGCGTAAATGCCGTTGAAGTCGCGCCAGGCGGCGCCCGACGTGGGCTGCCGCTCGGCCCGCGCCTCGACAAATGCGGCGTTGGCCGACGCCTCGGCGCGCTCGAGACGGCGCGACAGGACGAGATCGGTGAGGGGATTGGGTGCGGAGCGCATCGTCGCAAGGTAAACAGTGCCCGGGTGAGCCTGTGACACCGGCGTTGTCCGTGCTGGGAGGGGGGTGACGCCATGCAGGGGCTTGACCGGGTGCCTCGAGTATTGTATTTAACAAACATGTTAAATACGAATCGCCGGTAGACCAGTGCCCACCGACCACCTCAGCACGACGTTTTCGGCGCTCGCCGATCCCACGCGACGCGCGATTCTCGCGCGGCTCGCCACGGGCGAGGCGACCGTCACGGAACTTGCGCGCCCGTTCCGGATCAGCCTGCCCGCCGTGTCGCGGCACCTCAAGGTGCTCGAGCATGCGGGGCTGATCAGGCGGGGCCACGACGCGCAGTGGCGTCCGTGCCGCCTGAAGGCGGAACCACTGCGCGAGGTGTCCACCTGGGTGGAGGAGTACCGGCAACACTGGGAGGCGCGCCTCGACCGGCTCGAGGAGTATCTCGCCGCCCTGCAATCACGGGAGACCCCCCATGTCCGCAAGCCGCGCAAACGCTGATGCGCCCATCGACGACGTGCTCGTGTTCACGCGCACGGTCAACGCCCCGCTCGCCCTGGTCTGGAAGGTGTGGACCAGCGCGGAACACCTGGCGCACTGGTGGGGCCCGAAGGGCTTCCGCATGGGGACGGTGAAGCTGGATATCCGAGCTGGTGGATCGTTCCACTATTCCATGATCTCGCCCGAGGGCGCCGAGATGTGGGGGCGCTTCGACTACACGGCCGTCCACGCGCCGACCAGCCTGTCGTTCATCAACGGCTTCAGCGACGCGGCCGGCAATTACCTGCGCCACCCGATGTCGCCGACGTGGCCGTTGAAGGTGATGAACCACCTGACGCTCGCCGCATCCGACGGCGGCACGGTGGTGACGCTGCGCGGCCAGCCGTTCGAGGCGACCGACGAGGAACGCGCGACGTTCGCCGCCAACAAGCAGAACGTGCAGCAGGGACTGCGCGGGATGTTCGAGAACTTCGACGAGTATCTCGCGTCGCTGCAAGACCGGGAGATGGTGCTCACGCGGGTCGTGCAGGCGCCGCGCGACCTGGTATGGAAGGTGTGGACCGAGCCGACGCACCTGGCGCGCTGGTTCGGCCCGAGGGCGGTGACGGTGCCCGAGTGCACCGTGGACCTGCGGGTGGGCGGAACGCACCACATCACCATGCGGCTTCCCGACGGCGTGGACTATCCAATTCGCGGCGTGTACCGCGAAATCACGGCGCCGTCGCGACTGCAGGTGGCGTACGACCTCACGGAGCATCCGCCCGAGTTCCACCGCATGTGGCGCGAGGCGGCGGGTGCCCCGCCCGATGCCCCGCCGGTTCAGATCCTGACGACGGTGGACTTCGAGGCCGTCGGTCCGCGAGAGACGCGGCTGACGATCACGCAGCGCTTCGACTCCGTTGCCGATCGCGACGCCAACGTCTCGCTGGGCGCCACTGCGGGGTGGAACGAGAGCTTCGAGAAGATGGACGAACTGTTGGCGGCGCTGTGACCGGGCCGGGAGTCGCTGCGCGCTGGCAGGCGGCGGCGCCGGGGCTGCAGGGACTGCTGCGCATCGTCGCGGCCTTCCTGTTCATGCAACCGGGCATGATGAAGCTCTTCGGCTATCCCATGCCGATGCCGCCGGGCATGACGCTGACGCTGCTGTCGGAGATCGGCATCGGCGGCGTGCTCGAGGTCTTTGGCGGCGCGCTGATGCTCGTCGGACTATTCACGCGCCCGATGGCGTTCATTCTGGCCGGCGAGATGGCGGTGGCCTACTTCCAGTTCCACGCGCGCTCGGGGTTCTGGCCCCTCGTGAACGGCGGCACCGACGCGATGTTCTTCTGTTTCGTGTGGCTGTTCTTCTCCGCCGCCGGTCCTGGCGCGTGGAGTCTGGACGCTCGACGCACG
>Ga0334722_10002707_pt1 | contig 19689 bp, 14 predicted proteins | sample C3_bottom_MG_FD_207210 | JGI IMG/M metagenome (GOLD analysis project Ga0334722, IMG submission 207210) | Sediment microbial communities from Yellowstone Lake, YNP, Wyoming, USA - C3_bottom | ecosystem: Environmental > Aquatic > Freshwater > Lake > Sediment | place: USA: Wyoming | collected...
CTTGTCGCGCTCCGCGTAGATCGTCTCGCGCTGCTTGTTGATGACGTCGTCGAACTCGACGACGCGTTTGCGCATGTCGAAGTTGAAGCCCTCGACGCGCGTCTGCGAGCTCTCGATCGTCTTCGAGACCATGCCCGACTCGATGGCCATGTCGTCCTGGAGCCCGAGGCGCGACATGAGCCCGGCCACACGGTCGCCGGCGAAGCGCTTGAGGAGCGGATCCTCAAGCGAGAGGTAGAAGCGCGAGGAGCCCGGGTCGCCCTGGCGCCCGGCGCGGCCGCGCAGCTGGTTGTCGATGCGCCGGCTGTCGTGACGCTCGGTGCCGATGATGTGCAGGCCGCCGGCGGCCACCACGCGTTCGTGGTCCTCGGCGCACTGGCGCCGCGCCTCCTCCAGCGTCGCCCGATAGACCTCCGGCGGCGCCTCGACCGGGTTGATCCCCTTGCGGTGGAGCATCTCCGAGGCGAGGCCCGCCGGGTTGCCGCCGAGCTGGATGTCCGTGCCGCGGCCGGCCATGTTCGTGGCGATGGTCACCGCGCCGCTGTGCCCGGCCTGGGCGACGATCGAGGCCTCCTTCTCGTGGAGCTTGGCGTTGAGGACCTCGTGCGGGATGCCCTCGCGCCGCAGCATCTCCGAGAGGACCTCGCTCTTCTCGACGCTGACCGTGCCCACCAGCACCGGCCGCCCGCGCGCCCGCTCCTCCTCGATCTCCGCGATGAGCGCCTTGAACTTCGAGGGCTCGTCACGGTAGACGAGGTCGGCGAAGTCGTCGCGGATCATCGGGCGGTGTGTCGGGACGGCCACCACCTCGAGCCCGTAGATCTTGTAGAACTCCTCGGCCTCGGTCATCGCCGTGCCGGTCATGCCCGCCAGCTTGTCGTAGAGGCGGAAGTAGTTCTGGAAGGTGATCGTGGCCAGCGTCACCGACTCGCGCTGGACGCGCAGCCCCTCCTTGGCCTCGATGGCCTGGTGCAGCCCCTCGGCCCAGCGCCGGCCGGGCATCTGGCGGCCCGTGAACTCGTCCACGATGACGATCTCGCCGTCCCGCACGAGGTAGTCGCGGTCCAGCCGGTAGAGCGCATGCGCCCGCAGCGCCTGCTCGAAGTGCCGGGCCAGCCGCGGGTCCGCCGCATACAGGTTGGCCACGCCGAGCATCTTCTCGATCCTGGCCACGCCCTCCTCGGTGGGCGAGACGGCATGGTCCTTGAGGTCGACGAAGTAGTCGCCGCCATCATCGGCGCCCTCCGGGCGCGGCTTCAGGCGGGGCACCAGGCGGGCGAACTGGTAGTAGAGATCACCCGACTCCTCGGCCTGGCCGCTGATGATGAGCGGCGTGCGCGCTTCGTCGATGAGGATGTTGTCGACCTCGTCGACGATGGCGAAGGAGCGCCCGCGCTGCACCCGCTGGTTCAGCTCGGTGACCATGTTGTCGCGCAGGTAGTCGAAGCCGAACTCGTTGTTGGTGCCGTAGGTGACGTCCGCGGCGTAGGCCTCCGCCCGCGAGCAGGGGCGCAGGAACATGAGCCTCTCGTCGCTCCCGCGGTGCAGGGGGTCGAAGAGGAAGGCCGTGTCGTGCTGGATGATGCCCACGCTGAGGCCGAGCCCGTGGAAGATCGGGCCCATCCACTGCGGGTCCCGCTTGGCAAGGTAGTCGTTGACGGTCACGACGTGGACGCCGCGGCCGGACATGGCATTGAGCGCCGCGGCCATGGGCGCCACGAGCGTCTTGCCCTCGCCGGTGCGCATCTCGGCGATCTTGCCCTGGTGGAGGACGACCGCGCCCATCACCTGGACGTCGAAGTGGCGCATCTCGAGCCGCCGCCGGCTGACCTCCCTGACCGCCGCGCAGACCTCCGGCAGGGCATCGTCGAGCACCTCCTGGAGGCGCTCCTGGTCGGCCTTCCGGCGGGCCCTGGCGGCCTCGCGGCGACGCTCGGCCTCGGGATGCTCCAGCTCGTCCTCGGACGGGGCCGAGGGGGCGGCATCCTGGCGGATCTCGTCGCGCAACGCGATCATGCGCTCGCGGATGGCGTCGTCCGAGAGGGCCTGGAACTCGGCCTCCAGGCCGTTCACCTCGTCCACGATCGGCCGCAGCTGACGGAGCTCGCGTTCGTTCGAGTCGACGAACCGCGACAGGAAGTTCTTCATCGGACGACCAAGTATAGAGCCGGGTCCTTCTCGGGCCCCCCAGGGACCGGGGTCAGCCCCAGATGCCGATGCCGTAGCCGATGACGAGCAGCACGAAGGTCAGTGCCGCGAGGCCGCCGAAGAGGAGGATCGCACCGAGCGGGCCGGCCTCCCGCCCCTCCGGGTTCTCCAGCGGCGCGGCGTTCCAGCGCGAGGAGCGCAGCCGATGTCGCCAGCTCTTCTCCTCGACGGGGCTCGGCTCGAGGCCGCTCGTCACGGGCCGGTAGAGCTTCAGGCTCACGGGTCGTCGTCCCTCGCTTCAGGGGTTGCCGGCCGTGGCCCGGGTGGGTTCGGGCCGGCTGGAGATGGTGCGCATGCCGCCGTCCTCCCAGAGGACCATCTCCTGAACGAGCTGGATCTCGCTGGAGAAGAGCGCCCCGACCGACTGCCCGTAGTGGATGCGCCGGATGGCCTCGCCGATGAGCGGCGCGACGGAGAGCGTCTTGATGACCGGGATGCGCTTGGACGGGGGCAGCGGGATGGTATCGGTCACCACGACCTCGCGCAGGACCGAATCGCGGATGCGCTCCACGGCCGGGTCGGACAGCACGCCGTGCGTGGAGCAGGCGTAGATCTCGTCGACGCCCTCGCGTTGCAGCGCGCGGAGCACCTCCATGAGCGTGCCCCCGGTGTCGATCTCGTCGTCGACGATGATCGCCCGTTTCCCGCGCACCTCGCCGATGACGTTCATCAGCTCGGCCCGGTCGAGGTTGCCCACGCGGCGCTTCTCGATGACCGCCAGCGGCGCGTCGAGCAGCTCGGCGAACGTGCGTGCCCGCTTGGCGAAGCCGAGGTCGGTGACCACGACGAGGTTCTCGAGCTGCTTCTGGCGGAAGTAGTTGCTGAGCAGGTGGACCGCCGTGAGCTCGTCCACGGGGATGTTGAAGAAGCCCTGGATCTGGCCCTGATGGAGGTCCATGGTCAGCACGCGGTCCGCACCGGCGACCTGGATCATGTCGGCCACGAGGCGCGCCGTGATGGGCACGCGCGGCTGGTCCTTCTTGTCCGAGCGGCCGTAGGCGTAGTAGGGCACCACGGCCGTGATCCGCCCGGCGCTGGCGCGCTTGAAGGCGTCGATCATGATCAGCAGCTCCATGATCGACTTCTGGACCGGCGAACAGGTGGGCTGGACGAGGTAGACGTCCCTCTCGCGGACGTTGTCCAGGATCTTGACGAAGATGTTCTCGTTGGCGAACTCGAAGACGTCCGCCCGCCCCAGCTCCTTGCCGAGGTAGCGGCAGATCTTCCTGGCCAGGTCCGGGTTGGCGTTGCCCGCGTAGAGGCCGAAGTCCTCCCCGAGGCCCGCTTTGGCGGCGGCGCCGAAGTCGCTCACGGGGTCGCTCGCTCCCGGATCACCGTGCCGCACCTCACGTCTCCGCCGGGCTGCCGTCTCCGGCGGGGGCGTCATTGTCGCCCATCGACCGCTGCTCCGCCAGCCCCGCCCGGAAGACCGCGATGCCGGCCACCGTGTCGCCCTCGTTGAGGCGCATGACGATGACGCCGCGCGCCTGGCTGCCGTAGCGGTTGATCGACATCACGTCGGTGCGCACGACCTGGCCGCCCGCGCTGATGAGCAGCAGCTCCTCGTCCTGCTCGGTGACCAGCTCCACGGCCGCCACGTCGCCGGTCTTGCTGCCTTCGAGCGAGATGAGCCGCACGCCCTGGCTGCCGCGGTGCATGGTCCGGAACTCGGAGAGGGAGACGCGCTTGCCGTAGCCGGTCTCGGTGAGCACCAGGAGGTCAGCCTCGGGACGCACGACGCTCATGCCCACGACCCGGTCGCCGGCCCTCGCCAGGCGGATGCCGATGACGCCGGCCGCATCGCGGCCCATGGCCCGGACCTCCGACTCGTTGAAACGGGCGATGCGCCCCAGCTGCGTGGTGAGCACGATGTCGTCCCTGCCCGACGAGATCTCGACCCAGACCAGGTCGTCGCCTTCGTTGACCGTGATGGCTCGGATGCCCGAGGAGCGGACACGCTCGAACTGCTCGATGGGCGTCTTCTTGATCACGCCCCGGCGCGTGGCCATGACGAGGTTGTGGCCCTTCTCGAAGTTGGGCGTGGTGAGAACGGAGAGGACCACCTCGCCCGATTCGACCTGGACGCCCTCGAGGTTGATGATCGGGATGCCCTTGGCCATGCGGCTCGCATCGGGGGCCTGGAAGACCTTGGAGCTGAAGACGCGACCGCGGTTGGTGAAGAAGAGGGCCCAGTCGTGGGTGTTGGCCACGAGCAGGTGCTCGAGCGCGTCCTCCTCGACGGTCCGGGCGCCGATGATGCCCTTGCCGCCCCGCGCCTGGCGGCGGTACGTGGCCAGCGGCTGGCGCTTGATGTAGCCGCGGCCGGAGACGGTGATGACGACATCCTCGTCGGCGATGAGGTCCTCGTCGGTCATCTCGCGGCTGGCGTCGTCGTGGACGCGCGTGCGCCGGTCACCGGCGTACCTGCGCGCCAGCTCGGCGAGCTCCTCCTTGATGATGCCCAGGATGCGCGGCGGGTTGGCCAGGATGTCCTCCAGCTCGGCGATGAGCTGGATGATCGCGAGGTACTCGTCCTCGATCTTCTTGCGCTCGAGTGCGGCCAGGCGGCGAAGCTGCATCTCGAGGATGGCGTTGGCCTGGATCTCGGTCAGCGCGAAGCGCGCGATGAGGTTGGCGCGCGCCGCCTCGACATCGGCCGACTCGCGGATCGTCTTGATGACCGCGTCGAGGTTGTCGAGCGCGATCTTCAGCCCCTCGAGGATGTGCGCCCGATCGCGCGCCTTGCCCAGGTCGAACTCGGTGCGCCGGCGGACGACCTCGCGCCGCCAGTCGACGTGGTGCTGCAGGACCGATTTCAGCGGCAGCGTCTGCGGCTGCCCGTCCACGAGCGCCAGCATGTTCATGTTGAAGGCGAGCTGGAGCGGGGTGTGCTTGAACAGGTTGTTGAGGACCTTGTGCGGGTTGGCGTCCCGCTTGCACTCGATGACCAGGCGCATCCCGTCGCGGTCGGACTCGTCGCGCAGGTCGGCGATGCCCTCGAGCTTCTTGCCCTGGACGAGGTCCGCGATCTTCTCGATGAGGCTGGCCTTGTTGACCTGGTAGGGCAGCTCCGTGACGACGATGGCGGTACGGTTCTGGCGCGTCTCCTCGAAGGCGCACTGGGCGCGCATGACGACGCGACCTCGGCCGTGGGCGTACATCTCGCGGATGGCATCCACGCGCTCCTGCTGGCCGGTCAGGGCGCTGCGCCGATCCTCGAAGCGGAAGATCGTGCCGCCGGTCGGGAAGTCCGGGCCGCGGACGTACTGGCACAGCTCGTCGGAGGTGAGCGTGGGATCGTCGATGAGCGCGACGGTCGCGTCCACGATCTCGCCCAGGTGGTGGGGCGGGATGTTCGTGGCCATGCCAACGGCGATGCCGGACGAGCCGTTGATGAGCAGGTTGGGCAGCTTGGCGGGGAGGACGGACGGCTGCTGCCGGGTGCCGTCGTAGTTGTCGACGAAGTCGACCGTCTCCTTGTCGATGTCGGCCAGCAGCTCGGCCGCGATGGCCGTCATGCGCGCCTCGGTGTAGCGCATGGCGGCCGGCGGGTCGCCGTCCACGGAGCCGAAGTTGCCCTGCCCGTCGACGAGCGGGTAGCGCATCGAGAAGTCCTGGGCGAGTCGCACGAGGGCGTCGTAGAGGGCCACGTCGCCGTGCGGGTGGTACTTGCCCATCACCTCGCCCACGATCGCGGCGCACTTGCGGTACGCGGAGCTCGCGGTGAGGTTCATCTCGTTCATCGTGAAGAGGATCCGGCGATGCACGGGCTTGAGGCCGTCGCGCACGTCGGGCAGGGCGCGACTGACGATGACGCTCATGGCGTAGTCGAGGTAGCTCGTGCGCAGCTCGTCCTCGATGCGGATACGTCGAACGTCGCCGATGTCGTCGGTCACGAGCTCGGGCTCCTATCGGCTCGGGTCCGCGGGGAGGTCGCGGGTCTGGACGGGCCGCCTGCCATGAAGGCCAGCGCGGCGGCCTGGGCGCGGCTCGTGGTCGGAGCGCCGGGGCGGCGTCGGAGTCCGGCCAGGAGCGGGCGGAGCTCGACGGCCAGGGCGGGATCGGCTCCGGCGCCGGTGAGCGCGTCGCGGACCACCCAGGCGCGCGCGCCGTCATCGGTGTCGCGGGCGCGGGCGGCCTCGCGCCGGAGAAGCGCGGTCACGCCGGTGGGATCCACCTCGCGCCACGAGCGCAGCGCCCAGGAGAGCGCCTTCTGCACGTCCGGTTCATCGTCGCCGAGCATCGCCTCGATGATCGTCAGGCCGGGCCGCGGGGCAAGGTCGGGGCGCTCTGCGGGTGGCAGGCGGAAGGGCAGCTCGGCCAGGGTGGAACCGACCAGGCGGCGTTCCCAGCGGTGGGGGGAGTAGACGAGCAGCTCGAGCTCCGCCCAGCGGAAGGGTTCGAGGAGCACGCCCCATGCGACCACTCCGGCCAGCGAGTCGACGCTGATCCAGTCGGCGGCGGCCCGGGCGAGGCGGCGCATGAGCTGCCAGCTGCGCTCGGGGTCGGCGGGCAGGCTGCGCCGCAACGGCACGTGGGCAAAGAGGCGGACCTCGAAGGGCGCGGCGAAGGCGAGGGCCTCGGCGACGTCGAGCGCCAGCGCCGGAGACGTGGCGGCGAGCGGGCGCCGCAGGGCGCGCTCGACGGCCTGCACCAGCGGCCCGCGGACGCCGATCACGTCGACGGCTCCCGGCGCGATCCAGGCCTGTGCATCGCGATACGCCGGGTCGGCGAGACGTTCGAGCCCGGCCGTCAGGCGGGCCACGAAGCCCTGCGGGTCGCCGAGGTCGTCCGACAGGCGCCGCCCGAGGGCGCGAGCCTCCGGAAGGCGGTCGGCCACGAACGCGGTGGCGCGCTGCGTGGTGGAGCTCACCGCGCCCGCCGAGGCTGCGCGAGTCGGTCGATCGGCCAGGGCGGTCGGGCTCATGCCGGCGAGGCCCCCTCGACGGGCTCCAGCCGGAAGCGGTAACGCGCCTTCAGCTCCGCGCGGCGGGCCTCGGGAGCCGCCACATAGCGGGCCTCGGCGCTGGCCAGCAGCGATCCCCGTGCGTCGGTGATCCGCCCGGCGGTTCGGAAGAGGCGCCGGCTGACCTCCACGACCTCGCCCTCGACGTGGATCGGACGGCCGGGGTCGACCGGCCGCACATAGCGCACGGTCATCTCGGCGGTGACGCCCCAGCAATCGTGCTCGAAGAGCGCCCAGCCCATGACCTCGTCGAGGAGGGCGGCGAGGATGCCGCCATGGGCGATATCCGCCCAGCCCACGAAGTCGCGGCCGAGCGTCAGATCGGCCCAGGCCCGGCCGGCGCTCGCGTAGATGGGCAATCGCAGGCCGCGGCGGTTCAGCTCGCCGCACACGAAGCAATGGTGCGGGTCGACGACGAAACGGTAGACGCGGCCGTCATCCGGCACGGCCGTGCTCGGGGCGGCTGCCTCAGATGTCAAGGTTCGCCACCTTGCGCGCCTCGGCCTTGATGAAGTCCCGGCGTGGACCGACCTTTTCTCCCATGAGCTTGCTGAAGATGAGGTCGGCCTCGGCGGCATCGTCCACCTCGGCGCGCAGGAGCATCCGCGTGCCCGGGTTCATCGTGGTCTCCCAGAGCTGGTCGGCGTTCATCTCGCCCAGGCCCTTGAAGCGCTGCACGGTGAGGTTCTTGACCTTCATCTCGCGGATGATCCGGTCGCGCTGCTTCTCGTCCTGCGCGTACTGGGTCGCTTTCCCGGTGCTGATCCGGTAAAGCGGCGGCTGCGCGATGTAGAGGTAGCCGTTCTCGATGACGTCGGGCATGTGGCGGAAGAAGAAGGTCAGCAGGAGCGTCCGGATGTGGGCCCCATCCACGTCGGCATCGGCGAGCAGGATGATGCGGTGGTACCGGAGCTTGGCGATGTCGAAGGTCTCGCCGATGCCGGCGCCGAGGGCGATGATGAGCGGGCGCACGTTCTCCGAGCCGAGGATCCGGTCGAGGCGCGCGCGCTCCACGTTGAGGAGCTTGCCGCGCATGGGCAGGATGGCCTGGAAGCGGCGGTCCCGGCCCTGCTTCGCCGAGCCGCCGGCGGAGTCTCCCTCCACGATGTAGAGCTCGCTGCGTGCGGGGTCGCGCTCCTGGCAGTCGGCCAGCTTGCCCGGCAGCGCCATGCCCTCCAGGGCGCCCTTGCGGATGACGAGGTCGCGTGCCTTGCGGGCCGCCTCGCGGGCGCGGGCCGCGGTGAGGCACTTCTGGAGGATCGCGCGGCCGTCGCCGGGGTTCTCGTCGAGGAACTGGTTGATGCCTTCGGCCACGGCCGTCTGGACCTGGCCCTTCACCTCGGCATTGCCCAGCTTCGCCTTCGTCTGGCCCTCGAACTGCGGTTCGGTCAGCTTGACGCTGATGACCGCCGTGAGGCCCTCGCGGACGTCGTCGCCTGACAGGTTGGCGTCGGAGTCCTTGAGCACGCCGGCACGGCGCGCCCAGTCGTTGAGGCAGGTCGTGAGCGCGGCCCGGAAGCCCGTCACGTGGGTGCCGCCGTCGACGGTGTTGATGTTGTTGGCGAAGGCGAAGACGTTCTCCGAGTAGGAATCGTTGTACTGGAGCGCGACCTCGATGCTCGTCGTGCCCTCCTGGCGATCGACGTAGATGGGGCGCTGGTGGATCGTCTCCTTGTCCTTGTTCAGGTGACGCACGAAGCTGACCAGCCCGCCCTCGAAGTAGAACGACTTCTCGTGCTGCGGCGCCTGACGTTCGTCGATCAGGGTGATCCACACGCCCTTGTTCAGGTAGGCCGACTCGCGCAGACGTTGCGCGATGGCGTCGAAGCTCCAGTCGACCGTCTCGAAGACCTCGCCGTCGGGCATGAAGTGCGTCGTCGTGCCGTGCCGTCCTTCAGAGCGCCCGAGCTCGCGCACCGGGGACGTCGGCTTGCCGCGCGCGTAGCTCTGGCCCCAGACCTTGCCGTCGCGGGCCGACTCGACGTGCATCCACTCGGAGAGCGCGTTGACGACGCTGACGCCGACGCCGTGCAGGCCGCCGGAAACCTTGTAGCCGCCGCCGCCGAACTTGCCGCCGGCGTGGAGCACGGTGTGGACCACCTCGAGGGCGTCCTTGCCGGTCTTGTGGCGGCCCACCGGAACGCCGCGGCCATCGTCCACGTTGCGCACGCTGCCATCGGACAGGAGTCGCAGCTCGATCCGCGTGGCGTGGCCGGCCATGGCCTCGTCGATGGAGTTGTCCACCACCTCCCAGATGAGGTGGTGCAGGCCGCGCCCGTCGGTGGAGCCGATGTACATGCCCGGCCGGCGCCGGACCGCCTCGAGGCCCTCGAGGACCTGGATGCTCTCGGCCGTGTAGCCCTGGCTCTTCGAGCCGCGCCGCTTCGGCCCTGCCCCGTCGCCCGCCTCGTCGCGGCGCCGAGTCGCCGGCCGCATCGTCTCCGTCACGCATCCCTCCCGACCAGGCGCTCGTACAGGCGCTCGAGGTCGTCGTTGCTGTAGTACTCGATGGTGATCCGGCCCCCACGTCGGCCCGAGCTGACCGTCACCTTGGTGCCCAGGGAGGTGCGAAGGTCGGCCTCGAGGCGCTCCAGGTCGGGGTCGCTGGGACGCGCCCTGCGGGCGGGTGTCGAGGCGGGCTCCTTGAGGCGGCGCGCGAGCTCTTCCGCCTGGCGGACGTTGAGTCCGCGGGCCACGACCGTCGCGAGCAGCGCCGTCTGGCCGGCGGGCTCGGGGAGACCGGCGATGGCGCGAGCGTGGCCCTCGCTGATGCGACCATCGGCCAGGGCAGCCCGCACCGGCTCGGCCAGGTCGAGCAGCCGGACCGTGTTGGCGACGCTGGAGCGAGCCTTGCCGACGCGTTGCGCGACGGCCTCCTGGTCCAGCCCGAACTCGTCCATGAGCTGGCGGAAGGCGTGCGCCTCCTCGAGCGGGCTGAGGTCGGCGCGCTGGAGGTTCTCGATGAGCGCCAGCTCGAGCTGCGCCTGGTCGGCCGCCTCCCGTACCACGGCCGGGATGCGTTCGAGGCCGGCCATCTCGGCCGCCCGTAGACGGCGCTCCCCGGCGATGAGCTGGTAACCGTCGATGGTCGAGGTGACGAGGATCGGCTGCAGCACGCCGTGTGCCGCGATGCTGTCCGCCAGCGCCTGCAGGTCCGCGCCATCCGAGCCCCGTCGGGGCTGGTACGGATTGCGCTGGACGCTCGCGATGGAGATCTCGACCGGACCGGGCAGCATGGCACGCTGCGGGATGAGCGAGGCAAGCCCTCGCCCCAGACCGCCGCCAGGCCGGCGATCGGTGACGCTCACGCCACGGCCCTGGCGACCGGCGCGCTGAGCGGGATCGTGGCCGCGATGCCGTCACGGGCCAGGAACTCGATGGCGAGGTCGCGATACGCGGCAGCGCCGCGAGAATCGGGCCGGTAGCGTGCGATGGGCTGACCGTAGCTGGGCGCCTCCGAGAGGCGCACGCTGCGTGGCACGACCGTCTCGTAGACGCGCTCGCCCAGATGGCGGCGCACCTCGGCGGCCACGTCGGCGGAGAGGTTCGTCCGCGCGTCGTACATCGTCAGCAGCACTCCCTGGACACGAAGCGACGGGTTCAGGTGGTCGCGCACGAGATCGATCGTGGCGAGGAGCTGGCCGAGACCCTCGAGCGCGTAGTACTCGCACTGGAGCGGGATGAGCACGGCGTCGGCGGCGGTGAGGGCGTTCACGGTCAGGAGTCCCAGTGCGGGCGGGCAGTCGATGAAGACGACGTCGTAGTTGCCGGCGATCGTCTGGAGCGCACGGGCCAGGCGACGCTCACGCTGGGCGGTACCGGCGAGCTCGACCTCGATGCCCGCCAGGCCGATCGCCGACGGCACGAGATCGAGGCCATCGATCCCGCTGGCGACGATGAGCTCCTCGAGCGGCAGGCCGTCGCTCATCGCATCGTAGGCCGATGTGGACAGTCCGTCGCGATCCACGCCGAAGCCGCTGGTCGCGTTTCCCTGCGGGTCAAGGTCGAGGACGAGGACGTGCCGACCGCCGAGCGCCAGGTACGTGGCGAGATTGACGACCGTCGTCGTCTTGCCCACGCCGCCCTTCTGGTTCGCGCACGCGATCGTCTCGCTCACAGGCTGCGCGGTCGGTGCGTGTTCACTGCCTCGATTCTAGCCGAAACGGCCCATTCGAGCGGCCTCGGGGCGCTCGGGGGAGGGTGGCCGGAGCGTAGCCGAGGCGGGTCCACGGCCACTTGGCGGTGCCTCACCGGCCGCTTTACGAGGCAGCGTTCCACGTGGAACAGTCGCCGGCGGATCCAGCGACCGGGCGCGCTATACTCCGCCCCGGCAGCGCTGCTCACCCGGCTCCGCCCTCGACCCCGTTCGTCGAGCGGCTGCGGGTCCATCCACGAGGCGACGACTCGATGAGCATCCCCCTTGCCGCGGTCGGCGCCGTCGTGGCAGCGCTCCTCGAGACCAGCGTGCTACCGGAGTTGACGATCGCGGGCGCGAAGCCCGACCTCCTGTTCATCCTTGCCGTCGCCGCGACGATGATGATCGGGGTGGAAAACGGCCTGACCTGGGCCTTCGTGGGAGGCCTGATGCTCGACCTGCTGACACCCGGCCGACCGCTCGGTGCCACGTCCCTGACGCTCCTGCTCATGGTCGGCGCGACGGTTGCCGCCATGCGCTTCCTGCCCCAGCGCCGCGTGTCCATCGCGGTGGCATCCGTCTTCGTGCTCGCGTGGGCCTACGAGGTCGTGGACATCGCGATCCTCGGCTTCACGGCCGGCACGGCTGCGACGCCGTCGCCGGCGGCCATCGCCCCCGTCGTCGTCCTGAGCACGTTGCTCGCGGTACCCGTGGCGGCGGCGATGCGCCTGGCGTGGCTGCGCATGGGTGCGCACGACCGCATGGAGTGGTGAGCGCGTGACGGCCATCGACCTCGATCGGCGCTCACCGCGCGGCGGGCTCCTTCCCCGCTTCGTCGCCTTCGGCATCGCCGTGGTGGTCGTCGTCTCGGCCCTCTCCCTCCGGCTCTTCCAGTTGCAGGTGGCGAACGGCGGCTACTACGCGACGCTGGCCGATGACAACCGCGTCATGCTCCAGGCGCTTCCGTCGAGCCGCGGCCTGATCTACGACCGCAACGGGGTGGCGCTCGTGCGGAATGTGCCGTCGTTCACGTTGAAGGTTCGTCCGGCGGACCTGCCCTTCTCGAAGCGCGACGAGGTCGTGGGCCGGTTGTCGAGGCTCGTCGGCATGACGCCGGCGGCCATCAACGAGGCCATCGACCGCAACCCGGGTTCGCGCTTCGACTTCGTCCGGGTGGCCAGCGACCTCTCCGAGGACGTGGCCCGGATCATCGCCGAGGAGCACCTCGCCCTGCCGGGCGTCCAGGTCGATGCGGAGGCCCGGCGCGAGTACGTCTACGGCCCGCTCGTGTCACAGGTCGTCGGCTACAGCGGCGCCGTCACCGCCGAGGACCTGAAGCGCCTGCGCGAGGTCGGTTACCTGCCCGATGACACCATCGGCAAGGCCGGAGTGGAGAGCGTCTACGAGACGGAGCTGCGCGGCGGCTACGGCCTCGAACAGATCGAGCGCGACGCATCCGGACGCAAGGTCCGCGTCCTCGCGCAGGTGCGCCCGCCGCGCGCCGGCGATTCGCTCGAGCTCAGCCTCGACCTGGATACCCAGCGCGAGGCCGAGCAGGCGCTGCGCTGGGCGATGGGCCTGGCTGGCCTGAAGCGCGGCGTGGTCATCGTGATGAACCCGCAGACCGGCGAGATCCTGGCCATGGTCTCTCTGCCGACGTATGACGACAACGCGTTCGCGCGGGGGATCAGCGTGGCGGACTACGCTCAGCTGGTGAAGAACGCGAACCAGCCCCTGTTGAACCATGGCGTGAGCGAGCAGTACCCGCCGGGCTCCACGTACAAGCTCGTGACCGGCTCCGGCGCGCTGGCCGACGGCCAGATCACGACCACCACGGAGCTCGATACCAAGCCCTACCTGCTGCTCGGGCGCACGTATCGCTTCTGGGAGTGGAACCGTCGCGGCTGGGGGCCACTGACGATCTACGACGGCTTCGCCCACTCGAGCGACACGTTCTTCTTCCAGGTCGCAGCGCGACTGGGTATCGATCGCCTGGCCTACTGGGGCAAGCAGTTCGGCTTCGGCGCCCGCACGGGGATCGACCTTCCCGCCGAGGCGAAGGGGACCGTGCCCTCGAACGAGTGGAAGCAGGAGGTATTCGGCCAGCCCATCTTCCCCGGCGAGACCTATCAGGCCGGCATCGGCCAGGGCTACGACACGGCGACGCCGCTGCAGGTCCTGAACGCCTACGCGGCGCTGGCCAACGGCGGTCGCCTGCTCCAGCCCCAGATCGTTCGTCGCGTGATCGCACCCGACGGGACCGTCGTGAGGGAGTTCGAGCCGAAGCTCATCCGCGAGCTGCCGGTCGACCCCGGTGTGCTGCGCGTCATGCGGGTCGCGTCCCGGCGCGTCGTGACCATCCGCCACACGCGCAACCTCGTCGAGCTGCCGATCGTCGTTTCCGGCAAGTCCGGAACGGCCGAGTTCGGCAAGCGCGACCGCCAGGGTCGCCTGCCCTATCACTCCTGGTTCGTCGCCTTCGTGCCCAAGGATCCCTACCCCAAGGCCAACGACCCGAACGGCTTCGCCGCCGCCGCCCGGACAGATTCCGAGCTGGCGGTCGTCGCCTTTGCCTTCGACTCGCGGACGAAGGGCAACGCGGCCATCGAGATCGTCAAGTACTTCCTGCAGCTCCATTACGACCTGAAGGTGGACGTGAGGAACTTCGACCTCCTCGAGCGCGCGAACTTCTATCAGGGCAACTGATGCGCGGCAGAGATCGCTGATGGGCACGCTGCGCCTCGAGCCGACCCGCGTCCAGGCCTGGGCGGCGCGTTCGGCGACCGCCGTCTGGAACGCCTTCGACGTCCAGCTCGTGATCTATGCGCTGCTGCTCGCGGTGATCGGGCTGCTGATGGCCTACACGAACTCGGGCGACACGCCGCTCGAGGCAGGCTCGACGTTCGCCCGCGGTCTCATCTGGCTGGCGATCGCCGTCGTCGCCTTCGCGCTCACGACGGCCTTCGACTACCGCTGGCTCAAGACGTTCGCCTGGCCGCTCTACCTCGTGAACATCGCGCTCCTCGTCAGCTCGCTCCTCGTCGGCGACGGCGTGGGCGGCGTGGCCCGCTGGGTGAACATCTTCGGCCTCCAGTTCCAATTCTCGGAGCTGGCCAAGATCCTCATGATCGTCGTCCTCGCCAACTGGATCGCCAGCCGCCAGGGCGCCCGGCTGCGTGGCCTGGCCACGATCATCGGCGCCGGCGTGCTCGTGGCACCCGCGCTCGTCCTCGTGCTGATGCAGCCCGACCTCGGCACCTCGCTCGTCTTCGGCGCGATCCTCGTGGGCACGCTCTTCATGGCCGGGGCCAGCCTGCGCTGGCTGCTCGTCCTCGCCGGCACCGCGATCGCTTCCTTGCCGTTCATCTGGTCGTACGTGCTGCTCGACTACCAGAAGGGGCGCCTCCTGTCGTTCCTCGACCCTAAGGCCGACCCGCTTGGTTCCGGCTACCACCTCATCCAGTCGACGATCGCGGTGGGCAGCGGCGGCCTCTTCGGCAGGGGCATCACGAACGGGACACAGAACCAGCTCGACTTCCTTCCGGTCCAGTCAACGGACTTCGTCTTCGCCATCCTGTCCGAGGAGCTCGGCTTCGTCGGCGGACTGCTCGTCTTCGCGCTCTTCGTGGCCCTCCTGTGGCGGATCCTGCTCGTGGGCTGGCGGGCCGAGGACCCCTTCGCCCTGGCCTTCGCGGGCGGCCTGGCGTCGATGATCCTCTTCCAGTTGCTGGTCAATGTCGGTATGGTCATCGGCATCATGCCCATCACCGGCATCCCGCTCCCCTTCATCACGCACGGCGGCGCCTCGCTCATCAGCATCGCCGTCGGCCTGGGCATCCTCCAGAGCATCAACCTGCGCCAGGCCCGCCCTACGTGGTGACGCCCGTGTGCTCGACCGGGAATCGCGTACAGTCGAAGGACGCGGGCCTCTCCGGCCCGGCGTCGCCGGTGGTGGCGGCCGGCCGAAGCAGCGGCGGGTGACGAGGCAGCGACACAGGGCGAAGTGCAATCACAGGCTCGATGTGCGCTCGCTGGCCGCGTCTGGCCCACTCATGGTGCTGTGTCCGGGCGCCTGGAGCATCCGCGAATCGATCGACGCCAGGCATTGAAACATGGATGTCTGGGTCGCCGGAGCGATCTTCTCCATCACCTACGCGCTGATCGCGACGGATCGGGTGCACAAGACTGTCGCGGCGCTGATGGGCGGCGTGCTCATGATCGCCCTCGGCGTCGTGCCTCAAGAAGACGCGCTGGCAGCGATCGACCTGAACGTGATCCTGCTTCTGCTGGGCATGATGGTGATCGCGAATGTCGTCAGCCAGACAGGCGTGTTCCAGTGGATTGCCTTCAGCGCCATCCGCATGGCCCGCGGTCGACCGTGGCGGATCCTCGTCGCGTTGTGTCTGATCACGGCCATCGCCTCGGCGTTCCTGGACAACGTCACCACGGTGCTCCTGATCGCTCCCGTGACCCTCTTTGCGGCTTCGGCGCTGCGCGTTTCGCCGCTGCCATACCTCATCGCGGAGATCCTGGCCTCCAACATCGGCGGCGCCGCCACCCTCATCGGCGACCCACCGAACATCCTCATCGCGTCCGCAGCGGGCATCGACTTCGTAACGTTCGCCGCCAACATGGCCCCGATCGCGGTAGCGGTATTCGTCGCGTTCTTGCTCCTTTGCCGTCTGCTGTTCCGGCGGGAGCTTCGCCGTCAGGAGGATGCCCTCCGGTCGATCGTGCTGGAGGAATCGGGCAGCATCACCGACGTGCGCCTGATGGCCATCAGCGTGGGCGTGCTGTTGCTGACGGTCGTCGGCTTCTTCCTCGCGGCACCGCTCGGCCTCGAGTCGGCCACGATCGCCCTGCTGGGGGCATCGATCCTGTTCGTCATCACGGGCAAGGACCCCGCCGAGGTGTTCGCCGAGGTGGAGTGGTCCACGCTCATCTTCTTCGTGGGCCTGTTCATGGTCGTGGAGGGCGTCGTGCACGCGGGCATCATCGACGCCGTGGCGCGCGCCTTCTTCACGGCCACGGGCGGTGACGTGACCGCGGCCTCCATCGGGTTGCTGTGGTTCAGCGGCGTCGCCTCGGCGATCGTCGATAACATCCCGTGGACGGCGACGATGATCCCGGTGATCAGCGATCTCGCGGGACGTGGCGTCGAGGTCGGGCCCCTCTGGTGGTCCCTCGCGCTGGGAGCCGACCTCGGCGGGAACGCCACGATCATCGGCGCCTCAGCAAACGTGATCATCGCCATCCTCGCCGCGCGAGCCGGCCACGAGATCTCGTTCCGGCGCTTCCTTCGCTACGGAGTGCCCGTCGTCGTCGTCTCGCTCCTCATGAGCACTGGCTATCTCTGGCTTCGCTATCTGATCTGAGATGTGGCAGTGTCGGGCCCCTTCGCTGCCTCACCGGCGAAGCGGCGGACCACCAGCCCTGCGCTCGTGCCTTGCACCAGCAGCGTGAATAGGACGATCCCGAAGACCGTGCCTTGCAGCAGGGCACGGTCTGGCAGCTCCTGCGGAAGGGATAGCGCGAGCGCCACGGCGATCGCTCCGCGAAGGCCGGACCAGAAGAGCACATGCGACCAATCGAGCGGTAGCCGTAGGCCGGCAGTGAAGCGCGATGGTATCCGCCCCAGCCCCCCCAGAAGGCCGTAGACGACGATCGCCCGACCAATGAGAACGGCGACCAGGCCCCACGCGATCGGAAGGGTCGCCGCGGCCAGGTCTCCTAGCGTGACGGTGAGTCCGACGAGCAGGAAGACGATCGCCGTGAGCAGGAAAGCGATGTAGCTCCACACCGTGTCGATGGCGATCCGGCTGCGCGCCGACATACCCGTCTGGCGCCCATAGTTCCCGATCACGATGCCCGCGACCACCGTGGCGATGATCCCGGACTCGTGAAGCCGGTCTGCGAGCAGATAGATGCCGTAGGCGGCGATGATGGTGAGCGTCAGCTCGAGGTTGATGTCGTCGATGCGACCGCCGATCCAGGCCGCCACGCCACCGAGGACGAGGCCGACCGCCACGCTGACCCCGATCGTCGCCACGAAGGAGACCACCCCCTCCGAGAGGGGAGCGGCGCTCTGCAGCGCGATCGCGAAGAGGACGATGCCGGTGCCGTCGTTGAAGAGGCTCTCGGTCTCGATCAATGTCGCGAGTCGCTCCGGCGCTCGCGCCTGGCGCATCGTGGCGATCACCGCCACCGGGTCGGTCGCCGAAACCATGGCACCGACCAGAAACGCGCTGCTCAACGGGATGTCCGTCGTGAAGCTGAGGATCACGGCGACGAGGCCGGCCACGAGCAGCACGCCGGGTCCCGCCAGAATCGTCGCGGCAGGGAGTATCGGACGCAGGTGCGTGATATCCAGCCGGAATGCGGCCTCGAATACCAGTCCGGGGACGAGCACGGCGAGTACCAGCTGGGGCGTGACGACCACGCCGACCGGCGGCGTGACGACGGCCACGATCAGACCGAAGACCACGAGCGCAGCCGTGTAGGGCACGCCGAACCGGCGGGTGACCAACGCCACGATGGCGAGCGCAACCAGCAAGGCCACGAAGACGTCCGCCAGGGCGATCGTCTGTTCTCCGGTCATGTCATGGACTCTAGCGTCCCACGTCGTTCCCGGAGGATCCATCACGCGGGCGGAGTGCCCCGACTCTCACCCGAGACTCAGCGACGGCGGAACAGGCCTCGCCGCTCGGTCTCGGCGGAGGCCGTGGTGCGCCGACCCGCCGCGCGAAGGAGGCGATCGATCTCGTCGCGGTACTGGCGCCCGATCGGCATGCGATCGAGCCACTCCACGTACTCGAGGTCGCGGCGGGCGATCTCGCCCAGCGACCAGCCGGCGTAGCGACCGAAGTTCAGGACGTTTCCCGACGGGTTTCCGGGCGGCGGGCCGGCTGCGCCGTGTCCCGCGGGCGTCCCCATCGACACGGGGTCGTAGCCGCTCCCCGCCGATGAGCGGCCGCTCGTCCAATGTCGGCTCGTCTCTTCGGGCGGCCGCGGGCGCGGCGGCGCGGCGGCAGGGGCGTGGTGGGGCGGGCTGGCCGGAGCCGCGTTCGACCTGGTGACGTGCGCGCGCTCGACGTCGTAGGTGGCACGTCGGCGCGGATCCTTCAGGATCGCCCAGGCGGCGTTGATCGCGGCCATCCGCGCGGCGGCCTCGGGGCTGTCGGCGACGTCGGGGTGGTACTTGCGCGCCAACCTGCGATAGGCGGCCTGGACGACCTCGTCCTCCGCCTCCGGGTCGATCTGCAGGACCTTGTAGTGGTCTTGGTACGGCATCGGTCAGGCCGGCACGATCGTGGTCACCGAATCGACCGGCGGATCGGGCGCCCGCGCCGGTTCCGTGGTGCCTGGCGGCGGACGGTAGCCCGGCGACTCGGACGGCGGGGCGCCGCCGGCCCGATGGAAGACGTAGCGGTAGATGTCGCGCGACGCGGCGGCGATGGGCAGTGAGAAGATCGCGCCGAGCAGTCCCGCGATCGCGGCACCGATGGTGAGGGCGAGGATCACGACCGCCGGATGCAGCTCCACCGCGCCGCCCTGGATCTTCGGCACGAGGATGTTGTTCTCCAGCTGCTGGACGACGAAGTAGAGGAGCACGACCGCGACGACCGCGTCCAGCCGGCCGGTCGTGGCCGCCAGCAGGAGCGTGGGCACCATGGAGATGACCGGCCCGATGATCGGCAGCAGCTCGAGGATGCCCGCGATGACCGCCAGCAGCACCGCGAAACGCCCGAAGATGGGGTTCACCGCAGCGTCGAGCAGCAGGAGACCGGCGAACGTCGCGATGCCCACCGCGAAGCACAGGACGAACTGGCCGCGCAGCCAGCGCCCGAAGACCCGCTCGACGATGGCGATCACCGACCAGGCGTCCTCTCGCCACTCCTCGGGCAGGGCGTTGCGCGCCGCGAGCACGAGCCGGTCGCGGTCCTTCAGGAGGTAGAACGCCCAGACCGGCACGATGGCCAGAGCGATGATGTTGCCCACGAAGGCGACGAAGCCCGTGGCGATGGGCAGGATCGCACCGGGGTCGATGGCGCCGCCACCCGGACCGCCGCTCGCCAGCGCGGCGATGAGGCCGTCGATGACGTCGCGCAGCACCCGCGGCAGCTGCAGCTGGTCGTAGGCCCGGGTGAGGTCATCGAGCCGGGCCTGGAGCTGCTCGAGCAGCGAGGGCAGGTCCTCGACGAAGGCGACGACCTGGCGGACGAGCGGGCCGAAGAGCAGCGAGAGGCCCTCGACGAGGACGACGATGGCCGCGGCGTAGACGAGCAGGATGGCCAGCCAGCGCGGTGTGCGGCGGCGCGTCAGCCAGCCCACGACCGGATCGACTACGTAGACGAGCAGGGCGCCGAGGATGAACGGGCCG
>Ga0334722_10002708_pt1 | contig 19688 bp, 17 predicted proteins | sample C3_bottom_MG_FD_207210 | JGI IMG/M metagenome (GOLD analysis project Ga0334722, IMG submission 207210) | Sediment microbial communities from Yellowstone Lake, YNP, Wyoming, USA - C3_bottom | ecosystem: Environmental > Aquatic > Freshwater > Lake > Sediment | place: USA: Wyoming | collected...
TTATTGAACTAAAAGTTTATGCGAAAGATTACCGAGCAAAGCTGTCTAGCTTGTATGAATTAGATGGACGCGTTGGCACGAATGAACTAAAGGAGATATTCCCCGAGAGTAAGCGCCCGTTTGACTTTCCTAAGCCGACAGAGTTAATTGAGGAACTATTGAGCTTTACTACCAGTGGTGATGATATTATTCTCGACTCGTTCGCTGGTTCTGGCACAACTGGGCACGCAGTTTATAAGCTTAATCGTGCGGATGGTCAGCACAGACGCATTGTTCTTGTAGAGATGAAGGCCGAAATTGCGCGAGAAATTACAGCGGAACGTCTTCGTCGTGTATCGAACGGATACAAAAATGCAAAAGGTGAAAAGGTACCCGGCATTGGGGGAGGTTTTCGCTTTACGACGCTGGGCGAGCCGCTTTTTGATGAGCGAGGAAATATCCGCAGTACAGTTAGGTTCGGCGACCTTGCTCGGCATGTCTATTTTACAGAAACAGGTGAGCCGCTGCCGAAGCAGGCGAAGTCGAACAACTCCTTAATCGGGGTGTGCAATGGTGTAGCCGTCTATTTACTATACAATGGCATCCTGAAAGATAAAGCGCCGGATGGCGGTAACGTTCTAACGACAAGTATCCTTGCGCATTTGAACAAGCACAACGGCCCGAAAGTGATTTATGGTACGGCTTGCCGGATTGGGCCGGAACGGTTGCGGCGTGAGAAAATCATGTTCAAACAGTTGCCGTATAAACTGAGGGTTGATGCACTATGATTCCTAAACCATACCAAGAAGAAGCTCTGTACTGGCTCGAAGAATTCTTCAAACGCTGCAAGATGAGCAATAACCCGCGTCTTGCCTATGAAGAAACAACAAAGGAATGGCGTGGTATCTCCCTGCATTACAAGCCGCTCCCCTCCCTATCGCGAGTGCCTTATGTGTGTTTGCGCATCCCCACCGGTGGAGGCAAAACGCTCGTCGGCGGATTGGCCATCGAACGAGCAAATCGCAGTCTACTCTTTACACGGTATAGCATAACCCTCTGGCTCGTACCCTCTGAGCCGATCCGGGAACAGACGTTGAAGGCGCTCCGCAATCCTTCGAATCTACTGCACCAAGCAGTCTTCTCCGCGCTCGGAGATGTGACCGTGATGGAGATCGACGAAGCGCTTCGAGTGAAACCACACGTCCTGAACGGTTCAAATGTTATCATTGTCGCAACGATGCAGGCCTTTAAACAGGAAGACAAAGACCGCCTGAGTGTATATAAACAGAACACCGATATGCAACCACATTTTGAAGGGATTACCGACCCAAAGGTCATCGGCAACCAATCGTTTGTCGATGCTATTCGACTGCGGCATCCTTTTGTGATAGTTGACGAGGCGCACAATCAGGGCACGACGCTTGCCTTTGAAACGCTTGCCCGCTTCGAGCCCAGCGCGATATTGGAGTTGACTGCAACACCGGACCGATCACGCCAGCCGAGTAATGTCCTATTTAGCGTTGGAGCATCCGCTTTGCAAGCGGCGGAAATGATAAAGATGCCGCTCGATCTTGTGCGCCGGGAAAACTGGCTGGACGCCCTTCGGGATGCTATCGCATGCTTGAATAAACTTCAAACAAAGGCCGAGGCAGAACGAACGACTACAGGGGATTATCTACGCCCTATCATGCTTCTTCAAGCAGAGCGGCATAATGCCGAGCATGAGACAATCGTTCCAGAAAAAGTGAAACAGACGCTTATCGATGATTTCAGTATCCCGGAAGCCGAGATCAGGATCGCGACGGGGGCCATAGATGAAATTGCCGGCGATGATGTGCTGTCCGAGAAGTCGAAAGTGCGGTTCATCATTACGATAGACAAGCTTCGGGAGGGCTGGGACTGTCCCTTTGCCTATGTGCTCTGCTCATTCCGCAATACGAGTTCTTCCACGGCGGCTGAACAGATATTAGGCAGAATTCTTCGCATGCCCGGCGCGAAGAAAAAGATCAACCCGGAGTTGAACGAGGCGTATGCTTTTATTACCTCGAATGATTTCCAGGCTACAGTCGCCAGCTTAAGGGACGGTCTTGTCAAGAATGGGTTTGAACGACAAGAGACGAAGGACCTTATCCACACTGAGGAAGAACCGGGGCAGGATGATCTTTTCATTCTGGCGTCCGGTCTGACCTTTACCACGCCGGAGATGCCCGAACCTGAAACGATCCCGTCAGCGCTTGAAAATAAGGTTGAGATTGCGCCAGAGGCAGGGACTGTTACCTTAAAGGGAAAATTTACTCCTAAGCAAGCGGAGGCACTGGAAAACGTTTTCCAAACACAAGAGGGAAAGAATGCCATCCGGACGGCGTTATCAAGATTGGGAGCGCCGCAAGTTCCGCATCAGAAAACACCGTCTGAACTCGGGGAACTATTCCGTATTCCGCTTCTTGCTCTGCGACAGGGCGACCTCTGGGAACCCTTCGAGGAAACGCATCTCTTACAAGGCGATTGGCGGCTACTCGATTATCCCAGCGAGTTAAACGAAAGTGAATTTAAGAAGCCTGAGCTCAGGGCACAGGGCGGTCGCTTTCTGGTCCGGGAAGAATCGATTCGCTTCGAGTATTTCGACGATATTGAGGCCCAACTGGCCTTGCTTGATTTCCAAACATCGTGGGACCATGTTCAGCTTGTATCCTGGCTTGAGCGAAATATTCCCGATGAGAGCATTCTACCCGACGAAAAAGCTGCGTATCTGAATAAAGCCGTTACCTGGCTGGTACAGCAGCGCAGCTTCTCAATTGAGGAGCTTGCTTACGCCAAGTTTCGGCTACGTGCTGAGCTTGAAAACAAGATTAAGGACGCCAAACGGCAGGCGATGCTGCGGATTTATCAATCATTGCTTTTTAAGCCCGACCAGTTTATATCAGATGGCCGTTGTGAAATGATTTTTGAGCAGGGACGCTATGCTTATGATCGACGGTATTGCGGTTTTGTCGATCTACCAAAGCATTTCTTCCCGCATATCGGCAATTTAGGGGCTGAGGGAGAGGAGTTTGACTGCGCGGTGTTTCTTTCAACGCAGCTTGAGGGCGTCAAGTACTGGGTGCGCAACGTTGAGCGCAAGCCCACATCTTTTTCCTTGCAAACGAGCACTGACCGCTTCTATCCCGATTTCATCTGCAAGCTTGAGGATGGTCGAATCCTGATCGTGGAGTATAAGAACAGCAGGGATTGGGATTTGCCTGATAATGATGAAAAGAGAAAGCTCGGCGCATTGTGGGAAATTCGCAGTGGCGGCAAGGGGCTCTTCATAATGCCGCGAGGTAAAGACTTTGAGGCGATACGAGCAAAGTTGAAGTAGAGATGAGCAGGCGGATTAACAGAAAATAAAATGCCACAGCACTATGCTGTGGCATTGGATGCAAAGATTAGATTGAGGCCGGCCGTCCTTAGTGAGAATCGGTTTTCCCGACTGAGGGCTGGGCACCGGCAGGCATGCCGAACCGCAGTTTTTCGATGGACTTCTCCATACCCAGGCGCGTTGCTGAAAAGCCGAGCGGCGCCGGTTCTTCTTCCTTTTTCACCACAGTCATGAAATCACATCTACAGCAGTTCGACAGCTTCTCTGCATAGGTGCCCCGGATCTTGCCGCCGCAGAGCGAGGCGGCAATGGCCCAGCAGGCCCTGCCCCCATTTTTGCGGCGCCAAAAAGGCATCCGATGTAATTTTATTGTCTTTTGGTAAGGTAGTATGGCGGAAAGGTTAGGCTTTTTTGAATGGAAGGAATTCCACTCGATTTTCCATATCCTGTGCATCTTGGGCTATGAGTATTACTACTTCCGGAAGAATCACCCTCCTCAACCCCTCCCATCAAGGGAGGGGTTACTAAATAGAAGGTTGACAAATTATCATAAATATTGTATTTTGTCAACATAGAAGATTTAGCCCGCCTGCTTGTCCAGAATTAAGAATTGCACGGAGGTTGTTGAATGAAAACCCAAGAGCCGAAAGCTATCTTTGCTCATCGCCTGGTTCAAGCCAGGAAGATGCGCGGGATGTCGCTTCGTGCATTGGCCGAGGCGATCGGAGATAAGGTCACCTATAACGCGCTTCACCGTTACGAGCTGGGGCAGATGATGCCGGGGGACGAGGTGTTGATGGCAGTTGCCGATGTTCTGGACCAGCCACTTGACTTCTTTTTCCGGCCCTTCACGGTAAAGCTCCAGGAAGTCAATTTCCGGAAACGAACGAAGCTCGGTGCGAAATCGGAAGAGGCCATCCGGGAACAGGCGGCTGATTTCTTTGAGCGGTATCTCGAAATCGAGCAGATTATCGGACTGCCTACCGGTTTTCAGGACCCGCTGAAAGGTGTGCGGCTTTCAAAGCCGGCCGATGCTGAGAAGGCTGCCGAGACGGTCCGCGAGAAATGGAACCTCGGGGTCGATCCGTTGCCGAACGTTCTTGAGACCCTCGAAACTAACGGCATCAAGGTGTTTGAGGTTGAGGCGCCCGGAAGCATCGACGGGTTTGCGGGATGGACCGACGGCCAACCGGTCATCGTCCTTGCGAAGTGGCTTGATAAGGATATGCCCCGGAAACGTCTTACCGCGCTCCATGAGGCGGCTCACGTCTTATTCCATGAGCACACCAGTCTTAAGGGGAAAGAGTTGGAAGAGAGCTGCTACCGGTTTGGCGGGGCTATGCTTATCCCTCAGGCTGTATTTAAAACCGACTGGGGCGGCTATCGTCATCGGGTCGGACTGGAAGAGCTGAAGGACCTGAAGCGGCGCTACGGCATGTCGATCGCCGCGATCATGCGACGCGCGCACGACCTCAAGCTTCTGGACAGCGCGGTATATCGCCGGTTCTGTATTATGTACAAGACCCAGCACTGGCAAGCTGACGGGGAGCCGGGCGAATATATAGGCCGCGAAGCGTCAAGCCGTTTTGAACAACTGGTGCTGCGGGCCGCTGCCGAGGAAATGATCAGTTACAGCAAAGGCGCGGCGATATTGAACGAACCTTTGATGGAATTCCGGGAGAAGCTGAGCGAGTTCGCATGAAGATCATCGTCCACGATTCATCGGTGCTCGTCGATATGATCGGATGCGAGCTTCTCGAACCCTGGTTCGGCTCCGGTCTTCAGGCTGTGACGACGAGGCTTGTTCTGCATGAAATGAATCGAAAGTCGCAGCGGTCGAGATTGCAACGTTTTGTGGATGATAAGAAGCTTATTGTGGAAGGACTGGGCGCAGAGGACATGACCCGGCTGGTCACTCTTCGCGCCGAGCTGTCATCAAAGGTATCCCTTGAGGATGCATCAGCCTTGTACCTCGCAGTGCGTGAGAAAGGCGTCTTATTGACAGGGGACAATGATTTGAGAAAGGCCGCGGAAAATCGTGAGCTCGAGGTTCATGGGCTCTTATGGATTTTCGATGAGCTTGTCACACGCGGCAGAGTGCTTCAAAGCGTCGCCGCCGAACGCCTTGAAAAGCTTTGTTCTCAGGGCACATGCCGATTGCCGAAGCAGGATTGCAACCAGAGGATCAAAAAATGGAGGAATCAATAGGATTGCATGTTTTTAGGGCGAGCCCGATGCCATGCGAAGTAAACAATAATGAGATAAATTGTTTACCTAAGTAAACAGATTTAGGTGATTAACGGAAAATAAAATGCCACAGCATATTGCTGTGGCATTCGATGCAAAGATAGGTTGTGACCGGCCGTCCTTAGTGGGAATCGGTTTTCCGGACTGAGGGCTGGGCACCGGCAGGCATGGCGAACCGCAGTTTTTCGATGGACTTCTCCATCCCCAGGCGCGTTGCTGAAAAGCCGAGCGGCGTCGGGTCTTCCTCTTTCTTCACCGCGTTCATGAAATCACATCTCCAGCAGTTCGACAGCTTCTCCGCATACGTGCCCTGGATCTTGCCGCCGCAGAGCGAGCCTGCAATGGCCCAGCAGGCCCGACCCGCATTTTTACCCTCGTGGGCGCCATGCAGGTCCTGATGTGTGGTGACGGGGCAGATGCCCAGCTCCTGGGACTTGTGCCCTCCCGGCTGTCTTCCGCAATTTTTGTGCTCCCAGCAGTTCAATTTCGCCATCGATCGATGTTCCATCCTTTCTGAAAAAATATTCGCCCCGGACATTTATTAATCAGGCTTGCTCTGCACAATCTCATTCGGAAAGAAATGTCCGCGCAGTGAACTTGCGAACATTGCCGCTAGATTTCTTACACTATAATTAATGCGGAAAAGAAAAGCAATGGGAATATTAAGGTGAAGATTGTCTGCTAATCACAATTTGAGAGGACTCAGGGCCTCCCGCTGCCCGAGCCGCAAGCACGGTCAACAGCGCTCAGGATGCCCTGCAATATTTTAATGTCGCGTTCGTTGAGGCGCGCTTTGCCGAAGAGCTGGCGCAACGACCGCATCATGCGTTCCGGCCGGGAAGGGTCAATGAACTCCACGTCCTGCAAGGTTTTCTGCAGGTGGCTGTAAAACTGTTCAGCGTCCGCTCCCGCGGCCAGCGCGGTCTGAGAAATAGAAGGCGTGGCTCCCGCGGCCAGGAACAGTTCATAGGCCACGATCATGACCGCATGGGACAGGTTCAGGGATGGAAAGGCGTCAGCCGATGGGATGGCGATCAATTCATGGCAGCGGGCGAGATCATTATTCGTAAGTCCGTTCACCTCGTTGCCGAACACGATCGCTGCCTTATTGTGCGCCAACAGCGGGACCACGTGTTCGGCCTGCACGCGTGGAGAGCGCAGGTTCTTCCGCTGTTTTCCTTTGTGGCGCGTCGTGCCGATAACCAGGTGGTGATCGGCCACAGCCTTGTCCAGCGAGTCATAGGTCTGGGCCGCAGCGAGTAGTGCGCCCGCTCCCGCAGCGAGCCTCTGCGCTTCATTGTTCCGGTCGATCGGCGGATCTACCAGGATCAAACGGGAAAGACCGGTGTTCATCATGCACCGGGCCACAGCCCCGATGTTCGCAGGCGTCTTCGTATCCACGAGAATGATGCTGATGTTGTCGAGCAAGGATTGTTTTTGCATTATTGACTACCCCATCACGCTAACCCGGACAAGCAGGAACCAAAAGATCGAAAGCAAAAGGCGTCTCTCGCAATGGCCAAGAAGAGGGCCACTCTGAGCTCGTAAAGAGCGCAAAGAAAGGCCAAAGCATTCGGTTTAAAAGCAAGAATTTAAAGATTTCCTTTGCGTCCTTTGCGGGCTTTGCGAGAGACGACTTAACGTTTTTGACCTGCAGCCTTTTCCTGGCCCGGCAGGTTATTATGCTCAAGCGTTTTCTTCTTCATGAGATCAGCATTGCTTCCTTGATCTTCTGCGCTTTTTCCGCGCTCACCAGCCGCGCCACGATGGCAAGGCCGAAAGCGAGCGCGGTGCCCGCGCCCCGGCTGGTAAGTACCATTCCATCTTCCACTACGGCCGTTTCCTCGTAAATCGCTCCGCCGAGTTTGTTCTTGTAGGAAGGAAAGGCAGTGGCGCGCTTGCCCACGAGCACGCCCGCGCTCCCGAGCACGATGGGCGCTGCGCAGATGGCTCCGATGAGCTTGCTTTTTTGGGAGAAGCTCCTGATCAACGCGATGACGCGCGCATCAGCGTTCAAATTGTCGGACCCGGGTTGTCCGCCCGGCAGTACGATCATATCGAAGTCGTCCGCTTTCACGGTGTCGATCATTGTATCCGGGATGACCTTGACCTTGCGGGCGCTCGTGATGTGGCCGTCGTGCAGGCCCGCGACCACCGTATCGATCCCGGCCCGTCGCAGCACATCAATGATGGCGATTGCTTCCACTTCTTCAAATCCATCGGCTAGAATGACAGCAACTTTAGGCATGAAAGCCTCCTGTATAGTTCGTGCAGCATGAGGGGCAAGGCAGGAATGAATTGCCCGGGAAAGAGCATTTGGACACTGAAGAAGCGGATTACTTTATGATAAAGCTTTCACCAACCTTTATCCGCAGTTATCCGTGTCAAATGCCATTTCCAGAATTATACCCATTCGAGGCTGGTCAATCAATAGGTGATTGCAATCTCCCGGGATGGTCATCGGCAAGTAAAATAAAAATCCGGGACTTCTTTCGAAGTCCCGGACGGCGTTTGTGGAGGGGGGGGAGCGGTAGAAAAACCTGCATCAGTTGGTTTCAGAACATCGAAAGGGTATACAGCAGGAAGTATAGTGCCTATGCCACCATCGCCCGGGCACTGCTTTGAACCGCATCCGTGTCCCTGCCATTGCCTTCGCTTTTGAAAAATGCCATGGACGCCTGGAGCTGTAAGGCTTGAGCGGCAAGCTCTTCAGCAGTGGAGGCCACTTCCTCGGCAGTTCCCGCGTTCATCTGGATGACGTGGCTCAGCTGGAGGATCGCGCTGCTGATCTGCTCCGCTCCCGTTGACTGCTCCCTGCTCGCCGCATGGATCTCCAGGACCAGCGCCGACGTGCTCTGGATATCCGGGACGAGCTGCGCGAGCATGGCCCCGGCCCGCTCGGCGACCTCAACACTCGAGCGGGACAATTGTGCGATCTCCGCGGCAGCGACCTGGCTTCGCTCCGCCAGCTTTCGCACTTCCGCAGCCACTACGGCAAAGCCCTTACCCTGTTCGCCTGCCCGGGCGGCTTCGATCGCGGCATTGAGCGCAAGCAGATTGGTCTGGCGCGCGATCTCTCCGACGATCGTAATTCTTCCGGCGATCTCCTTCATGGCGCTGACCGCCTCGGACACGGCCTGGCCGCTTTCCACGGCATCCTTTGCGGATTTGAGCGCGATCAGCTCCGTCTGGTGCGCGTTGTCGGTATTCTGCCGGATGGTCGCGTGCAGCTCTTCCACCGACGACGAGCCTTCTTCCGCGGATGCGGCCTGCTCAGTCGTTCCCTGGGACATCTGCGCTGCTCCAACAGAAAGCTGCTGGGTGCCGGACGCAACATTGTCGGAGGCGATCTTGACGTCGCCGACGATGCTTTGCAGTTTCGCCACCATCTGCTTCATGCCCGACAGCGACGCGCCGATCTCATCCTGGCGAGCATCGTCGATATGCACGTCCAGGTTGCCCGCAGACACGCTGGTCACCACTTCGGCAATATCACGAAAGCCCTTTTTGATCGGCCTGACGATAAAAAGCAGACTGCTGGTGATCAGCGCAGCCAGCAAACCCGCATACACCAGCAGTGACGTCGTTCCCATGGCTTTCTGGTCATCGGCGAGCTTTTCCGTTTTTCTGCCGACCAGCGCTTTAAACTCGTTCCGCAGCGTCAACAGCGCCTCCTGCGTGGAGGAGAGGTGCTGCATCGTCTCTTCCTGATAGATCCTTTTTGCTAATTCATGGTCTCCGCTTTTTACCGCGGCGAGGATCTTTGCTGCCGTGGCGTGCAGCCGCTGGTGCGGTTCATCAATGGCCTTGAAGGTCTTTTCCAGCTCCTGGGGAGGCTGGTACGAGTAGTACCATTCGCCGAACTTGCATTTTGTCGGGTCAAGTTGTCCGGTAAAATCCTTCCCCAGGAGGAGTGTGCCGACGGCAAGGCCGTCCGCCCACTTCAGGTGGTCGATGATGCGCGGGGCGATCGTGGACTGCAGCTCACGATAATGATCGATGTCCTCGATCTCCTCCCGGGTGTTCGCTATGTTCAGCTGTGCGTAGATCGTCAGTCCGATCAGGACCAGCGACAGTACTGCCAAGCCCGCGTAGAGTTTCTTTGATATGGTCATGCTCATAAGGACTTCCTTTCTCGAAGCCTCCGGCGTGGCACGGCATTGCCGTGGCGCAACCCTGGTACGAAAATACTGAGAAGTGGCCTGAAGCTCAATTAAAGCTCGCAAACAGGGTAAAGTCAATGGCCAATGCAGGGTAATTTCAGGGGAAAGGAAAAGCTCATGCGGCGCTGGTGGTGGGCGATGGTGAGTGTTTGCATCGGCCTGTCCGGGTTAGGGCGTTGCCGCCGGGTTCTCGATCACGGTCAGGGCCCGGGGAATCATACTTACGTGGTAGTTCGTTTCATTGCCGGGAAAGATCTCTCCATCAACCTGGATGGGGACCGGGCCGTTGCTTGTTACGGTCAGCTCCGTTGTTCTTTCAAGTGAAGCACATGAGGCCCGGTCAATAGTGCCGAGAAAGACCTTGGGAAAATGCCAGAGCAGGGACGCAAGAGGCAGTGGCTTCAGCAGGGTAACGTCAAGCAGCTGGTCGTCGAGCTTCGCATGGGGCGTGAGCTTGAAGCCGCCGCCGCAGGTGGTGCCGTTGCCGATCGACAGGAGAAAGGTTTCCTGATCGATCGTCCTGCCGTTCATGGTGATGGCTAACTGCACGGGCCGGTATTTCCCCAGCGTTCTGACGAGGGCGCGCAGGTAGAGGGAAAGTCCTCCGGTGTTGCTGCTCATGCTGTACGTTGTAATGTTGACCGCGGCATCGAAGCCGAAACCGATGTTGTTGGCAAAATAGGTGCCATTGATCTTTCCCACATCGATCCTTCGGGTCTGTCCGGCGAGGACGATATCCACCGCCTGCTCCAGCCTGTTCGGAATGCGCAGCGAGCGTACGAAATCGTTCCCCGTGCCTCCGGGGATGATGCCCAGGGGCGTATCGGAGAATACCATGCCCTGGATAACCTCGTTCACGGTCCCGTCTCCGCCGATGGCGACAATGACATCGTAATCCCGGCATGCGGCCCGGGCGATCAGGCCTGCCTCCTTCGGTCCGGCCGTAAGCGCCAGGTCGTACGCTATCCCCCGCTTCGCAAGAAGCTCCAGGGTCCGGGAGATGATGAGCTGCGTGTTCCCTCTGCGCGCCGCAGGGTTCGCAATGAGCTTATATTTCTTCATGAAGGCCATTATAGGGCCTTCAACAGGCCGCGTCAACCTGCGCAAAAACATTATGTCCTTGAAATCCCGCCTGCTTTATGAAATAATGCGATCACGCGTCATAGGGTCGCAGGTCCGTGCCCGGAAGTGACCCTCACAAGATTTTTAGCACGTTCCATGCGAGGGAATTCATGATACTTGAAGCGATCATTCTCGGCATCCTCCAGGGACTTACGGAGTTCCTGCCGATCAGCAGTTCCGGGCATCTCATTCTCGCAGAGTGGGCCACGGGCTGGACCGGCGAGCTCATGAACAATCTCACGTTCGACGTCGCGCTCCATGTAGGGACTCTGGTCGCCGTGCTCTGGTATTTCTGGCGGGACTGGATGCGCTTTGGCAAGGCCTGCATCAACGTGCTGCGCGGCAGCGCGCCGGACTATGAAGCGCGGCTCGTCTGGTATATCGTGCTGGCGACGATCCCGGCTGCCGTCATCGGTATGCGATACGAGAACGTTGTCGAGACCCTGTTCCGCAATCCGCTCCTGGTCGCCGCCGCGCTCGTTGCGGGATCGCTCGCCATGTGGCTCGCCGACCGGTATTCGAAGCAGGAGCACCGGCTTGCGTCCATGACCTTCCATCACGCTTTTTTTGTCGGGCTCGCCCAGGCGCTTGCCCTGGTGCCGGGCATTTCGCGTTCCGGCATCACGATCTCCGCCGGCCTTGCCGGGGGGTACAAGCGGGAGGACGCGGCGCGGTTTTCGTTCCTTCTCTCCACGCCGGTGATCGCAGGTGCAGCGGTCTTAAAGCTCAGGCACATTTCGCTCTACAGTCATGAGGCGGCCGCTGGTTTTGTTCTGGGAACGCTCTGCTCGGCTATCGTGGGGTATCTTTCCATCAAGTTTCTGATCCGGTATCTTGAGCGTCACTCCATGAATGTTTTCGTCTGGTACCGTCTTGCCCTGGCCGCGGCAGTGGTGCTGCTGTGGGTGGTGCGGTGAAGCGAGGAGACGGGAGACAGGAGATCTACACCTTAGTTGCTCTATCGCCTCTTTATTCGAGTTAGGAGCCTATGGCAGCATCACCGGAAAAACATAAACACGGGAACGAGATGATCGGCCTTCTGCTTTTCGCGCTGGGGCTGCTGCTGTTTCTCAGCCTCGCTTCGTACAGCGCAATCGACCCCTGCTTCAGCGTGTCCGGCACCAGCGCCGATATCAGGAACTATATCGGGATCATCGGAGCGTATCTATCCGATGTGCTGCTGCAACTTGTCGGCGTTTCAGCTTACTTCATCCCCTGCTTCCTTTTTGCCTATGCCCTCTTCCTGGCGCTCGGCGCCGAGGCCCTCCATCCCCATCTGAAGAAGGTCGGCGGTATCCTGCTCTTCGCTTCCGTGTCCGCATTCTTCGGCTTGCAGGGCAGCACACTCCGGCTCTTCGGTGAGGACGTGCCCTCGGGCGGAATGCTGGGCGGCTCCATTTCCTATCTGCTGCTTTCCGGATTTTCACACACCGGCGCCTACATCATCACGCTTACCGCCATCGTGCTCGGTCTCATGCTTCTGACGCCGTTCTCGTTGCTCAAGACCTTTGCCTGGCTGCGCGAGCTGTACGAACGTCTTGCCGGGCAGTTCGAGCTCATGATGATGCGCTACCAGGGCCGGAAAGAAAAGGCGCAAGAGGCCAGGCGGCGGCCGAGCGTGCCGTTGGAAGCGCCGAAGATCGTTGATTCGCGCAAGGATGCGGCACGCGAGCGCGAGGAGAAGGAAAAGAAGGAAAAGCTCCTGAAGCCGGTGCAGGAGAACTTCGAGTTCATGGAGAACAGGGACGGCAAGGGCGCATACCAGCTTCCGACCATCGCCCTCCTGGACCCGCTTCCGCCTCCAGGGAAGAAGGTCTCGAAAGAGGAAATGCTCGCCGAGTCGGAACTGCTGGCGAGGAAGCTGCTGGATTTTGATATCGAGGGCCGGATAACGCAGGTCTACCCCGGGCCGGTAGTCACCATGTTCGAGTTCGAACCCGCGCCCGGCGTGAAGGTGAGCAGGATCGTGAACCTTGCCGACGATCTGGCGCTTGCCATGCGGGCCGGGAGCGTGCGCATCGTGGCGCCCCTGCCGGGCAAACCGGCGGTCGGCATCGAGGTGCCGAACAATACCCGCGAGACGGTCTACTTCCGCCAGATCATCGAAACGCCGGAGTATCAGTCGAACAAATCCAAGCTTAAGATCCCGCTCGGCAAGGACATCTTCGGCGCATCGGTCATCGGCAGCATCGACAAGATGCCCCATCTGCTCGTGGCCGGCGCCACCGGCTCCGGCAAGAGCGTTGCCATCAACTCCATCATCCTGGCGATCCTGTTCAATGCGCGGCCGAGCGAAGTGAAGCTCGCCATGATCGATCCCAAGATGCTGGAACTCTCGGTCTACGCCGACATCCCGCATTTGCTCTCGCCGGTGGTGACGCAGCCCAAAAAAGCGGCGGAAATGCTCAGGGCAGTGGTTGCCGAGATGGAGCGGCGCTACCGTCAGCTCTCGGAAAAAGGGAACAAGAACATCGAGTCCTTTAATAAGGCCGTGCCCGAGGCTGAGCGCTTGCCCTATATCGTGGTGATCATCGACGAGCTGGCGGACCTCATGATGACCGTGGCGCGCGAGGTCGAGGACTCGATCATGCGCCTGGCGCAGATGGCGCGGGCGGCCGGCATCCATCTCATCGTCGCGACCCAGCGGCCCAGCGTGGATGTCATCACCGGTCTTATCAAGGCTAACCTGCCTTCCCGGATATCCTTTCAAGTATCTTCCAAAACCGACTCGCGCACCATCCTCGACGCCAACGGCGCCGAGAACCTGCTCGGCATGGGCGACATGCTGTTCCAGCCGCCGAACTCGTCCCATATCATCCGCGCCCACGGGTGCTTCGTGTCCGAGGCCGAGATCAAGCGCGTGGTCGATTTCGTCAAGAAGCAGGGCAAGCCCAACTACGAGATGCTCCAGCAGCGGGTGAAGGAAGTGGCCGAGGCCGCGCAGGCCGTGAACGAGGAAGGCGAGCGCGACGAGTTCTACCAGCGCGCCGTGGAACTGGTGCAGATGAACGGCCAGGCATCGACGTCGTTCATCCAGCGCAGGCTGCGCGTTGGCTACAACCGCGCCGCGCGCATGATCGAGATGATGGCAGAGGACGGCATCATCGGACCGGCCGAAGGTTCCAAGCCGCGCGAGGTGCTGGTCAGGAAGAACATGGACGGGACGATGAACGACATTGATGATCTGTAGGGTAAGTGAATGAATGGTGAAACAATTGTAAAAACAGTGCTGCGCTTTTATCCTGATGCGGAGGCGATCTATCTCTTCGGCTCTTATCTGACGCCGGACCAGCAGCAGGGTAGCGACGTGGACATTGCCGTTCTCTTTCCACATGAAAAAGCCAGGCTGTTGAAAAGTCTTGCCATGAGCGATTGCAGGGACGAACTCGAAAATGTTTTGAAAAGAACGGTGGACCTCATTAACCTGCGTATGGTAAATACCGTTTTCCAGAACGAAATAATACAACACGGCAGAATCATCTATCAGCAAAACGAGTTCGCCGTCGATGAATTTGAAATGCTGGCACTTTCTTTTTACCAGAAGCTGAACGAGGAACGGGCGGGTATCCTGGAAGATATATTGGAGACCGGGAGAATATTGAAATGAAAGTTTTGAGATGCTGGCTAGTACTAGGGTCATCCCGCAGGAACAACGTATGTCCAGAATGTTGCTCAAACGAGTTGTGGTGAAGATCGTTGATGGTTAAGGTGTTGAGAGCTTGAAGATTCTGGAGGTAGACTAACTCATGTATATTAGTCATATTAAACTAAGAAACTGGAAAAATTTCAAAAATGCGGAAGGATTTTTTCGGCATCGCGTTTTTTTAATAGGACCAAATGCGGCGGGCAAGTCAAATCTATTAGACGCATTTCGGTTTCTACGAGACGTTACCATTCATGGTTTGAATAAAGCAGTTAACGACCGCGGCGGTGTTTCCATGCTGCGTTGTCTTGCTGCCACGAAATATTCAAATATCGACTTGGAAATTATTCTTGCGTCTGACTCGGGTAAGGCACTATGGGAATATCGCTTGGTTTTTAACCAGGATAAACAGAGTCGGCCAATTATCAAAGATGAATGTGTGAAGCATCATGGAAAGATAGTGATACAGCGTCCTGACAAGGTTGACGAGAACGATCCACTGCGTCTTACTTATACTGCATTAGAGCAAGTGGCTGCAAATAAGGACTTTAGAGAAATTGCAGATTTTTTTCGTACCATATCCTATCAGCATCTATTACCACAGGTTGTTCGTGATCCGAGGGGTTTTTCTCCAGCGCCCATACAAGATGATCCTTTCGGTAGGGACTTCTTGATGCGTCTTTGGAAGACAAATAGCGTAATACGCGACTCTCGTCTAGCAAAAATCATGAAGGTTCTGGTCGTGGCCGTACCGCAACTACATGATCTGCGCGTAGAAATGGATAAACAAGGGGCACCCCATCTTGTTGGCGGTTATGAGCATTGGCGTCCTAATGCGGGGAAGCAATATGAAAATCAGTTTTCCGATGGAACCCTACGTTTATTAGGTTTGCTTTGGTCGGTATTTGAGGGCCAGGGGCCGTTGTTAATGGAGGAGCCGGAGCTTTCTCTTCATGCAGATGTAGTCCGTCATTTACCACAAATGTTCGAGCGTATTCAGAAAAGCAGAAAGATCAAAAGACAAATCCTCATCAGCTCGCATTCAGAAGATATTTTATGCGATGAAAGCATTGGTGCCGAAGAAGTGTTGAGACTCGAACCGAGCCCGCAAGGTACGTTGATTGAGGGGCCGGACGAGGAGGATAAGAAAAAAATGAAGGCTGGATTAACGGCAGCTGATGTGATGCTTCCTAAATCGGCGCCTAAGCATGCCGATCAACTTGCGATGGCGTTTGACAAATGATCATGGATGCATTGGTAGAGGGCTTGATTGATGAAGCTGTTGCAAGACGCATAATTGTGTCGTCAGGGCATGAGTTCGGCGTCTGTTATGGGAAAAAAGGCATTGGTTATATTCAGCAAAAAATTCAGAAGTTTAATGCGTCTGCTCCCCGTGGTTTAATGCTGACGCTTGTTGATTTCATGGATACTCAATTATTCTGTCCTCCTGAAGTCGTACAGCAATGGCTACCCCGTCGTCACCCAAATATGATTTTTCGTGTTGTTGTTAAAGAAATTGAAAGCTGGTTGTTGGCGGATCGTGACAACTTTGCAGATTTTTTGCATGTTTCGTCGAATCGAATTCCCGCAAACCCTGAGCAGCTTGACGACCCAAAGCAAACTGTTGTTAATTTGGCAAGACATTCAAGAAGCAAGCATATTCGAGACGCGCTTATTCCCGGCCGTGCTACGTCGGCTCCAGTTGGAAAATTGTACGCTTCAGAAATGATCAGCTTCATACAAAATCAGTGGGATGTGCGTGTCGCAAGAAGTAACGCCCCCAGTCTTAATCGTTGCATGAATAAATTGGAGAGGTAACTAATGAGTAATAGCTCAGTGCATCATCAGTTTCCTTTTCTCTTCTCGATACTTGACAAGCATGAGCACGGTAATTGGGGTCACAAATCTTCAGTGATGACAAGTAAGCCTGTCGGAGTAAATAAAACAGAACGGTTGAAGATTTGAAAACTCTTTGGGGCCAGGTCTTGAAATATCAGTTTTAATTCCACGAGACCATGTCTATAGAAGAGGAGCTCTTTGATATTTCTTCGCCTTGACTTGATAGGGCAGTGATTGTAAGACCGTATGGGGTCAGACCGTATGGGGTCAGGCTTGACTTGATGACTTATATTTCTCTGATCCGAAAAGGCGGCAGCATATTGTCCTCGATTGATTTCGTGAGGACATTCGAGTAGAATTGCTCTAAGGAGTCGTCAGAGTATCGGATTGAAGGAGGATTTACCATGCCAGTTGCAGAAAAGAAAACAAATCATCCCTATATTTCCATTGATCCCAAACTGTCGGGAGGCCAGCCTGTTGTTCGCGGCACCCGTATCAAGGTCATGGATGTTGCCATGAGGTATGAGCTCATGGGAATGAGCGCGGACAAAATCGCGGACGAGTACCCCCATCTCAAGCTTGAGCAAATCCATGACGCGCTCTCCTATTACTATGAACACAAAGCGGCGCTTGACAGAAAATATAAAGAAGAGGAGGCGTTCCTCGCCCAGCTCAAAAAACGATATCCTTCAAAACTTCGAGCAAAGCTTGCATGAAGATTTACGCGGATGAAAACATCGAGTCGGCCATTATCGAAGGTTTGCGGCGGCGTAAAATAACCGTGGTGGCAGCCGTGGAGCTTGGTTATCGCGGGAAGACGGACGAGTTCCATCTTGAGAAGGCCAGTGAGCTCGAAGCCGTCATTCTGACGCATGATGTTGACTTTCTCATGATGGCAAACAGGCCGGGCACAAGGCATCGCGGTATCATATTTGCTCATGCGAAGAACGTATCGACAGGCGAGTGTATCAGAGGTGTTGAGCTCATAACGAGCGTGCTGACGGGTCGAGACATGATGAATCACATTGAGTTCTTGTGAAAATGCGTTCACGGGTGTACTGGTTTTAAATCCCACCTGTTGACATAATTGCCTTCTACTGCTTCGCATCGCCAACCACGTTCCCACCTGCCTACCTATACAAACAAGCCTCTTGATGCTATGATACCAGAGTGTACAAAGAGAACGAAACCGTTGCCGTTCTTGTTCAAATAAGGCGTTCTTCGGTCGGAGGCTGCATTCCATGTCGTTGATACTCACTCACCTGCGGGGCATGAGACGTTTGGTCACGATCTGCCTGATCCTGTTCCGGCAGTACATGTTCCTGGTCCCCTATCGCTATCTCTTTGCCCCCAGCGCAAAACTGGAGAAAGCCATCGGCAAATATCTGGCGCCGGAGCGGCCGAAGATGAGCGCTCCGGAGATCGCCAGGGAGACTCTGGAGAAGCTCGGGCCCACCTACGTGAAATTCGGTCAATTCCTGAGCGTCCGACCGGACCTGATCCCTCCCGAATTTTGTAAAGAATTTAAAAAACTGCAGGACCGGGTCTCTCCCTTTCCCTTTGCACAGGTGCAACGGGAGCTCTGGAACGAACTGAAGAGGGACCCTGCCGGGATCTTCAGCGAGTTTGATGAAATTGCCATGGGCGCGGCCTCGGTGTCGCAGGTGCACCGGGCGCGGCTCCATACGGGTGAAGAGGTGGCGGTCAAGGTGCAGCGTCCGGGCATCCGCGAGGCCATGACCTCGGACATGTTCATTATGCTGCGCTTTGCCTACCTTATCGAACGGTTCGTTCCTTCGCTCAGGAAGAACCGGCCGGTCATGCTGGTGCAGGAGTTTTCCCGCTGGACCGACCGCGAGCTCTATTTCCGCCAGGAAGGGAAGAACGCGCTCCTTTTTTTGCATAACTTCAAGGACTATCCGGGCGTCAAGATCCCGAAGGTCTACCGCGAATATACGACCGGAAAAATTCTGGTTATGGAGCATGTGCAGGGCGTCAATGTCCTGCATGCCCCGGCACAAGGCTTTGACAGGACCGCGGCGGCCCATCTCATCGCCGATTCCATGCTGAAGCAGATCTTTATCGACGGCTTCTTCCACGGCGACCCTCACGCCGGGAACATCATGCTCGTGGACAGGAACACCATCGCCTATCTTGATTTCGGGATCGTAGGCTATTTATCCGAGGACCTGCGGCCATGGATCTTTGACATCCTCTACGGCATGTCGAAGCGGGATGTGACACGGGTCATTGGTTCGTTCCTGGAACTGTGCAATGTCAGGGAGGACGATATCGACATTGCGGGGTACCGCCGTGAGATGAACGAGGTGCTCTCCGAACTTCCCGTGTATGAAGAGGCCGGCATTCCCTTTTCGTCGATGATGGAACGGTTTCTGAACACGAGCCTGGATTTCGGGATCCGCATTCCCCACGATTTTGTGCTGGTATCCAAGGCGCTTACCACGTTCGAAGGGACCTGCCTGTCTCTTGACCCGGAGATCAGGATCGTCGAACACCTCCGGACCTTTATCCAAAAATGCATGACAAAGCGCATCGCGCTCGACGATGTGCTGAAAGAACTGAAAGCGGCCCCGTTCGAGATGGCGAGGCTGAAGCGGTTGGCCTTCAAGCATGGGACCCGGGCACTTAAATTCTTCGAGAACCCCACGCTCCGGATCGTGAACGAGGGACCCGGCGCCATGGCGGCCGGCAGGGACGCTTCAGGAGTGAATATCGCATACGGCTTTATCATCGCAGCCTTGATCCTGTGTGCGGCACTTTTGAGCAACGAAAGCGAGCTCGAGCGATGGGTGAGGTCCTTCTTTCATCTGCCCGCCCTGCCGCTGCTTTCCCTGGCCAGCCTGGCAGGCGCTGTGTGCCTGTGGCTGCGGCTCGTGTTGCGGAACCGCGTCAAAAAAGACGATTAAGGCGAGCGCCAGGCGCAAATCCGTGATCCAAAAAAAAGTGAAGAGATTACTTGCCAACAAGCCCCTAATAGCTTATAGTTGCAGTATTGAAAACACGATTCTACTTTACAGGAGGGAAATACATGGCAAAAGCAATGACGAAATCGCAGTTGGTAGCAAAGCTCGCAGAGAAGGCATCACTTACCAAGAAGGCTGCCAGTGACATCCTGGAGTTCATCGCAGAGGTGGCCTACAAAGAAGCAAAGAACACCTTCACGCTGCCCGGCATCGGCAAGCTCGTGCTTGTACAGCGCAAAGCTCGTATGGGCAGAAACCCTGCAACTGGAGAAGCAATCAAGATCAAGGCGAAGAAAGTTGTCAAGTTCCGCGTTGCCAAAGCAGCCAAAGACGCGATCCTCGGCGCAAAGTAA
>Ga0334722_10002709_pt1 | contig 19679 bp, 10 predicted proteins | sample C3_bottom_MG_FD_207210 | JGI IMG/M metagenome (GOLD analysis project Ga0334722, IMG submission 207210) | Sediment microbial communities from Yellowstone Lake, YNP, Wyoming, USA - C3_bottom | ecosystem: Environmental > Aquatic > Freshwater > Lake > Sediment | place: USA: Wyoming | collected...
TCAAGTCTGAACAAGGGTCAGGGCAAATAGGGGCCTCCTCCGGGATGATGCACCGGGATGGTGCAGTTCATCCTTGCAGGTTTGTCCTTGCGGTGTCAATACCTGTCACCGTGAGAATGGTAAAATGGATTTGGGGACGGTTACGCTTACCTTTGGTTCACTTCTGAACAACTTACCCAGCGAGGAATGATTGCCGATGAATGACAAGCGTAGCTTGAAAGAAGGCCAGATTCTCACCGGTCCTCTCTTCAACGAGCCGATGCGAGTTGAAACGGTCCGCTCGCAAGGCCCCGAGGCATGGGTTGTTGGATTGGTCGGTACGCAGTCGGAGCTCTTCCGCAAAGTTACCCTCACTTCTCATGATCTAGCAATCCTTAAGATCCTAAACACGGAATACACCTACGATGGTGATGGGCGCTTGGTGAGACTTGGGCTTCAAGCCTATTCGCTGGGTATTGCCTATGAGTTCGACCCCTACTTTGGTCTTTCCATTTCGCGGGTCGATCCACTGCCACACCAGCTAGAGGCCGTATACGATTACCTCCTCAAGCTGGCACGAGTTCGATTCTTATTGGCCGACGATGCCGGAGCTGGCAAGACCATCATGGCCGGCCTTCTCATACGGGAACTAGAATTACGGGGCTTAGCGGAACGTATCCTGATCGTGGCCCCAGCCAATCTTACATTTCAGTGGCAACGCGAGCTGAAGGAGAAGTTTAACGAGAAGTTTCTTGTTTTCAAGGGGCGCGATATCCGCGACCAGTTTGGGGTAAATCAATGGCTAGAACAAAAGCGGATCATCACGTCACTCGACCTGGCCAAGCGTGAAGATATTCTACCCGGCCTCCGCCAGGTTCGTTGGGATTTAGTGATAGTAGACGAAGCGCACCGCATGTCTGCGGCGGATGAAAGCCACAAAAGCCAGCGCTACAAGCTGGGGGAGCTATTGCGGGATACCTCTGACCACCTCCTTTTGCTAACGGCGACACCTCATAAAGGCGATCCCGTAAATTTCAGCCTGTTTTTGCAGTTGCTTGATGCCGATGCCTACGCGGACGTTAAGTCGATAAAGGAAGCGATGGAACGCCGCCGGGCTCCTTTTTATTTGCGCCGGACGAAGGAGGCCATGGTCTACTTTCCAGAACGTCAACCAGACGGGACCTGGGTGGCCAAGAAAATCTTCACTAAGCGAATCCCGCATACCGTGGAGTTTCAGATTGACGGTGCGGAATTCGAACTTTACCGAGACGTTACTCGTTTTGTTAAGCAGCAGAGTGCCAGAGCTGCGGCCCAAGGTGACGATCCACGTGCCCGCGCCGTAGGTTTTCTAATGTCCCTTTACCAGCGCCGCTTAGCTTCCAGTGCCTATGCGATGCGACGTTCCCTCGAGAACCGGGCCAAACGCTTAGAGGAAGCGCTGAAATGGGCTCAGCAGCTCGCCCACCAGGCGCCTCCTGTCCTTCCTGACCCAGAGGAAATGGAAGAAATGGAGGAGAGCGAAAGGGATCATTTGGAAGAAATGCTAGAGGCTGTAACCCTGGCGAATAACGCCCAGCAGGTGCGGCAAGAAGTGGACGAGCTCCGCCGGTTGGCAATGCGAGCCAGGGCCGTGGAGGATTCGGACACGGAGGCCAAGATTTCCAAGCTCAAGGAGATTCTTCACCAGGAGGGTTTCTTCGACCATCCCGATAAACGCTTAATAATCTTTACCGAATTCAAGGACACCCTTGATTATCTTTTGGAAAAACTCGCGTCCTGGGGGTTCCGGGTTGGATGCATCCACGGCGGCATGAAACCGGGGTCCCGTGACGAACCGGGAACACGGCTTTTTGTGGAGCAGCAGTTTCGCGAGGGCGCGATCCAGATTCTCGTCGCTACCGAGGCGGCAGGAGAGGGCATTAACCTGCAGGTATGCAACATCCTCTTTAACTATGATATTCCGTGGAATCCGAACCGTTTGGAACAACGCATGGGCCGTATCCATCGCTACGGCCAGCGAAAGGACTGCTTGATTTTCAATTTTGTAGCCACCAACACCATCGAAGGTCGCGTACTGCAACGGCTATTGGCCAAGCTCCAGGAGATCCGTGATGCTCTGGACGACGATGCTGTCTTCAACGTGGTGGGTGAGATCCTCCCGGCCGCCCACGTCGAGCGGGTGTTACGGGACTATTATGCCGGACGTCTCGGCGAAGCCGACCTTGAAGAAAGGCTGCTCAAGAACATTGATGAAAAACAGTTCCGGGCCATTTGCCAGAATGCCCTCGAAGGTCTGGCCTCCAAAAAGCTCAACCTGGAGATGCTCATCGAACGTCGGGCTCGAGCCAAGGAAAAGCGGGTCGTACCCGAGACCATTGCCCGTTTTATCCGCGAAGCAGCCGATTACGTGCCGCTCACTTTGAAGACTTTCCCCCACCTTCCGCATACGTTTGAGCCAGGAAAGACACCGTCTGTATTACGTCGCTATGAAATGGACCCTGACTGGAAATTGCCTTCTCTTGCCGAGAAATACCCGCGCTGTTCTACCGACCGCGAAACGGCCGAGGAAAACAGCCTGGAGTGGGTAACACCGGGTCATCCTTTTTTCGAAGCTATCCGCAGGCACATTTACGCTCAGGCGCGTGACCACTTTGGTAAGGGAGCAACCTTTTATTCGCTCCAACACGAGTCACCGGCGCGCATCGACTTCTACCGGGCGCGTGTCGTCGATGGACTAGGGCAGGTGGTTCACGAGCGGTTGTTTGCGGTAGAAATCTCGGAAAACGGAGAGCCTCGTTTGCAGGAACCGAACCTCCTGGGGAACCTCACGCCGGCTGAAGCTCCAGACAAGGATAGTGTATCCCGTATTGCCTCCCTTCCGGAGGCTACAAGCTGGCTAAACGAGCAAGCGCTGGTACCGTTTCTAGAAGAAACCCGCAAAGACCGTCTGGCCGAAGTCGAGCGCATTATGGCTCATGTGGAACTTTCACTTACGGAACTTTTGCAGCGGGCCGATGAGGAAATCGGCCGGGCGGCGCTCGAAGTTGAGCAAAAGATTCCTGGTGCTGAGGGCCGACTTGCCCAGGCTGAAGCGCGGCATGCAGAGCTTCTCAATCGCCGGGAACGACGGAGGCGCGAATTGGAACAGCAACGTTCATTGTCATTGCAAGGAGTTGAACGCCTGGCAAGCGTGCTTGTACTGCCGCACCCGGAGCGCAAGGCACCTGAGGTCCAGCGGCTGAAGCCAGACTTGGAGACCGAAGCCATCGCTATGCAAGTGGTCATGGAATACGAGAGGGCACAGGGCCGGCAGGTCTATGACGTGCATGAGAAAAACCTGGGCTACGACATCACCAGCCTTGATCTGAATTCGGGCGAACTGCGTCTCATTGAAGTCAAAGGGCTCAGCGAAGCCAGCGGCATGATCCTGCTGACGCCCAACGAGCGGCGCGTCGCCGAGGACAGGCGGGACTGCTACTGGTTATACGTAGTGACTAACTGCAAGACGAGGCCGCAGCTACAAGAGCCAATTAAAGATCCAGCCCGATTTGAGTGGCATGAAGTGAGAAAGGTGCAGCATTATTGGCTGGAGGTGGAGGCCTTGGCGGGGGCGATGCAGGTGAGGGAGAGAGGGCAAAATTACGAGCTTGACAACTAAGATTCTCCCAGCTCCGGGACTCAACGGTGTCTGTATGACAACAATCTCAAAAAACGTAGCTATAGGAGGGTGAGTGATCAAGATGGACATTAGGCGTAAATGCGACACCTTGATTCTACTTGTTGGTTCAAATCCGCTTCCTAATTACATTACCGCCAGAATCCTTGAGCCGAAGAATGTAGTTCTTTTGTACACTCCTCAGACTAAAGATGTTGCGCAATATTTGGAAAGCAATTTTAGAGAAATTTCTATTGACGTCCTGCCGCCTTTCGCTGTGGATGGCGCTGATCCAAGAAGTACCCGAGACGTATTAATGCGGGTAGAGGTGGATAATCCGAAAACCTTTTTGAATTATACTGGCGGCACCAAAGTGATGGCCGCTCATGCCCGTATGGCGTTTCGCGAAAGAGGGGGCTCAGATAGTCAGGCTTCCTATCTTGATGAACGCGAAGGGGTTTTGCGGTTTGACGATGGGTATGAGATTCATTTGAAAGATCAAAGCGATCTTGATTTGACCATAGAACGGATTGCGAGACTGCACGGTATCAAAGTTACACCAGATGAATACGCATTGAGCCCCGAAAAAGCGCGAGAGATTGCAACGGAGGTGCTTAAAAATCCCGCCCTAAAAGGACAATATGGGCCGTCGAAGTGGCTTGAGGTTTTGGTGGCTGATCTCATCAGCGAAATTACAGGTTCTGAACCCAAACGTAATTTGCATTGTGAGTTTATACGGTCGGAGAACAAACGGGAATTTGAAATTGATGTCAGTGTGATCCGTGGCCATCGTCTGTATGTAGTTTCGTGCACAACCAGTGGTAAGAGTGATAAGTCAGAAAAAGATAATAAGGTAGCGAAAGCTAAATCGAAGCTTTTTGAGGTAGCCATCCGGTCACGGCAGCTGGGGGGCGATTTGGCTCGGTCGGCACTCGTTTGTCTAGTGGATCTAGTAGAAAAAGGGGATAACAAGGGCCTATATATAGATCAGTTGGCCCAGGACGTCGAGAGCGTATGGGATTCTCCGAATAAGCCGCGGGTCTTTGGGGCTGCCCACCTGCGCGAATGGTTGGGGCTGAATGCGGAACCCAACCTCGATTCCCTTAAAGAGTGGCTAGAATCTTGATCAGAAGGAGGTTGAACAATGCCCGTCTTGACTGCCATTGACATTTTAACTGTGCAAAGGTATATATTCTCGTCTAAACGTCTTCAGGACATAATTTCGGCGTCTTGGCTCGTTCAATGGGCCACGGACAAAGACGGAGCCTTAATAGAAAACCGCGAACGGGTTATTTATGCTGGTGGCGGTAACGCCCTTCTGGAATTTGATTCCATCGCTGATGCGCGCCTGTTTGCCGGAGAGTACACACGGCGGCTGCTGGAGAAAGCTCCAGGTCTGGAAGTCGTCTTAGAACATGAGGAGTTTCCTCGTGGTAAATTAGCTAATGCCGCGCAAAGTATACTTCAGAAAATTGCCCAGGCAAAGCTGGAACGGACACCTTCAGCTGAACAATTGGGACTTGGAGTAACAGCCCGTTGTGCGATGACCGGTCATCCGGCTAATGATCTGGGCCCCGACGGTGTCCCCTTATCAAAAATGATTCTTGCCCTGAGGGATGACGAGGTACAAAAGTCCGCCAAGGCCCGCTGGCAGAGATTTTTGCCGCAATCCGCCGGCGGAGCAATTGACTTTCCTTTGCAAATTGATCACTTGGGCCGTAGTTACGGGGATACAAGTCTTTTAGGCGTTGTGCACTTGGACGGTAATGGAGTTGGCCGCAAGATCAAGGAATGGCTCCAGGGCTGTACGGAAAATGGTATTCCGGACGATGAGGTGAAACGGCAGTACAAGGAATTTTCCAAGGGTTTGGAAGATATTGTTGAAAAGACATTCCGTGCTCTTGTGATGAGGGTCTGCGGCTCCATCAAGGAAGGTGAAGTTTCTGGTCGGATACCGGAGATGAAATTCAAGCTTAAGTCCGAAGGCATAACCACCTTCTTGCCCTTACGCCCGATAATCGTCGCCGGCGACGAGATGACCTTCCTATGTGACGGCCGCATTGCGTTGGATCTGGCCACAACCGCCCTCAAAATAATCGAAAGAGAGACGCTTCCCCACCTCGGGCCGTTGACCGCCAGCGCAGGGGTTGCCTTGGTTCGCACCCATTACCCCTTTCAAAGGGCTTACGAGATGGCGGAGAGGTTGTGTGCCAAAGCGAAGGCAAAGCGTCGGGAGATGAACGATGAAGGATCCTGGATTGATTGGCATATCGGAACTGCACGTCCAGGTCTGTCAATAGATGACCTTAGGAGAAATGCTTACAGAGCAAAAAGTGCTTACAGAGCAGAGGTGTACTGGGTACTTACGTGCCGCCCCTACCGTCTGGGGTCAGGGAAAGACGACGTTGAGTCCTGGCAATGGTTAACAGAGGCGTTACTCGATTCGCCCAGCCACGGACTTCGTAGCGGGCCCTGGAAGAATAGCAAAAACAAGGTGAAGGAACTCATGAACATTGTTAGAATGGGGCCAGATCACGCCAAAAAGATTCTCCAGGCATGGCAGATTAGGGAGCCTTCGTTAAGGCTAGTGGAAGAGTTGGGGGACAACGGGTTTCTTCATCTGGACCGAACTCCTTTATTAGACGCGGTGGAAATTATAGACATCCACCTCCCTCTCCAAGAAAATACGGAGGAGGTCATTTCATGAAAAAGCCTCAAATGATAACGGTCGAGCTATTGTCTGATGCTACTTTCAGTCGTGGCGAGGGGACGGCGGGTGTTGTCGACATCGAAATCGAACATGACGAATTTGGTTTGCCTTTTATGGGCGGCAAAACCTTGCACGGGCTTCTGCGGGACGGCTGGCTATCTATGGAGGGCAGCTTTCCTGAACTAAGGTCTGCCGCAGATCGCATCTACGGTCCGCCGGGGGATCTCGCCGAGACCTCTATTCTTCGTATTGGGGACGCAGAACTTGAGAGGGCCGTCAAAGAGTGGGTGGCCTGGTCGGTACGACGGAAACACAATCCTCTTTCTCCCGGTCAGATCTTAGCAGCTCTTTCGGACATACGGGCTCAAACCTCAGAAGAGCGGGAGAGCGGTGCTCCGGCGGAGACGACCTTGCGATCCACCCGGGTGGTGCTCCGGGGGTTGTTGTTTATATCTCCTCTGACCTGGTTGGCAGAACCGACAACGGATGATTTGCGCTGCTTGGCGTTGGGAGTCCTCGCCGCCCGTCATGCCGGTTTGGCCAGGCACCGCGGCCGCGGTTTAGTCCGGTTGGCGTTAGATGGAGATCACGAAATGACTCACCGCTATGCCCGAGGGGAGGAATTGGAGCTATGATGCACCGGTACTACCCCTATTTTCTTAGACTCGAAGCGCCGGTGATACTAAACAGTGTAGGAGGAGATCCAAGCAGTGCAAGAACCCTCACCTACGTCCCCGGCGGAGTGATCCGCGGTATCGTTGCCCGGTCTTTGGGTGACACGGGCCAAGACAGGGCGCGTTTGGAGGAATTTCGTTCCTTAAGTTTTAATCGCAACGTCTGTTTTCTCAACGCTTATCCGACCGACGGTTCCAGGCGGACCCTGCCGGCGCCCGTGTCGTATCGTGTGAAGAAGGAGGACGGTGGGTATAATTCCACAGATCATCTAGAGGTCCTGGATTTAGCCGCCTTTTCGGGGGTGGCCGAGGATCACACTGTAAATTCATTCGACGCGTGGCCAGAAGATGAGCTTGACGACTTTCCCTATCCATATCTTTCTTTTGGCGCTGATCTCAAAGGTGTCTATGTCAATATAGGAAGCCGGGTCCATCACCAACGGGATCGGCGCATAGGACGGGCGTGGGTCGAAAGGGACGGAGGCCTCGAGAGACCTCATGGGTCGATTTTCACCTACGAATATCTTGAAGCAGGTCAGGAGTTCGCCGGAGTCATAAAGATATCGGGGTCAAGCGAGACTGAATGCGACTTATTGTTTGAGCGTATCAAGAAACACCTGGCTGGGCCGCTACTTCTAGGGCGTTCGCGGCGTGTAGGATACGGCGGCAATGCCACCATCAGTTGGGGTCCGCCCCGGGACCGGGAAGTTTTAGGCGAAGGAGTCATACACGGTAACATTCCCAAAGGGGGCCTATTCCGCATCCTTGCCATATCCCCTTGGATTATACGCGACCCAGAAACGGGGCAGGTGGATCCGGCAGTCGTTGAAGAGGAACTCGAACAGCTTTTGGGTTTGCGCGCTAAGGTCGTCAGAAAACGCTGGCACTTTGAGCTTATTGGTGGCTTTAACCGTAAGTGGCGTCTAGAGTTGCCACAGGCAAGGGCGGTTGCCGGTGGTTCGGTGTTTGTCCTGGAAGCCAAGGAGGAAATTCCCCTATCAGCTATTCTTCGCTTTGAACACGAAGGTATCGGCGAGCGGCTGAATGAAGGCTTTGGACGGATGCTGTTTCTTGCCCCTCCCATTAAGTCAGTCCGCGTAACAATTCCAGCTCCAAAGGATCCCCGAAAACCAGAAGTTGGACCGACAGAACTGGTCCATTTTATTGAACGCCGGATTTTACAGAACGCCGTTTTCCGGCAGATCAAACAAGAAGCAGCGGTTATTGCCCGTGATTCCCGTTCCATACCCACTGCCAGCCTCCTTGGGCGCTTGCGGGTTCCGCTGCGCGGCGATCCCGGGGTTGGTCTTGCCACTCTCCGCGAGTGGCTCGGTGAGGGAACATCGGCCCTGCGTCACCCGGCCCGCAAGCAACTGGACAGATGTAAGCTCAAAGTCGACGGTGGTAAAAGCTTGCTGGCCTGGATGAGGGATCTTACCGCTGCTGGAAACGAGGAGGCATTTCAGCTGTTGAATCAAGCCATACATTTGGATGTCGTAGCTCAGCAGAATTACCTAATTTCTGAAGCAACGGCAAAGGAAAAACTAAAAAACATGGCCGAGGACTTGATGGTAAGCTTGGTCGATGCGGTTTTAGAAGCATTGTCCGAGCAGAAAAGAAAGGAGGCACACGGCGGTGCCTGATGACGTTTCTTCTTTCGCTGGACCAGGGGGAATCCGGCCCATCCGGTCGCGCTGGGTGGTCTTGGCTGATGCAGTCCTCGAAACTGCGGCACACCTCGGCGGACAAGGGGACGGGCCGACCGACATGCCGCTGCTCCGGGATGCTCGAGAAGGAAAGCCCCTTCTTCCGGGTACTTCTTTAGCGGGTGCCTTGCGCAGTCATTTGGCGGATGTATTATGTGGTTACGACGAGGATGAACATGGGAATCCATATGTCTCACTACTTTTTGGCGACAGACAAAACACCGAAAAGGAGGAAGAATCAACAGGGGGAAATCCGGGAAAGCAGAGCCCTCTGATTGTTTTTGACAGCTTGGGAACCTTGCCCGAAGATAAATCAATTGAAATTCGTGATGGTGTGGCCATTGAACCCAAAACAGGGACCGCTGAGGAAAAGAAAAAATTCGATTACGAAGTGATCCCGGCTGGGACGACATTTCCTATCCGTGTGGAGCTGGTGGTAGAGGAAACAGAGAAAGAGGACATACTGGTCAGTCTCCTCCTTGCAAGCCTTTCCGGCCTTGCCGACGGTGAAATATCTGTCGGGGCGCGGCGTTCTCGCGGGTTCGGTCGCCTGTGTATTCGGAGCTGGCGTGCCCACCGGTACGACCTCTCCTCCGCGGAGGGGTGGCTGTCCTGGTTGCTTACCGACCCGGAGAAGCCGTTACCCCAAGGGGTCCTGGCGAAGAAGAGCCTGCGCGAGGCCTTGGAGTCGGCATGGCCGGGTTGGAAACCCAGAGATTTTGAAGATAAACGGCAGCGGCTCTTGATAGAGTTGCAGCTCAGTTTTTCCGGGGGAATTCTGGTAAGGAGCTCGGGGACAACAGCCGACGCTCCAGATGCGGTTCACCTAAAGAGCAGTGGGAAGCCGGTACTTCCGGGGACAGGCCTGGCTGGCGTACTTCGCAATCGGGCCCTGCGCATCGCTCGGATAGTAAGGCAAAACCTTGGCGACGCCGAATTGTGGGTTTCCCGAGTTTTCGGTCCGCGTTTTGAAGGCGGAGTCCCTCCTGCCGGTTTCAAAATGCGGGCTTCCCGGCTGCGGATCTCGGAGTCCGTAATTGAGGGTGGCTACCCGATGCGTCCGAGCCGCATTCGTCTAGACCGCTTTACTCAGGGCGTCTTCCTCGGAGCTCTTTTTGACGAAGAGCCTATATACGGCGGCACTGCCGCGGTACGGCTTGAGCTGCACAACCCTCAGGCGGGAGAAGCTGGGCTTTTGCTCCTTCTGGTAAAAGACCTCCTTTCCGGCGACCTAACGGTTGGCGGTACGGCGTCTGTAGGAAGGGGTATCCTCAAAGGCTCGGCCAGAATACAGTTTGAAGACGGCACAACAGTTGAGGTTTCCTCAGATAAAACTCTTCCTAAAGAACAATTGGAGCGCCTTAACGGTAAAATTGCACAATTCATGTCCACTGTACCTGCGTAGGAAGGAGGCTGAAAGGATGACCGCAGCTGGTTTCTGCAGGATAGATCATCAGTTGGATGATGCGGAGAGTCATGGCGTTCTGAAATGGATCAGGGGGGAATCTGCCAGTCGGGCCGACTTCCGGCGGGAGTTTTACACGGAAAAATTGCAGAATGGTGGTTTGCGCTGGCTGCTCGCCCACTGCAATGACGGCGTTACGTGGGGGCGTTGGTCTCCCGACAAAAACCGCTGGGAAACAGCGTCCGAAGTTTTTCCGGAGTTCGTTCCGGAGATCGGCGAGCATAATCTCCTGGAGTTAAGAATTTTCGGCAACGACGGAGAACTCCTGATCTGGAGAACCGCTCAAGGTTTTCGGGGAAGGTACCTGCAAGATGCGGCCGGCGATGGGCGAATCCTTTCCCCTATAGACGAGGAGCGTCTTTTGGTAGGAGACCGTATCAAGGAAGAACCACGCAAAGGTTTCACCCGCGTCGGAAGTCCGAGTGGGTCGGAGCAGATTGTGCCGTGTCTTCTTGAAGAAGGGGACTTTAAAAGGGAGCCCTGGCCTCTCAGGCTTCAAGTCAGGCACTATCTACAAGAGGACCCAAAAACAGGGGTGGTCCGGGTAGCAATTACTCGGTTGGTTAATTTAAATTTGAAGGGGGTTGGGCCATGCCGCGTCATATAAATCCTACTAGGCCCGACAGAACTGCTATTGCTCCTTACAATTTTGTCCCGCTTCCCAACGAGGTTTTCGTTGTGGAGGACGGTATTGAAATCGAAGGTGAAAAGATAAAGCCGTGGGAGCGTCATGATGAGTTTGTCCGGGGGACGTATAACGGCTGGATTGATCTAACCATCAGGACCCTAACCCCCCTGTTCATTCGCGGACCTGTAAGGCCGGACCGGCACGGCGCCTGGGATGAAAGGGAGAGCCGCCTGCGTCCGGAATCTTTCCAGACTCCGGAAGGTCTGCCGGTTATCCCCGGCTCGAGCTTAAGGGGGATGACCCGGAATCTGGTCGAGATCCTGTCTTTTGCGAAAATCCAGCCGGTTAGTAAGCAAAAGCCTTTCTTCCGTGACCTCCGCCGCGGGAAGATCGGCGACGCTTACCGAAAACATTTTATAGAAGAACTCGGTGAGATCAATTCTGGAATCGATATCAGTAAATCGTCTCCTGTTGAATCTCCAGCCCAAGGGTATCAGTCTCGGGTGAAGGGTGGTATCATCGCCAAAGACAGTCAGGGACGATACGTTATTCGCCCGCGCGGGATTGCCCGAATAGAACGCCGTCTGATAGCGGAAAAGCCCGAAAATAACCTTCATACAGGCACGGGGCCAATGGCTCTCCCCAACTGGGACCTGCAGTATAAAACGATCTTCGTCAAAGTCGACGACACACCGAAGGACTACTTTTTTGAAATCAAAAGAAACCGAGAGGGAAAACTGAGGCATCCAGACCTGTACCTGCGCTTCCGACGGGTGTCCGACATTTCTTGGCAACCAAAAGTGGGATACCGAAAGGGCATATTGGTTCTTACTGGGAACACCCCCAATAAACATCTGGAGTTTGTTTTTTTGGAAGAACCAGACTCAGGAGATGGGGAAATAGTTATCCCAGAAAAAGTCTGGGATCGCTTTCATGATGAAGATCAGATCACACTGTGGCAAGAAAGAGCTTTTCCCAAAGACAAGCCCGCGAAAAATTCCCGCCAGGCCAATGGTTACCTGGGTGATGGTGAGCCGGTGTTCTATCTGATTGATGAGAGCCTGAAGAATGAAGACAACCCCGACGGGCTTTTCTTCTTGGGCAGAGCTCAGATGTTTCGCCTGCCCTATGACAAGAGTCCGGAAGAGCTGATTCCGGAAAACGTCCGCAACGCTGGACTCGACCTGGCCGAGGCCTTGTTCGGCCGCGTCGATACCGGCAACAAAGCCGTCAAGGGTCGGGTGTTTTTTGAAGACGCCATTGCAGTGGAAGGAGGACCGGACTGGTTTGAAGACACCCTTGTTCCCTGCATACTCTCGAGTCCAAAGGTGACCACCTTTCAGCATTACCTCACCCAAGACAGAACTGAAGACCCGAGTGGGCTAACCACCTACCTCAAAGTCGATTCTACGACCATCCGCGGCCATAAGCTTTACTGGCACCGCTGGGACCAGGCTAGGGGTCTTGCCGAAGTCCGCGAGCGGAATAATCATGATGAGATATTGGCTTCTCTGGAAAAAGGCCTCGGCGATGATCGCTCGCACACTATTGTCCGACCGGCCAAAGCCGGAGTAACCTTCAAAGGGCGGATTCGTTTCGAGAACTTAACCGAATTAGAGCTCGGGGCACTCCTGACAGCCCTTGAGCTACCGGAAGGTTGCGCCCACAAGCTGGGCATGGGCAAACCCCTCGGTTTGGGAAGCGTGCAGATCGAAACGCAACTTAAACTGATTAACAGGGAACGTCGCTACAGCAGCTGGACCGATGACGGCATAGAGATCGGCGAAAGCCGACCGTTTAAGGAGGCGTTTGCTCGCCGGATGCTCCGGCATGCTGAAGAAAGCGGCGAAATCCTTCTCAAGGACAAAACGGGCCTGCGCCGTATTGCCCGCCTCGATGCCCTGTTTATTATGCTTGATTGGGACAAGCGTCCTGATCTACCGGATACCCGATACATGGTTATCGAACATGGGGACCAGAAGCGATTTGGAAGTGACAACGAGTTTCAGAACCGCCCCGTTCTACCGACACCCAACAAGGTTGCTGGAAAATCCGATCCCTGGCCGAACGATGATCCCCCGCAGGCGGGTAAGATTTCGCGGGCTGAGGGCCGATCAGCTGATCGGGGCGCGATTGGTTCACCAGCAATAACTGTCAATGAGGCATCAAGCCGCATACGAAGCGCGTCAAGGCTAGACCCGGCATTGCCCATTCCTCAATCCTACAAAGCAGTACAAAAGGGCCAAACCAGAGAGGGATTCCTGCATTTCAAAGAGGGCACTTGGGTGGTTAAGTTTGAAGGTGACCCACGAGAGGGCGATATTGTCAATTCAGCGATGATTTCCTCCGATGTCCTAAACGATAGTAGGGCGGAATTTTACATCGTCGAGCAGAGTAAGAAAATCGGGATCAAGGCGCGGTTTATACGTCTTCTTTCAAGTTAGGGGAGGTTCCACCCGAATCTATGAGACAGAAACCGCATGGTTTTACTGAATGAGCCGGAGGTAAAACAGCAGTGATCCCAAAAAAATGCAAACGCCTGGCCGAAGTGGATTTTCCAATCGCCGAGGTATCCAAACATGCGGTGCGGGAGAAATCCATCCGGCACGGGCATCCGTCTACGTTACATTTGTGGTGGGCGCGGCGGCCATTGGCTTCCTCGCGGGCGATCCTCCTGGCCCTGCTCTGGCCGGACCCTTGCGATCCGCTGTGCCCTGAGGATTTTAAGCAGAAGGCCCGCGAGCTTCTGCCAGGCGTGCAGGGGAAAGTCGGTCCAACGGACGAGGATCTCCGGAAGGCCCTGCTAAAGTTCATTGGGGCTTTTGCCAACTGGGACCTTTCCGCCAATCCTAAGTACCTGGAGATCAGCCGGGCTTTGGTAAGAGCGGCTCACGGGGAAGAGCCGCCATTGGTAGTGGACCCCTTTGCCGGGGGCGGGTCCATCCCCTTGGAGGCGCTGCGACTGGGTTGTGATGCCTTCGCCAGTGACCTTAACCCCGTCGCTGGCCTCATTTTAAAGGTTCTGTTGGAAGACATCCCGCGCTATGGGCCTGAGCTGGCCGAAGACTTGCGGCGCGTGGGACAGGAAATCAAGAAAAAGGCGGAGAGAGAGCTAGTCGAACTTTATCCCAAGGATGCCGACGGGGCAACACCCATCGCCTACCTATGGGCACGTACCGTGCGGTGCGAATCGCCCCGCTGCGGGGCGGAGATCCCTCTTGTACGGTCGTTCTGGCTTTCGAAAAAGGCCAGCCATAAGCAAGCCCTCCGGTACAGGGTCGTTGGCGGCGGAGACGAGCCGCCACGCGTGGAGTTCGAGGTTTTTAAGCCGCAATCCGATAAAGAAGTCCCGGGCGGCACAGTCACGCGTGCCAAAGCGACGTGCCCGGTATGCGGGGCGGTCTTGCCGCCGGAACGTGTCCGGGCTCAACTGGCCGGGCAGCGTGGTGGCGCGGACGTTATCTTTGATGACCAAGGTAATCGAATCGGCGGGGCGCGGCTAATAGCCGCGGTAACTCTCAAGTCAGGGGAACAAGGGCGTCATTACCGCTTGCCCAACGAAGGCGACTACAAGGCAGTATGGAAGGCACAGCAACGACTGCAGGAAATTTTGCAAGAATGGGAACGAGGCGGAAAGCAGGGGCTGTGCCCGGTGCCGGATGAGCCTACGCCAGCGGGGGGTGGTTCCGGTGCTGGACGAGCGTTCAGCGTGCAGAAATATGGCATGCGCCATTGGGGAGACCTCTTTACAGCGCGGCAGAAGGTGGCGCTGGTGACGCAGACCGAGGTTTTAAGACAATCCATTGTTCTCATGCCTAGAGAAACAAGCAAAGTGGATATAATTATAGCTCTGCTAATCGGGAAAGGAGCTGACGGTAATTCATCTCTTTCTCGGTGGATGGCGGGATATGAGAATCCTGTCAACTGTTTTTCACGTCAAGCACTTCCAATGGTGTGGGATTACTGTGAATCAACGCCAACTAGCAGGTCTCGGGGAGTGTTTTTATCATCTATTTCTGATGTTATTGAGGTTATAATTGAGTCTAATTCGGCCAGGAAAGGGCAGGTTCAGATTGTGGATGCCTCCAAGTCCCCACTGCCTGCGGAATCTGCCAATGTCTGGTTCACCGATCCTCCGTATTATGACGCAATTCCATACGCAGACCTTTCGGACTTTTTCTTTGTCTGGCTTAAACGGGCCTTGCCGGGACACCCGCTTTTGCGCGATCCTTTCGACCCGAAGAATCCTCTGACACCCAAGGTTGCCGAGGCGGTGCAGAACGAACGATCCCTGTCGGCTGAGGGCAAGCCCAAAGACCGGCAATTTTACGAGGATGCCATGGCCCAAGCTTTTGCCGAGGGCCGCCGTATATTGCGCGAGGACGGGATAGGCTCAGTCGTATTCGCGCACAAGACGACGGAGGGCTGGGAAGCATTGCTATCCGGCATGATTCGTGGGGGCTGGACAATCACCGGTTCCTGGCCTATTGCGACGGAGATGGAAACGCGTCTTCGCGCCCGTGACTCCGCTGCGCTTGCCACCAGCGTCCACCTCATCTGTCGTCCCCGTCCGGAAGATGCTCCCGTGGGTGACTGGGCGGAAGTCCTACGTGAGTTGCCTAAGCGGGTCGGTGACTGGATGGAGCGACTACAAGGCGAAGGCGTCCGTGGCGCCGACCTCGTCTTTGCCTGCATCGGGCCGGCCTTGGAGATTTTCAGCCGGTATAGCGGTGTTGAGACTCCTGACGGGCGGGAGGTAACGCTGGCGGAGTATCTGGAAAAGGTTTGGGAAGTCGTGGGGCGCACGGCATTAGAGAACGTTTTGGGGACAGCGGAGGCCAGAGCACGTAACGGTGCGGCAGGGGCTTTAGAGGAGGATGCGCGCCTGACAGCCCTCTTTCTTTGGACCCTTCAGAGCACTAATGGGGATCGGGCCGATAACGGGGATAATGATATGGACGAGGACAACGAGGACATGCCAGATGAAGACCAAGAGGAAGAGGAAAAGAGCACACCCCGCTCTAAGCCAAAAGGATACGCTCTCGTCTTCGATGTGGTGCGTAGGTTCGCTCAGCCTCTCGGGATTGACCTGCCCAAGTGGGAAGGCCGAATTATTGAGACCAAGAAGGGCGTAGTTTGGTTGCTTTCGGTGGTTGAGCGCGCTAAACAGTTCTTCGGCAGGGATGGAATTCAGACCATTGCGGAGCAGCCCGAGCGGATTCTAAGCGGCGGAACCCTGCAGCTGACGTTCTTCCCTGAGTTTGAGGCTCTATCTGCAGACCGGGGGCCAAGTGGTAGCCGGCCTCATGGCAAGGCGACTTTAGCTGGACCAAATGGGTCTTTGACACCCCGGCCGGAAGCGACCACGCTTGACCGTGTCCACATGGCTATGCTGCTGCAGGCGGGCGGCCAGACCAATGCCTTGCGGGCATTGATTAAGTCGGAGCTGGAGCGGGGCCCCGATTTCTTGCGTTTGGCCAATGCCTTGTCGGCCCTCTATCCGAAAGGCAGTGAGGAGAAGCGGCTACTGGATGCCATGCTCCTAGCGTTACGGAGGTGATTGTGATGATAAAAGTATTTTCGAAGAGACATCCAGAAGCAGCTAAGCAAACAAGTCTTAATCAGGCAGTTCGTCAAAGAATCTGGTATGCAATGCAGGATTGCGATCCCTACTATGACCCGAATGGTTTCAACAACCATACCTTGCTTGGGGACGAACTCCCTGATCGTCTCAAAAGAGAACATGGTTGGCAAGAATTGAGGGCTTATAAATCGCGAGATAAATGGGAGTCAGTGACAATTAGGGGTTTTATTTTAGGAGGGGTGGCCCGTTTTGTTCTGGACGCCGTAGAACTATTCTATGACCTGCTTGTGGAATATAAGGCACATCGTGACCGTTCTTCAGCGGATCCAAATTTGTATCAGAGGCAGCTAAACATCATTTTCGACGATGCGAACCTTCCCTGGCGAATGTTGGAAGGCCGTATTTTGCAAGTTGATTCGAAGTGGCTTGAGGAAGAAATACACTCGAAGGCCGCCGAGTTATTATCTATCCGAGGGTTTGAAGGTGCACTGGCCGAATTCCAACAGGCACGGTCGGATCTCTTGAGCGGCGACTGCAAAGGTGCAATTCATGCCGCAAATTTAGCTCTAGAGAGTACGATGAAAGTTATCCTAGGTGTTGACCAAGAAAAACCTGGCGCGCTCATTCGCAAGCTGATTGATAGCGGGATTGTGCCAGATTACCACGAGGGATTCCTCCAGGCATTTGAAGAGCATATCTTACGTTCGGTTACGACTGTCCGCAACTTTGAGAAGGGAGTTGGGCATGGACAAGGGACGGATGTCAACCAGCCTCCCAAGAGCCTTGCTGAGCTTGCTGTGAATCTAACTGGTGTCTTAATCCTATATTTACTAAAACGGCATTTGGAACTTCACCCTGTTCAAGAAGACACACAAGGTGAATATGAAGTGGAAGATAGTGACGTTCCATTCTAATTTAGGAGGAATAGCAATCATGGAACCCTGGTACAGAGTCGTAACACCGCGGAAAGAAGTACGGGAAGGACGCTCATTCAATCCAGACGAGTTCGCCATTGCGTTGGAACAAGTGGTGGCTGGAACTGCTCCTGAAGATTACCGTGATCCGGCGCAATTCTTTTCTCGCACGTACTTTACCCGGGCTTTGCGCGAACACGCCGGGATGGTTCTGCGAAGGTTGGCGGGCAAGACGGAGAACACGGCACCGGTCCTTACCCTGATCACTCAGTTTGGCGGTGGCAAAACCCACACGCTGACGACTCTATACCATCTGGCTACGAATGGGGAGAAGGCGGTCAGATATCCGGGGGTTGCTGAGCTCTTGAAAGAAGCAGGCCTTTCGGTGGTGCCGAAAGCGCGTGTGGCAGTCTTTGTAGGTAACGCCTGGGATCCACAGGACGGCCGCGAGACTCCTTGGATCGATATTGCCCGCCAGATCGGTGGTGACAGAGGAGTCGAGGCGTTGGGTAAGTCTGCCCAGACGACGCCCCCGGGCACCGAGTCTATTACCCGCGTTTTCCAGGCCGCGCAGGGGCCCGTGCTCCTACTTTTTGATGAAGTCCTCAATTTTCTTAACCGCCACCGGGGGATGGCCGAATCGTTTCACGCCTTTATCCAGAATTTAACGGTTGCTACCACCGGCGTAGCTGAAGTCGCTGCGGTGATCAGCCTGCCACGCAGCCAGGTGGAGATGACCGATTGGGACTTGCAGTGGCAGGAGAAGATCACTAAAGTCGTTCGTCGGGTGGCCAAGGACCTGATTGTCAATGACGAAGCAGAGATTAGCGAGGTAGTACGCCGGCGACTTTTTGAGGATCTGGGCGATGAAAGGATTAGGAAAAACGTGGCCAAGGCCTATGCTGACTGGTGTTTTGAACGGAGAGCACAGCTACCCCCCGAGTGGACAGCCGTCGACACAGCGGCCACGGAAGCCAAAGCCAGGGAGTTTCTGCGCAGCCGCTTCGAGGCTTGTTATCCCTTCCATCCGGCGACTCTGTCGGTTTTTCAGCGGAAATGGCAGGCGCTTTCCCAGTACCAACAGACCCGAGGGACCTTGGCTATGCTGGCCCAGTGGATTTCGTGGGCTTACAAAGAGGGTTTTTCCAAGGCTCGACGGGAACCATTGATTACCCTAGGTTCGGCACCCCTTGAGGTCTCCACTTTCCGTAGCCTTGTCCTCGGTCAGCTGGGGGAATCTCGACTGGCTCCAGCCATCGATGCTGACATTGCCGGTGATCATTCTCATGCCAGAGCCCTGGATGCCGATACCATGGGAGCGCTGCGGGATATTCACCGCCGAGTCGGGACCGCAATCCTTTTCGAATCTTCGGGCGGCCAGACGGATAAGGTTGCCCATTTACCTGAACTACGCTTCGCTCTCGGTGGGCCCGACGTGGAAACGACCTCCATCGACAACGCGGCCTTGGCCTTGGAGGACAAATCTTACTTCCTCCGCAAGGTTGGGTCCGATGGCTTTAAAATTGGCTACAAGGCCACCCTCAAGAAGGTTGTCAGCGACCGGAGAGCCTCGCTGGACGAGGAGAATGAAATCAAGCCTGCCCTACGTAAGCTGGTAGAAGACGAGTTCCGGCGCGGGGCCAGTCTTCCCCTGGCCTTCTTTCCCTCTGATGGGACGGATATAGCAGATGCGCCAAAGCTTACCCTGGTGGTACTTGATCCAGATACCGAATGGACTGGAGATATCTCTCTGCGGGTGGCAAAGGCACATGCCGGTGACGCACTTTTGCCGCCAGATACCGAATGGACTGGAGATATCTCTCTGCGGGGGCAGATCCTTGAATGGACCAAGCAGCGGGGAAAGTCTCCGCGGCTATACCCTGGTGCTTTGGTCTGGTGTATCAAAAAGCCCGGCCGAGACCTCCGCGACAAGGTCGAGATTTGGCTGGCCTGGAAACGCGTGGCTAAGGAAATGGCCGAAGGAACCCTTGGGGAGGAGTTTGATCAGTCAGAACGTGATGATGTGCGGTCGAAGACGGCCGAAGCCTGGCAAGAGGCCAAGGATGAGGTATGGGGTGGCTATCGCTACGCGGTCATTGCTGATAAGCAGGAGCCTGGGGGTCTAAAGACCATTGATCTTGGCGCGGGACACTCATCGAGTGGCGAGACTCTTTGTGGGAGGGTTATATCTGCACTGAAATCGGCGGCGCTGCTGAACGAATCGGTGGGGGCGGGTTATATCGAGCGGAACTGGCCTCCAGCTCTTAAAGCGGCGGGAGCTTGGCCGCTGGCAAGTCTCCGGCAGAGCTTTTTGGACGGTTCTCTCACCCGGCTACTTGATCCGGATACAGTGTTGCGACATAA
>Ga0334722_10002711_pt1 | contig 19666 bp, 17 predicted proteins | sample C3_bottom_MG_FD_207210 | JGI IMG/M metagenome (GOLD analysis project Ga0334722, IMG submission 207210) | Sediment microbial communities from Yellowstone Lake, YNP, Wyoming, USA - C3_bottom | ecosystem: Environmental > Aquatic > Freshwater > Lake > Sediment | place: USA: Wyoming | collected...
ATTTAACGGATTGATCCCAATCAGGGTATTGCACACACCGATAAGGTCCTCGACAAAATAATCCCTGGGGATTGAATATTTCCTGATGACAGGGTAATTTTCAGGCGAATCCTTAACAAGCACCATTGAGTTCAGATGGAAGAAGACCGGTATCCACTCCCTGTCTTTCAGCAGCGCGCCCGCCAGAGCCGGGACCCTGCCGGACGGCTCGAATAACGGGATTATTACATAGTTGATTTTATAAGCCTCAAACAGCGACCTCCACGACGGCAGCGCACTATCGCCGTCGTAAGCGGATATAATCGACAGAGACCTGTCATATATGTCCTTGTCCAGCTCGCGGCCGTCTATAAACACCTTTCTTTCAGGAGCGAGACGCCATATGAGATATCCCCCGAAATTGAAATGATTGTACATATTGCCCCGTATATCAGCCGCGCTTATGAATTCGGCCGCGCGCGCGGGAAACAGATAACCGTCTATCCATTGGCGGCTGCCCAAATTGCCGAGATTCCGCGCTTCCGCTGAGGAAAAGAACAGCGCGACGGCAACGGCCGCTGCCGGCACAACATATCCGACCCGTTTAAAGCGGACTGAGATAAAGCCGCAGACAAAAGGAACGGCCGCTATCATGAAAAAGGCGATGTAACGCATCTGGAGAAAAGAAAAAAGCCCTGTCCCGGCGAGGAGCAAAACCGTGGCAAGGTCGGTTTTTTTCAGGCTTAAAATCAACCCCGTCAAAGTCAACAGCAATATGGCCCCGTATATAAAAACAAGCGGGCTGTTGAACCTCCTGAAATACTCGATAACGGAAAGATACTCCACATTATTTACAGAATGGAAATAAAACGGGTCCAGCAAGGGGTAATAGAAATTGGGATTGACAAAGCCTGCGGCAATGCCCGACATTCCGGACAGCGCCAATCTTTTATATGCGGACGCGTCAACAGCTCCGTCGGACTTCCTGAAAAACTTTATCCCCTCACAAACAAGGACCAGGCCTATAAGCATCTGTCCTATTATGAAACCACGGTGCATATTCGCCCAGAGTAGCATTACGACCGGCACGGCAAAAGCCTCAAATAACCGGCTCGATGCCGCGGCCGAAACGCCGGACAAACCCTCTGCCGCCCGACCTTCATCAACCAAGCGGCGCAGGAGATACAACAAGAAAGCAAAAAAAATAAAGGAAAAGACCTGCGGCCTGTCAAACGGATACATGCTGAAAAAAAAGACAAGGGACAGCAGTGAAACCCCTGCGTAAACGATAGGGTCTCCCTCTCTCAGCAAAATGAGCGCGCAGATAAATGCAAGGGCCGCAAAAAACCTCAAAATGATGATCCCGTCCATTCCGCCCGCAGCATAAGAAAGATAACTCACGATATTGCTCAGCCAATAGCCTGACATGATCAAATGCGCCCTTTTGGTGTGGAGGCCCTGAGTTGTAAAAGAAAAAGGGTCGTCGGCCGGCAGCCCCTTATGCTGCCATATCCATTCGCCGGTCTTAAGATGCCAGAAAAAATCAGGGTCATTGACCGGTCTAACGAGATAGAGGAACGAGACCACGGCGGCCGCTAATATGAGGAGGGAGAGCATGATTTTATATGGGGTGAAACGCATTTGTTATTATAGCAAAAAGCCGAATAATGTCTGCCTCTTAAACATTGCACGTGCCCGTAATTTTTTCGCATGAGTCAATACCATGCCCGTCCGGGATGTTCCCCCTCTTGGGGTAAGAGGGGTGAGGGGGAGTTACCAGGGTAAAGAAAGGGGAGGTTTCTACTTTCTCATTCCTCTGGTTGACCTTGAAAGATTTTGACGGCATTCATATTCTCGGCCGTCTTGTTTAACATGCTTATTTAATGAGTGTCCGGGTTATTTCGGAGCATGTTCCCTCATCAAAGTGCGCTTTTCGGACAACAAAACTTATGCCCTGGGATGGTGCTTTTTGAAGACCTTCTTAATCCTGTCTGTAGTAACCTTTGTATATATCTGCGTCGTGGAAATGTCCGAATGCCCCAGCATCTTTTGCACAGACCTCAGGTCCGCCCCGCCCTCCAGCAAATGAGTCGCAAAACAATGCCGCACAGTATGAGGGGACAATTGCAGGCCGATCAGTCTTCCCGCCGCATTGATTGTCTGCCAGAAGCGCTGCCTGCTCATCGGCTTGCCGAGCCTCGTTATAAAGAGATACTCAGGGTCCTTCCTGTTTTTCAGGATGCCGGGCCGCTCCTCGCCAAGATACCTCCTGGTCCTGTCCAGCGCCCTCTGGTTTATAGGCACTACCCTCTCCTTCGATCCCTTGCCCACGACCCTGATAAAACCGGCCTCAAAATTAATGTCGCCGCTCTTTATAGAAATGAGCTCGCTCACCCTGAGGCCTGAGGAATACATGAGTTCCATCATAGCGGAATCCCTCATCGCGGAATTGCCTGTAAGCCTTGCGTCCAGAAGCTCCCTGATTTCGTCCAGGCTGAGCGCCTTCGGCACCCTTTCCCATTTCCTCGGCATCTGAAGTACTTCCGAGGGGTCATGGTCCGTCTTCTTTTCGATGATCATATATTTATATAAGGCCCTGATAGAGGATATCTGTCTGCAGATGCTCGAAGTTGCATAGCCGTTGTTTCTCAGCATTTCAATATAATTTACAATATCTCCGGACAACGCCTGATCAACTCCGGTCTTTGCAGTATCGAGAAAGCGGATGAAACTTTTCAAATCCGTGGAATATGAATTAAGGGTATTTTTCGAGAGGCCTTTTTCTACCGAAAGATATGTGAGAAAAGATTCAAGCAACTCCACAGTGCAGGTATTCCTCGATGCCTGTTGACTGCCGGAGTTTATCGTAAAAAAGAGAGGCAATCTGCATCAGATTTACGGTATCTTCCCTGTTGTATCTGACCAGGAGGTCGAGCGCGCTGCCGGAGCCCCGTCTTGCGCCCTCCCACAATTTTACCGCGTCATAACCGTCGAGGCCCTGGACAGCCTCCTCTCTTTCGATGCCGAGCGTATGCTCAAGTTTTTTCAGTCCGCCCTTTATGCCCAGCCGCTTGGCCGCGAAGCAAAGATCGAAGTGGGGCATGTCGAGCTTCAGACCGCTGAAAGACCGCAGAATAAAAGGTATATCGAACGCGGCCCCGTAAAATGTCACCAGACATTTATATCTGCTGAGTTCCCTGCCGAGGTTCTCCACAGAAAGGTTTTCACCCCTTACAAAACTTTTATAGTCATAGCCGTCATAGAGCCCTACCACCGTGACCACACCCCCGCTGCCGGGCTGCAAACCGTTGGTCTCGATATCAAGGCAGACCGTGCTGTCCCTGAAAAAATCAAACAGACGCCAGTGCTCCCTGCGCCTGACCATGGAAGAAAAATGGACGGCATTTCCGGCATCGAGCTCTGAACTGCACTGCCGGAGGTCTTCGTCGAACATCTTCTTTCGTTCAGGGCCGAACCCGAGCAGCTCTTCCCTCACCAGAAAATCATCCCATGTCAGGACACCCTCTTTCCAAAGGCGGCGCTCAAGCTTTTCTCCTATACCATCCAGAATGCAAAAAGTGTTTTTAATCATCTATTGTTCTCAGATCATCACATGATTTCAAATCGTTGAGTGGCAACCGCTCAAAGGGAAAGGCAGATTTATGCATGCAGCCGGGTTTTTGATCCTTTCAGCTAATTTACTATAGGTTTATTATACAGAAGGCCGGAGTTTTTTGCCGGCAGGCGGGCAAACGGGCGGCTGTTTCAGATCCGGTATCAGGATCGTACATGAAAGGTTCAGACTTCGAATACAGCCTTCAGCTCGTCCGTATAAGCGCCGCTCCCGTCATACACAAACAGCGGCGGCTCTATTTTCAGGCCCGTGCGTCCCGCTATCGATGCCTCTATAAGCACCATTTTGGAAACGGCTGCCGCATTGTTATGTACAAACCTGATCCTCTTGGGCTCAAGGCGGTTTCGTTTGAACTCATGGAAAACCTCGGCCAGCCTTTCAGGATGATATATCATAAAGAACCTGCCGCCCGGCTTCACGAGGTAGGCCGCGGCTTCAACAAGTTCAGGCAGGGTAAGGCTCAGTTCATGCCTCGCCGCAGCCCTCTCTTCGCCCAAGCTCAGCAGGCCGGACGTCGACTTTCTGAAAGGCGGGTTCGAGACAACCAGATCATACGACATCGCAGGCAGACTGCCTCTGATATTCCTGATGTCGGTCAGGATCGCCTCAACTCTCTCTCCCATATTGTTAAGTTCTATATTCCTTTTCTCAAGCCTGAACAAAGTCTCCTGCAGCTCCGCCAGATGAATACGCGCTTCCGGATATTTCTTTGCCAGCAGGAGGCCGATAATGCCCGACCCCGCGCCCAGGTCGATAATCGTCCCGGCATGACGCACATTGACAAAGTCGTAGAGCAGCACAGCGTCCACCGAAAACCTGTAGCCGTCCCTGTTCTGGTAGACCTTCACATCCCTGATGCCGTCAAGAGTGGTTTCTGCGGTTCCGCTCATTTATGCAACCGCCTCCAGTTCCGCCACCGCCCCGGCCAATTCGTCGAAAGTATCAATAAGTCTGCCGGCGTTCTTCAGTTGTTCACGGGACCTGAACCCGTATGTAACAGCGATGCTGTTGACGCCGGCGGCCCTGCCGGCCTCTATATCGAAATTGCTGTCGCCTACTATCACCGCCTCTTCAGGCGATATTGAAAACATCTTCAGTATCTGAATGACAGGCTTGGCTGAAGGCTTCATTTCCTCAACGCTGTCGCCTCCCAGGACAGCGGCAAAATATCCGTACAGACCGAGCATTTCAAGGAGCCTTTTGGATGGGGCCTCTCTCTTGTTTGACAGGACGACCTTTATGTAGTCTTTGAGCCGTCCAAGAGCTTCCGGCACTCCGGGATAAGGCCTGGTAAAGTCGGCAAGATGTTCTGAGTAATGCCGGATGAAACGGTCAAGTACGTCCGGGAGGATATCTTCCCTTGCCGGGCCGACCATCTTTTCGATCAGCTTTGCTATGCCCTCGCCTACCATGGCCTTTGCCTCCTCCACCGTAATCTTCCTTTGTCCGTATGGCGCTATCGCATAATTCATGGCATTGGCTATGTCTACGGAAGAATTCACCAATGTGCCGTCAAGGTCGAAAATAATGAGTTTTATCTTTTGAGACATTTACGAAACCGCAGCCGCAAACATTTTTTCATATCGGAATTTTAACATATCCGATCGGTCCCGCAGCATGCTTAAGCCGGTCCCTGAGTAAAGAAACGGCGGGGATATGGATGACTGAAAAGCTCTTTTGCAGCGACACCGTTTACATGCCGTGATGAAATTCATTTATCCACATACCGGCTTGCCGCAAACCTCTGAGAATTTCAGCCTGGCATCGGACAGATCATGTCGAAATCAAAAGACTTTGAGGGCATTCAGATCACCGCCTTTGAAACGCAGCTTAGGTTTTCAGTACTTGCGGTATCCGGGGCCTTATTTTACAATGCCTGTATGAAGATAAAACCCAAAGCGCCGTTCGTACCTGTTGAGAGGCATGACACAGTGCGCAAGGAAATCATTGCCGCTCTCGAAGGCCGCACCCTGTCCGCCAAAGAGATATCAGGTGAAGTAAGGATTTCGGAAAAAGAGGTGTATGATCATCTTGAACATATCAGACTGACAATGACCGAGAAGGGCCGCAGGCTCATTATAAATCCGGCGGAATGCGGCAAGTGCGGTTTTGTATTCAAAAAAAGAGAGAGGCTTAAGAAGCCCGGCCGGTGCCCTGTCTGCAGGGCTGAGACAATACATGAACCGCTGTTTTCAGTGGAGTAATTTCATCTATTACAAAGAACTTGGAAAGCATGTAGCCGGTTTGCCCTCAGGTCTTCAATAAAATCAAAATTTACAGCTGACTTTCAGGAGCGCAGAAATGCCTTCTCTTGGATAATCATGGGAAATAAATCGAGCGGCGCCGGACAAGTCCGGGTCTTTGTATTTTTCATCGAACAGGTTGTGAATTGCCGCCTGCACTTCAAGACTTTTATATAGATTCCTCAGGGTCACTGCCAGGTCGACTGTCGTGTACGATGACAAAGCCTCACGTGTGTCTCCTGCCGGTCTGGGGCGCGACCCCGTCCATAAGACGTCAACATGTGATACAAGATATTTCGAAACAGCGTAATTCACGCCGGAGCTTGCCCTGTTGCCCGGGACATAGGCTATCCGTTTACCCGTATCAGAATCCCGCGGGTCCTGCCAAACATAAGAAACCTTCCAGTAATTGTCGCCGGAGTACTTTCCGGTCAGCACCGCCTCGACACCCTTGATTTCCGCTCTTCCAATGTTTGCAAAGGTCGCGGGTAAAGTGGAGGGATCACGAACGATCAGGTCATCGATGTCATTGTAAAAATAGTTCAACACAATCCTGAACCGTTCCGCATAAGTGTAGCCCACACTCGCCTCATACGTCCTGATTTTTTCAGGGGCGAGATCGGGGTTTCCCATAATAGTGGGGTTGTTGATGCTGTATAGCTCTGTGAAGGTGGGCGCCCTGAATGCCTGCCCGTAAAGCAGCTTCAGATCCGCATTATCAAGAAACCTCCAGACTATGCCGGCCCTTGGATTTGTCGTATTCCCGAAGTCGCTGTAATGGTCATACCTGACCCCGGCGGTGAGGTTTAAATCATCCTTTATTTCCCACTCATCCTGAACATAGGCTGCGAATATATTCCTTTTGACGTTCCTGTTCCAGTTGCCCCATGCCGATATATCCTGAACAGACCCAAGGTATGCGCCTGTGTTGGGATTAAAATTCGAGATGGCCTTAACATCGTATTGCTTTATCTCCTCGTACACAAAACCCGCGAGCAGATGATTCTTAGCTGAAATACTGTAATCCAGCTGAATTTCACCGCCTATCGTCCTGTCCCTGGCCTTCGGCCCGCCGATCATTCCATTTGGAAAAGAGCCGGCAAAACCGTCGGGAAAGACCTTCGCAAGCCAGTCCTGTTTAAAATAGTCATAATACAATTTCATTATGGAAGAGAATTGCTTTGTGAAGGAATGACTATAGCTCAGTTCCTGCCAGAAATTATCCGACTTGATGGAATTGAAATCCGTCAGCGCATAACCAAGACCGATGTAGGCGCCCCTGTCATTAGTCAGATATTGGCCTTTGTAAGTTAAATTTTTATATGAAGCCGCAAAATGTATTCCTGTTCCCTCAAACCTGGTATCCGCATTTCCAGGCGCGGTTGTAAACGGGGTCCCGGACAGGCGGTCCTTTTTTATGCGCGGTTCGGCTCCGTCTGTTTTCATGTAGTCAATGTCGGCCGACAGCTTCAGTCCGTTATTAAAAGTCTTGCCCGCAAGAAGATTGAATCTACGGGTGTCAAAGCTCTCCCCTGAAACCGATAACTTTGCGCCTTCCGCGTCCGCCGCGCTCTTTGTAATGATGTTTATCACAGCTACAAACGCGTTACTCCCGTATAAGGCGGAACCGGGGCCTCTGACAATCTCTATTTTCTTAATGTTGTCTACACCGAGGTGATCAAGGAAAAAAGGAAACGCGCTGCCTGCATTGTTTTTGTTCATCGCGTGTCCATCGATCATGAAAAGTACCTTTTCGGATTGTCCTGTGACTGTTCCTCTCACCTCCAGCCTGAAAAACCCCTGATCGGTTATCGCGACGCCCATACCCGGCACAAGCCTTAAAATATCCGCCAACGTCCTCGCGCCCATGTCCCGTATTTCCTTGTCCGTAATCACAGCGGCGATTGCAGGGGCTTTTCTTAATGGAATTGAGCGCCGGGTGGAGAGCTCCAGTTCCTCGGGCGTGAAGTACATCGAAAGAAATGCCTGTTCTTCTTCGGAGACCGCAAAGGCAGGCCGGACAGTGTAAAACAGCGGCATGAACAACAGGCATATGACGGCGATTATCCTGAGACTCACTGTGCTGCCTCCTATCCCGGCATGGATTTCATTAATAAAAAGGGGGATATTTGTGACCTCTATAACTCCGCTGTCAGGTTCTTCAGGCCGGACCCTTTGCGTCCTCCCCTGTTTACCCTGATGCGAAGGTATATTTTATACTAATTAATCCGTACTGTCACCATTCACATTCGCATGCCGGTCTTAAATTTCGTATCCCGTCACAAAGCGTTTTCCTTGCGGTATCCGTAGCATTAGCCCCTTTTTGAAACGTGGCCGGGAGGGTGAAAGCTGATCAGGCGTCCTCGGACATTTCAAAATATTCAATAGTCTATAATAGAAAAAAGGGCCGGCTGCCGGATAAATACAGCTGTCTGACTGCGGTTATCCGATTAATTTACCCTTATAATATTTATATGAACGAAATGCAATCCGGGAATGAGCTCCACCACGAGATTTTCGGTTCGATCCTTGACAGAACCGAGATGACCCCTTTTCTGTTGCTGCCGGCAAAAGATTATGCGACCGCCCTTTCCCAGGCAGCCAGGATAATGGGCAACCGCGGATTCGATATCATCGGCAACACTATACTTCAGGACAGCGAAAAGGAACGCGCAAACGGCTATATCAAAAGCGTGTACAGGTATTTTCTCCACTGGCTTTTTCCCTTCGTAAGCAGACAGCTGGAAGGACTGGCCGCCCTGCAGTCTGAAAATGCGGCTCTCTACCGGCGGTTCTTGAATACCGTTGGAGAGATTGAGTCGATTTTGAAGGACACGGAGTTCAGGCGGATCGCAGACGAAGACCCGCGCCATCTCTTTCTTATGGCCTCGTCCCGCAGATACCCGCGCGTTTTTTACGGTTATAGGGACGCCGACTTTGACGTCCCGCAGGCATGGCAGCAGCTAGCGTGTTCAATGCTCAAGATGGGTCATCTTATCAAGTCTGTGGAAGAGGACAGCCAGGATATCAACGATTATGCGCAGCTGGGCTTCTTTTTGGAAGGACAGGGACAGAGCCTTGACGAACTGTATTGTTATGACTGGGGTAACCCGAAACATATCCCCGACAATGAGCCCGCAAAAAGGGCGTTCGTCAAGGTCTCAACGTTCTTCCACAAGTTGAAGGAATCGCTGACATTCAATGAACCCAATGGATGCCTGGTCTTCAACAGCGGGGATGGGGTCTCAGTCGATATCGTCGAGATCAAGGCGAGGCTCAAGAGCCCTGAGAGCATGTTCACCAAACTCGGCAAGGATCTGGAGGGAGAGGCCTACGATATCCTTGATATACTGGCGATTACCTTTATACTCAGGAATATGGACGACACATTAAAGCTCTTTCATGCGCTGCAGAAAAGGGGTGTGATTCTCCAGGAAAATACCGTCTCCCGTTCGATCACTCAGACCCTTTTTGATAGTCCGGAAAGCATGCGTGAAGCTGTGCGACGTCTGATGGTCGGTCTTGCGCAGAGCGGCGGCAGCTACAAAATGCCGGAGGAGGAAGATCTCATGGCCAATGCCGGGACTTTCTACGAGGCGCTCAGTGTAAACGCCGCACAGAACCTTCATTCCTCGATCGGGCATCGGAAGTTTCAGTGCAAGCTGGCCTTTTCCGTGCCGATCCACCGTACTGCGGACACGAATGAAATCATCATACCCGGCACCCCGGTCTATGCGATGCGAGACCGGGTCTGCAAGAAGACCCGGCAGCACACATTGGGAGTGGAACTGCGCATATCAGACGAGCAGAGTTGGCGCTCCTCCGAACTAAAGGGAGACTCACATCATGATGCTTACAAGTTCCGTCAGCTGGTTTCGGTTATGAACAAGATCTTTTCCAACAGGTTCCGGTTATCCAAAGAAAGCCTTGCTCAGTTGAGGAGAGACCAGGAAGTTCTCTTCCCTTAAATTAAATACTCTGCCCGGTCTCCTGAATTATTCTTTCCACATCTTTAAGCTCCAGCGCCTCTTCCTCTATCAGGGCCTTTGCGATATTATCGAGCACAGCCCTGTTGGCGGACAGTATTTCCGCGGCGCGCGCCTCGGCCTCCAACAGCAGCTTCTGTATCTCCTGATCAATCACCCACGCCGTCTCCTCGCTGTATCGCTTGGGTTGTGCAAGCTCCATTCCCAGAAAAGGATGTTCTTCACCCCTACCAAGATTTACCGGCCCGATTTTATCGCTCATCCCCCACTGGGCTACCATCTTTTCAGCCAGGGATGTAGCCTCCTTGAGGTCGCTCTGGGCGCCGCTGCTGATATCATCGAATACGAGCCTTTCGGCGACCCGTCCGGCCATCGCAACACTTAGCCTGTTGAGCAGATACGACTTCGGATAATAATGCCTGTCTTCCTCGGGGATAAGCTGGGTCACGCCCATTGCCATGCCCCTGGGGAGTATGCTCACCTTGTAAATAGGATCAGTCCCCGGAAGTTTCCAGGCAACCAGCGCATGCCCGGCCTCGTGATAGGCGGTGATATTCCTCTCCTTGTCGTTTATAGTCTCCTCCCTGACAGCCCCCATCAGTATGATGTCCCTCGCCTCTTCGAATGAGGCCATGTCTATCTCGTCCTTATTCTTTCTCAGCGCTACGAGCGCGGCTTCGTTGGCAAGGTTCTCAAGGTCTGCGCCGGTCATACCCACCGTGCCCTTTGCCATGGTTTCGAGATCAACATCTCCGGACAATATTTTCCCGCGCACATGGATGTCGAGGATCGCCTTCCGTTCCTTCATGCCCGGCCTGTCTATCACAATGTGCCTGTCAAACCTGCCGGGTCTGAGGAGCGCGGGGTCAAGCACGTCCGGCCTGTTTGTTGCGGCCATGACAATCACTTCCGCGTGAGGGTCGAACCCGTCCATTTCACTCAGGAGCTGGTTGAGCGTCTGTTCCCTTTCGTCGTGACCCCCGCCGAGACCGGTGCCGCGGGTGCGGCCGACAGCGTCTATCTCATCAATGAAAATCATACTTGGATGAGACGCCTTCGCCTTACTGAACAGGTCTCTTACCCTGGAAGCGCCGACGCCCACGAACATCTCTATAAACTCCGAGGCGCTTATGCTGTAGAAAGGGACGCCGGCCTCGCCGGCTGTCGCGCGCGCCAGAAGGGTCTTCCCGGTCCCCGGCGGGCCGATCAACAGGACTCCTTTCGGCACCTTCGCCCCAAGCTTATCGAATCTGGCTGGGTCCTTAAGAAATTCGATAGTCTCTCTTAACTCGGTTTTTACATTCTCCATGCCCGCCACATCATTGAAGGTAATGCCGGGCTTGCTCGTTTCGTACAGCTTCGCCTTGCTCGACCCGAAGGTAAAGAGCCCCCCCGGCCCGCCCTGTATCTGCTGCTGTGCCCGTCTCATGACGAACATCCATACGCCGATTATCAGGGCCCACGGCAGGATTGCGATGATGAGCTGCCAAAACAGAGACCTTTCCTCGGCAGGCGCTATATTTATCGCAACGCCCTTTTCCTGCAGTTTTGTTATGAGACCCTCACCCTGAAAGGACGGAAGATAGGTCCTGAAATTTTTTACCGCCGCATCTTTCTTGTCGGGAAGAACCGGCAACTTAAAGTCTTTTTTGAACTTTCCGATGACTTTTAACTTATCTATGGATACGCTTTCTATATCGCCGGAATTCAGACGTTCGGCAAACTGGCTGTAACTAATTTCGTACTGGATTGGTCCCTGCACTGCAAAATATTGGCTCCAAATGTAGAGAAAAGTGAGAGCGATAACCGAGGCAGCAAAAAATCTCCACTGCGGGTTTTTTAATACGTTTTCGATTTTTTCATTCATGCTTAGAGTTTATCATTAATCGTTTGATTTACCAACGACAGGGCACCCGGAATTCAGAATGAAAACAGGGGTTGAAAATTTTACAACCGCAGGAGTATTCAGGGTTATCATTTCATTTGTCATTTTTAAAAAAACGGATAAAATTAAATCAGGAGTTGATGTCACGTTATATATCACCGGGAGGCATGCATAATGAAGAAAATAATCATTGTTGTTGATCTTGGCCACTTCAAGGCATACGACGTCTCAGACACCCCCACCGGCAGCAAAATAGATTTGGTTGCAAGCTACGACCTTACGGAGGCCCATGGAAAATTCTCCGAAAAGTTCAGCGATGCAAACGGCAGGTTCGGCGCGGGCGGCGGCAAAAATGGCGCGGCAAGCGGAAACGGAGAGTCTCACAACACGGTCCTTGAACTCGAAAAAAGGGCGGTAAAACAGATATCGAAGAACATAAATTCGCTGATATCCCAGAAAGCGGTCGATCGTTGGCATCTGGCGGCAGCTAAGGGTATCAACAGTCAGATCGTTGAAAATCTTGATCCCGAGGTAAGGGCCAGACTGGGGAAAAATATGTCGTCGGATCTGACAAAGGCCTCAAAGACCGACCTGCTTAATCACTTTGAATAAAAACTAATCCGAAGCTGAAGGGGAAAAATGATAATAGGCGTTCCAAAAGAAATAAAAAAAGAAGAATACAGGGTTGGAGTAACACCGTCAGGAGTAGATGAGCTGAAAAGGGACGGGCACAGGATATTTATAGAAACCGGCGCCGGCGAAGGCAGCGGATTTTCTGACAACGATTATATTGCCGCCGGGGCTGATATAACAAGCGTCGGGCGGTTGTTCGAAATGTCGGAGCTGATAGTGAAGGTGAAAGAACCGCTCACTTCCGAGTTCCCTCTCTTCAGGGAGGGTCAGGCCATATTCACATATCTGCACCTGGCTGCAAACCGCGAGCTGACGGAATTTCTGTTAAAAAAAAGCATTACAGCCATAGGGTACGAAACCATCGAGAAGAACGGCGGCCTGCCGCTACTCGCTCCGATGAGTGAGATAGCAGGAAGAATGGCGCCGCTTATGGGCGCGTATTATCTTCAAGCCGTTCACGGGGGGCGCGGAATTCTTTCCTCAGGTGCGGTCGGCACAAGACCTGTAAAGGCGCTGATAATCGGAGCGGGAACGGTCGGCGCAAATACGGTCCGCATTTGCGCAGGACTCGGCATGGATACTGTTGTAATAAATAAAGGCGTCGAAAAACTTCAGCGGCTCGACGACTTGTACAGGGGCAGGATAAGGACGCTCCAGCTCAACACAATGACGCTCATGGAAGAGATCAGGGACGCCGACATTATAATTGGGGCGGTTTTGGTGCCGGGTGGAAGGACCCCTGTTCTGATAACAAGGGAAATGCTGAAAATGATGAGAAAAGGGACGGTGCTTATCGATGTAGCCGTTGACCAGGGCGGGTGTTTCGAGACCTCCCGGCCGACCACTCACGACAAACCCGTATATACAATCGACGGCATTATTCATTACGCGGTAGCAAATATGCCGGGCGCCTATCCAAGGACCTCTACCCTTGCATTGACGAACGCCACATTGGGTTACATAAAAACTCTGGCGGCAAAAGGGATAGATAAGGCGGTCGGGACAGACCCCTGGATAAGCAGCGGACTCAACACATACGGAGGATGGATCGCGCACAAGACGCTCGCTGCGTCTATGAACATGGAATACAAAAATGTGAGGGAGATAACCAACTGAAAGGGTGTTGTTGATTTTAATCAGGCTTGCTGCGATAAGATCAAGCAAAAAACATTGCCTCTAAAGCCCCGAGGGCAGGTTTTATCGCCGACGATTCCTGATCCCCTCCCGATCATCCCCAGGAATAATGCCTAAGTCTCATCAACGATAAACCTGCCTGCCCAGCCCGCTATACGGACATAATCCCATGTCCGTCGAGCAAATCAAAAAAGGGTCAATGCCGGTCCTGCAGGGCTGGCCTGTTACACATCCTCAGAATTTTCCGAATATCGGTAAATGCCGCAACATCAAAATCAAAAGTTTCAAGCTTATTTAACCCGGAGCCCGGCAATTGGCCGCAACCCTCCCGCGTCCGTCCCGACGCAGCATTTTCAAGGGACATTTCACAGAAAAAGTCCGATGCCTGCCGCACAGCCAGATTATTTCTCCCGACGATCCTTTCCGGCCCTATCCTGCCGTTATCCAGCTCCTGACGAATCTTTTCCAGGTATGGGAATCCGGAGACCGCAACGAGTCCTGTAATATCCGCGTAGAGGTCCCACTTTCTGGCAGCGGACAGGCTGAGCATGCCTATGAATTCATTGAAGACGCGGTCATCCGACGGCGGAACCTGCCTGACATTCGCCGGAGACAGAGATACCATGACTTTCAATCCATAATCAAGCGCCCCGGTCAATTTGCACGGATCATAAAAATGTCCGGCTCCTTCCCGCCCCGCCGACCCAACCTCATAATGGACCAAAAGCGGAATTTCCTCTCTGATAAGATTAAGATATAAAGGAACGCATCTGTCGTCCTGCGGGTTTATCTCCTGAACAGCCGGCAGCCAGTTAAAGAGTACGGCCCCTGCCGAAATACAGCGCATTGTTTCAGCATGCGCGGACTTCGCATCGCGATACGGATGCACAGACGCTCCTAAAAAAATGCGCCCGTCCATTTTCGCTGTTTCAATAACGTGATCATTCGGAATATGCCTGAACGCCTCCGATTCAACCCGTCTGCCGTTTTTGTGCATTGCGTCTGCGGCAAGTAAAATCATGCCGTTTTTTATTTCCGTATCCGCCTTTCTGTAGCAGGCGACCGCTTTCTCAATCTCGGTCACGATCATACCTGCATCACCATAGGTATGCCCAGTCCGAGATCAAGAGACCTTCTCTCGGAGAGATGGTCTTCGAGCAGAAAGCCGCACCTTGAAAAGATATCGACCTGATGTGAGGAGTTAGCCGTAATCATAAGATAATTGCATCCCAATGACCTGCCGCAATCCACGGCATTATTGACCAGCTTTGAGTATAGAGAGCGATGGTCCCGGATCGCGCTGCCGAATTCTTTTCCATTCACAGCGGTTTCAGGACACGGCAAAAAAACATCAGCTATATAAAGATTGTTCGGATACACCCTGGCAACGAACAATTCAACCGCGCTTTTTTTGGCATGGCAGGCGGCTTCAGGATCGCTTTTTGCGTAATAGATATCCTTTATGGCATGAGTCCCCAGCACCGCGGACATATTCCTGAACATATCCGGGTTTTTCTTCTTTATATCGTCATCAAGGGCTGTCGGGTCTACAGGGCAAAGTCCGAACTCAATTATACGGTTCCACATGATTGAGGCCAGTCCGAAAAAGATATGCGGCCTCATGGATCTGATCATGTCGATATGTCGCAAATCGTACTCTTCAAAATCAAGCTTGCAATCAAAAAAACCGCGCAGCTCGTCCTTGGGCAAAATACCCTTTATGTCGAAAGTTTCAGTCTTAATGCCGGCAGCGGGCTTCATTCCACACCCGCCGTTTCAAAACGCGCGGCCTCTGAAACCGCCTGGGATCTGTTTATGACGTTCAGCTTCTGCATTATATTGCCGACGTGATAGTTTACGGTCCTCTCGGTTATATTGAGGATCACGGCCATGTCCCTGGACGATTTCCCGGATTTCATCCAGTGGAGCACTTCAAGCTCCCTGGGCGAAAAGGGGTGGAAATTCACCAATCCTGAACCTGTGCCGCCTTTTATCATTTTTTTGCTCTTCATGCCTGCCTTCTTAAATATAGAAGCAAAACAAATGCCGGCATCCATGACGGGAAAACTTCTTTATTTCACAATGAGTTACGCAGGAAAGGAAGGTTGGAAAATCAGGCAGGTCTATAAAAATTCATAAGAATCTGTAAATTTTCTTTATAATAGGCGTTGTTAATGGTCGGCCGGGCCATGCAATATTACGAAATGGCAGACCCGGGACTATGACCGGCGCTATCTAATCTTATACTCCTTCAGTTTTGCAAGCAGCTTGGGATAACTCACTTCGAGGAGTTCGGCAGTGCGGCTCTTGTTGCCGCCTGTTTTTTCAATGGCATCCAGGATCATGTTTTTCTCCAGTTCTTTAAGGGCATTCTTCAGAGTGCGCGGCCCGGAACCGCATTTTTCAGCGCACGGCATACCCAACAACAGCGATTCTATGCATTTACGAGTGATAACGTCTCCGTTTGTGAGAAGCGCGGCCTTGCGGATGATATTTTTCAGCTCTCTAAGGTTCCCCGGCCAGTCGTGTTCGGTTAAACGGGACACCGCATCATCGCTGATTTCCCTGATCTGCTTGTTGAGGTCGGCGCAGACCTGATACAGGAACTTTTTCGCAAAAAACGGTATATCCTCGATCCTTTCGCGCAGCGGCGGCACGGTTACTATGAATTCGCCAAGTCGATAAAAAAGGTCCTGTCTGAATTCCTTTTTCTGTACGGCCGCCTTAATGTCAGTATTGGCTGCGGCAATAATGCGCACATCCAGTTCCACCGGCGTAGTCGATCCGAGCGGCAATATCTTTTTCTTTTCGATGAAGCTGAGGAATTTGGTCTGGACGTGCGGCGACATATTTTCAAGCTCATCAATGAATATGGTCCCCTGGTGGGCTGTTTCGAGATAACCCGCCTTGTCCCTGTCCGCGCCTGTAAAAGCCCCCTTCTTGTATCCGAAGAGTTCACTTTCAATGAGCAGGTCCGGTATGAGTCCGATGTCCATGCTCACGAACGGTTTATCGGCCCTGGCGCTCAAATTCCGTATGGTCTCGGCAAGGACCGACTTGCCGGTGCCTGTCTCGCCCTGAATCAGCAGAGAAATATCCGTGGGCGCCACCCGGCATATCTGGCTGATGAGCGCGGTTATCGCTTTGCTCTTTCCAAAAATATTCTGGAGCGATAACTGCAGAGCAGCATTGGCCTTCCTGACCTCAGCCTCCAGCGCCCTTTTTTCAACCGACCTTCTGATCGTGATTATGAGCTTGTCAAAGTCCGGCGGCTTGACCATGAAATCGTATGCGCCGTGTTTAATAGCCTCGACAGCCGTAGGTATATCTCCATAAGCCGTCAGCATTATGACCGGGATTGCGGTATCGATCCGTCTTATTTCCTGGAGGGTCTCGATGCCGTTTCTGTGGGGCATATTCAGATCAAGGAGCACGGCATCGGGCGGGTCGGCCCTGAACGCCTTGACGCCCTTGATCCCGTCCGGGGCTTCAAAGACAGAGAACCCTTCCTCCTTTAATACATCCCCTACTACGGACCTCAATTCTCCGTCATCGTCTATAATCAGCACTTTATCCATCAGGCTGAGCTCTCCTTGTTGAATCAGGGTCGTGCAACCCGTTTTCTGCGGCGTCCCGCCCGATAAGCGGGAAAAAGATTCTGAAGGTCGTTCCCTCCCCCTCTTTTGTATTCATCAGAAGATGTCCTTTATGCTGTTGGACTATTCCATAAACAATGGCAAGCCCGAGCCCGGTCCCTTTTCCGACATCTTTTGTGGTAAAGAAGGGTTCGAATATTCTTTGACGCGTCTCGTCGTCCATCCCGATGCCTGTGTCGGCCAGAGTCAGGACCCCGTATTCCCCGCCTCCCAGACTGACAAGATCGCCCGGGCCCGGGCCCGGACCTCCGTCAGCCGCCTTCACAATGCCCAGGCTCAATGCCAGGGCGCCTCCGTCGGGCATCGCATCGCATGCGTTGCTGCAGAGATTCAGCAATATCTGCTCGATTTGAACCGGGTCGCCTATTATCGGGACCGCACCCTCGGGCAGAGAAATTTCAAGACTTACCCGGTCACAGGTTATGCCTTCCAGGACAGGAGACATACTATGGACGACATGCTTCAGGTCGATCGGACGGAGATCTATTTTTTGTATCCTGCTGAAGGTTATCAGCTCCTGCGTCAGATTTCTTGCCTTATCGATCGAATTAATCATTTTCTCAATATAATGCATGAGAGCGGCGTCATTTTCCAGTTTCTTGCGCAGGATATAAACAGAACCCTGGACAGTCGTCAGAATATTATTGAAATCGTGGGCAATCCCCCTTGCCAGAGTACCGACCGCCTCCATTTTCTGCGCATTCCTCAGCTCTTCTTCGAGTTTGTCCTTTTCTTCCTGCCTTTTGCGCAGATCGTCGTCCATTTTATTAAAGCCTGCCGTCAGCCTCCCCACTTCATCAGGGGAGTCGACAGGCAGTTTTTCAACCGCCTCGCCCTGTCCAAGACGCCTGGCCTGTTCAGTCAGAAGAGTGAGGGGCCGTGTCAGTCGTTTCAGTCCAAGTATCAGGAAAAGACCCGCAGCAAGAAAAACAAGGACAAAGGTAACAACGCTCCTGATGAGAATCGACTTAAGCTCTTTTTTCAGGAGACTTTTGTCCATGGTCACTTTGACATATCCGATGACATTCCGCTTCTTGCCGGCAGAAGAACCGTCAAAGTAGAGCGAGTCTGCGTCCGCGCGCAAGGCCTCTATAATTACCGGGGTATAACAATCAAGCGAATCCTCTGTTACCGAAATCTCGGACTCGCTTCCGTTTTTCATCCGCGCGAAGGCCGCCTTGTCTATGTCTTCACTATCGGCCGCGTGCGCATCCTTTTTCCGCCATTTGCCTAAGAGCGTATAGTCTTCAGCAGCGAAAATAGATACCCCCATGACGTTTTGCCTGCTCATTGCGCCTTTTACGATTTCGTCCAGTTCCGCCTTATGCTCCGCAAAGACCGCGGCCTTTGAACTGTAGGCCAACAGTCCCGCGAGGGTCTGTCCTTCCCTGATCAGTGCCTTGTCCACATTCTGCGTCTCGCGGACAAGCACTATTGAGGTGTATATGGAGAGGACAATAAAGACAGACACCGCAAAGGAGAGGAAAATCTTAAGCACAAAGTTTCCTCTTATCAAATGTATCAGCCTATCGAGCATCTTCATCCCTGTCCACTATGTTTTCCCTGACCCTCAGCCCAAGCTTCCTGGCTATTTTCCTGTTTATCATCGTGACCGTCTTCCGCGCGTTCACCCTTACAGGCGACATCCCGTTTCCTTCTCTGAATATCTTCTTTGCGATCTCGCCTGTCTGTAACCCTATATCGACCGGGTTTATGGTGATCCCGGCCGCAGCCCCCATATCCAGATACTTTTTTGAGAAGGTGAACACCGGCACCCTGTGCTGGAATGAAAACAACAGCAGCCGGTTGACAACCTCAGGTGTTGCCACTACGGCATCGGGGATCATCCAGAAGAGGTCGATGTCGTCGCCCATGCGGTCAATAAGCGCCGGCGCGTCCGCGGCCCTTGAGACCGTCTTCATAACAAGCTGAAGCCCCATCTTTTGGGCCTCGACCGCCGCCTCTTTCATAAACGCCTCGTTGAAATGACCGTCGTAAACAACACCGATGCGTTTTGCGTTGGGAAACAGATCGTTAATCGCTTCCAGATAATTGCCTGGAGGGATAAACATGCTCACGCCGGACAGGGACTGCTGCTGCGGGGCGTTAGGGACCATGGTGTAGATAACCGGAAGATTCTTCAGTAAACGCGCATGTGAGAGCGCGTCCATGCCGATGGCAAGGACCGCATCGGCCCTGACATCACGGATTGCCGCCTGTATTTCGCGGTGCTCCATATCCTGAAAGGATATTTCTTCTACAGTGCAGCCGCAGCTCTTTTTGAAGCCCTCAAGGGCATCGTTATAGGGTTTGATATCTGTGCTCTTGAAGACGGCGATTTCGAGCGCATGGGAAAAATCGGCATGGAACAGCATAAAGGCCAACAGAAAAACCGACAGCTTATTATTTATTCTTATTATCACCCGTCCCCACGGTTAGATTATTTTTATTAGTATAGCATTCACAGTAATATTTCAGTAAGCATATTATTGGTTCGGCAACCAAATCCATTACCC
>Ga0334722_10002713_pt1 | contig 19653 bp, 16 predicted proteins | sample C3_bottom_MG_FD_207210 | JGI IMG/M metagenome (GOLD analysis project Ga0334722, IMG submission 207210) | Sediment microbial communities from Yellowstone Lake, YNP, Wyoming, USA - C3_bottom | ecosystem: Environmental > Aquatic > Freshwater > Lake > Sediment | place: USA: Wyoming | collected...
GCCTCCCGATCAGGCCGCGACGGCCTCGGGGATCGGGTCCTCGGCGGAGACGTCGTCGGTCGCGTTTGCCACCAGCCGCCCGGCCTGGGCCTCCAGGCCGTCGGCTGCCGACTCCGCCGCGTAGTCCTTCTTGTGCCGGCCGGACAGCATCTCGACGCTCGAGGCGACCACCTCGGTCTTCCAGTGCCGGCCACCCTTCTCGTCGTCCCACGTCCGGGTCTGGATCCGACCCTCGAGTGCGATCTGCTGTCCCTTGCCGAGGTAGCGTCCACAGATCTCGGCGAGCCTGTCCCAGGTCACGATGTTGTGGTACTCCGGTCGCTCCTTGCCGTTGCCGGCGTACTCATTCGTGGCCACGCTGAACTGCGTGACGTGTTTCCCGGATGCGAGCGCACGCATCTCGGGGTCGCGCGTCAGGCGGCCGGTCAGAAGGACCTTGTTCACGGTCCGGATCTCCTTGTCGGTCGGCCGACGGGTCACGGGCCGACCCTGCGTGCGGCGGGCGGTGCGAGGACGGTGCCGGCCCCGGCGGTGCGGCCCTGGCGGGTCGACGGAACGGCGAGGCCGGCGAACGATCAGCGGGCGGACACGACCGTAGCAGGAGCGTCTTTGCCGCCGGTCACCGGCGGATCACCCGGGACTCATCACCCGCGGGCTACCGGTCGGACGCGGCGACCCTTCGCGCTGGCCAGCCGTCGTCGGCCGACAGCCCAGCGAGATCGTGGCTCCGCGCGGCGGCGAGGAAGCCGAGCGCGGCCGGGTCGGGCACGGGGGCGCGGTTGCCGTAGGTGTCGCAGAAGATCGCGACGAGCTCCGGGTCGAACTGCGTGCCGGCGTGGGTCCGGAGCTCCTGGATGGCCGCCTCGTGGGAGATCTTCCGCTTGTAGGGGCGGTCCTGGATCATCGCGTCGTAGGCGTCGGCAATGGCCACGATCCTGGCCCCGAGCGGGATCTCGTGGCCGCGCAGCCCGTACGGGTAGCCGGCGCCGCCGAAACGCTCGTGGTGGTGGAGGATGATCGGGACCGCGTCCCGAAGGGCGGTGGCCTGCTCCAGGATGACCTGCCCGATCCGGGGGTGCTGGACGACCGAGCGCCACTCGATCGGGGTCAGCGACGACGGCTTCTCGAGGATGTCCTGCGGAACGCCGACGTTGCCGACGTCGTGGAGGAGCGCGGCAACGCGGATCTTGTCGATCTCGTGATCCGGCAGGCCGAGCTGTTGAGCAAGGGTCGTCACGATCGTCGCGATGAGCGCCGAGGGCTGGCCGCGGTAATGGGGGAGGGGCGAGATCATGGCCGCGAGGGCATCGGCCGCGGCGCCATGAGCCTGGCGTCCAAGGGCGATCGCCTGGGTCCGCCCCGCCGGCGAGATCGGTGAGCGCACGACCGTGGAATCATCATCCGGTTCCTCGAACGCGTAGACCTGGTCTCGGCCGAGGGCCTTGGCCGAGTACATCGCCGCGTCGGCCTCCCGGATGAGTCCGTCGGCGCGGAGCCGGTCGCCTATGCCGCCGGTGACACCGAAGGACACGGTGACGCTGATCTCGCTGCCGTCGGGCAGCGAGTAGCGCTGGCCGGCAACGAGCAGCCGCAGCTTGTCCGCGAGCGCTGCCGCGTCGGCCACGGTGGTTTCGGGCAGCATGATCATGAATTCCTCGCCGCCGTAGCGGCCCACGCGGTCGGAGGCACGCACGTGCTGGCGAAGGATGTCGGCAATGCCCCGCAGGACTCCGTCCCCGGCCTCATGGCCGTAGGTGTCGTTGATCGTCTTGAAGTGGTCGATATCGGCGAACGCGACGGCCAGCGGCCGACGGTAGCGGATCGACCGCTCGACCTCGGTGAACAGCATGCCCGCGATGGCCGAACGGTTGGGCAGGTCGGTGAGATCGTCCGTGGACGCGTCGGCGTGCGCCGACGCCATCCGCTCCGACAGGGTCGCGACGGCAGCCGCGAGCCGCCGTCCAAGGCGGTCGTGGCGCTTCGAGATCACGACGTTCGGGTCACCTGCCGCGATCTGCTCGGCCGCCGCGATGAGCGGCTCGACGCGGGACCGGATGTAGGCGGCCGTCACCGCGACGCTCAGCCCGACGGCGGCAAGGGCGAGCACGATCGATCGGAGGAGCAAGTCTCCGAACGTAGGGAGGATGATCAGCAGGAGGGCTGCGGCGGCCGGCAGGACAGGCCAGCTCGCTCGAAGGAATCTCACGGGCGAAGGCTAGGCCGTCCGAGGGTGTGGCCAATACGCACCGGAGGTACCAACCGCCTCGGACCCGATGGTCCCGGCCGGCTCCGCGGGACCGTCCGGTTGCTATACTCGCCCGGTCCCGGTCCGGCACGTCGAGACGGTCGGGACAGGGAGGTCCAGCGATCGCGCGAGGAGGGCGCATCGGTCGTCCCGTGAGGCGGCCGAGCGGCCAGCAGCCGCCGCCCGGCCCGTCGGGTGGAGAAACACTACGGGAGAGGTCTATCCAGGTCCCGAGCCAGGCGGCCCGGGCCTTTTTCATTCCCCGGGATCGATCGCCGGACACGGCTGGGGGACGCTGACGTGCCGGCGACGGTGATCGTCGGCCTCCAGTGGGGCGACGAGGGCAAGGGCAAGACGACCGATTTCCTCGCCGAGCAGGTGGCCATGGTCGTCCGCTACCAGGGCGGGGACAATGCCGGGCACACCGTCGTTACCGGTGACGAGGTCTTCAAGCTTCACCTGGTGCCGTCGGGCGTTCTGTACCCCCATATCACCTCGGTAATCGGGAACGGCGTCGTCGTCAATCCGGCGACGTTGATCGCCGAGCTGGACATGCTCAGCGCCCGTGGGATCGACGTGTCACGTGTCCGGGTCAGCCGAAGCGCGCACGTGATCATGCCGTACCACGTCGCCCTGGATCGCGGGAACGAGTCCCGCCTCGGTGGGGCCAAGGTCGGCACGACGGGGCGGGGGATCGGGCCGGCCTACGGCGACAGGGCCTGGCGCGTCGGGCTGCGCATGGAGGATCTTCTCGACGGAGCGATCCTGAGCGAGCGCCTCGGACGGGTCCTTCCGGACACGAACCTCGTCCTGCGCGCGATGGGGGTTGACGAGTTCACGATCGACGCCCTCGTCGGGCAGGCGCTCGCGTGGGGCGAGCGGCTCCAGGCCCATCTCGACGATTCGACCTGGCTCGTCCAATCGGCGCTGGCTCGCGGCGAGCACGTCCTCCTGGAAGGCGCCCAGGGCACGCTCCTCGATCTCGACCACGGCAGCTACCCGTTCGTGACGTCGTCCAACCCGGTGGCCGGCGGCGCCTGCACCGGAGGTGGCATCGGGCCGCTCCAGGTGGATGAGGTGATGGGCGTGATGAAGGCCTACGCCACGCGCGTGGGATCGGGGCCCTTTCCCACCGAGCTGCACGACGAGGTGGGAGCGGGGATCGCCAAGCGCGGCCACGAGGTCGGAACGACGACCGGCCGGCCTCGCCGCGTCGGCTGGTTCGACGCCGTGCCCCTGCGCTACGCCGTGGCCGTCAATTCGGTCAGCAGCATCATGCTCAACAAGCTGGACATCCTGTCGGGAATCCCGTCGATCCGGCTCGGCGTGGCCTACGAGGTGGCCGGCCGGCGGGTAGACCACTGGCCCTCGAGCGCCACGGCGATTGCCCAGGCGACCCCGATCTACGAGGACTTTCCCGGATGGGAGGAGCCGATCCACGACGTCCGCTCGCTTGGCGACCTGCCGGAGAACGCGCGGCGCTACATGTCGGCCCTCGAAGAGCTCGCCGGCGTGCCGATCGTGCTGGTCTCCGTGGGGCCGGAGCGGACCCAGACGATCGAGCGGGCCTGGCGACCGATGCGCCATCGCGGCGGAGTGGGCCTGTCGTGATCCCCGTGATGCCAACGCGGATCCTGGTGGTCGGCGCCGGCGGTCGCGAGCATGCTCTTGCCTGGAAGTTGGCCGGCGAGCCGGGAGTCAACGAGGTCGTGGTCGCGCCGGGCAGCGCGGCCATCGGCGCGGAGCCGCGTGTCCGGGTTCTGCGCGACGTCGATACGCTCGAGCTGGCGGCCGTCGTCACGGCGGCCCGCTCGATGGCGGCGGAGCTGGTGGTCGTCGGGCCCGAGGCCCCCCTCGCGGCCGGCGTCGCGGACGCCCTCCAGGACGCCGACATCGCTGTCTTCGGGCCGACCCGGGCCGCGGCCCAGCTGGAGACCTCCAAGGCGTTCTGCCATGAGGTCGCGGCCACCGCCGGGGTGCGGATGGCCAGGTCCCGGGCGTTCGCGCCGGGCGAGGGCGCGGCGGCCGAGGCCTTCATCTGGGAGCTGGATTCGCACGGCCGTGGCGCCGTCATGAAGGCCGATGGCCTCGCCGGCGGGAAGGGCGTGATCGTGACCGAGTCGCCCGCCCAGGCACTCGGTCTCGTCGCCGGGTTCCTCGCCGGCCGTCCGGCAGGCCGGCCGGCGCTCGTGATCGAGGAGCGACTCACGGGTCGCGAGGCGAGCGTCATCGCGGTGTGCGACGGTGCGACGGCAATCGCCCTGCCGGCCGCCCGTGACCACAAGCGCCTGTGCGACGGGGATCGGGGTCCGAACACGGGTGGGATGGGTGCTTACTCGCCCCTGCCCGACCTCGGCAATGCGGCCGTCGAGCTCGTGCTCGAGGCGGTCCATCGGCCCCTCCTGGCCGAGATGCGCCGCCGAGGATCGCCGTTCCGTGGCTTTCTCTATGCCGGCCTGATGCTGACCGAGGGAGGCCCCGTCCTCCTCGAGTGCAACGCCCGGCTGGGTGACCCGGAGGCCCAGGTGATCCTGCCGCGCCTCGGCGCCCCGCTCGGGCCCCTCCTCCTCGCCGCGGCCCAGGGCCGAATTCCCCCGACGACCCCCGCCCTCGCCCCGGCCACCCCGGCCGCGGCCGTCGGCATCGTCCTCGCAGCGAAGGGCTACCCGGCCGGTCCGAAGCGGGGCCACCCGATCGCCGGCCTGGACGACGCGCGGGCGACGGGTGCGCTCGTCTTCCATGCCGGCACCGTCGCCCGGCCGGGGGGCGGCTTCGGCACAAACGGGGGTCGAGTGGTGACCGTGGTCGGCCGGGGACCAACCGTCGCCCAGGCGCGCCACGCCGCGGAGCTGGCGGCCGAGGCGATCTCGTGGGACGGCATGCAGCGGCGGCGCGACATCGCGGCCGATCTCCCCGCCCCGGTCGGCCAGCCAAGCCTGATCGGAGCCGGGCGGTGATCCGCCGCTACAGCCTGCCCGAGATGGCTGCGGTCTGGGCAGAGGAGGCCCGCTTCGCGCACATGCTGCGCGTGGAGATCGAGGTCGCCCGAGCCCAGCGCGCGCGCGGCCAGGTACCGGCCCCGGCGCTCGCGGCGATCGAGGCGCGCGCCCGGATCGATCTCGAGCGGATCGAGGAGATCGAGCGCACGACAGACCACGATGTCGTCGCCTTCGTGAGCCAGGTCGCCGAGTCGGTCGGGCCGGAGGGCCGTTTCCTGCACCTGGGACTGACCAGCAGCGACGTGCTCGATACGGCGCTGGCGCTCCAGCTCCGGGCGGCGGGCCTGCTCCTCCTGCGTGACGCAGACCGGCTTACCGCCGCCCTTGTCGCCCGCGCCCGCGCCGAGGCGGGAACCGTGATGATGGGCCGGACCCATTCGGTTCACGCGGAGCCGACGACGTTCGGCCTGAAGCTGGCAGGCTGGGCCTTCGAGGTCGATCGGGGCAGGCGACGCCTGGCTGGCGCGGTGGACGAGATCGCGACCGGCAAGATCTCGGGACCGGTGGGTACGTACAGCCACCTCCCCCCGGACATCGAGGCGGAGGTCCTGGCAGCCCTCGACCTTCGGGTCGACCCGGTCTCCACCCAGATCGTGCAGCGCGACCGGCACGCGGCCCTCCTCGTGGCGATCGCCGTGCTCGGCGGCAGCCTCGAGCGGTTCGCGACCGAGATCCGCAACCTCGCCCACACGGAGATCGGTGAGGTGATGGAGCCGTTCCGCGATGGGCAGAAGGGCTCGTCGGCGATGCCCCACAAGCGCAACCCGATCCTGTCCGAACGGATCGCGGGCATCGCCCGGGTCCTTCGCGGCTACGCCCATACGGGGCTGGAGAACCAGGTCCTCTGGCACGAGCGCGACATCAGCCACTCCTCCGCCGAGCGGATCATCCTTCCCGACGCCACGATCCTCCTCGACTATGCCCTCCAGAAGATGACCGGCCTGGTCGAGGGCCTCGTCGTCCGTCGGGAGCGAATGCGCGAGAACATCGAGCGGGGGCTCGGGCTCCATGCCAGCTCTCGTGTCCTCGTGGCGCTGGTGGATCGCGGCGGCCTGAGCCGCGAGGAGGCGTATGCGATCGTCCAGCGGGCCGCCCTGGCCGCGTCGGACGAGGGCCGGCCCCTGCGGGATCTCCTGGCGATCGAGCCGGGGGTCGCGGCCCACCTCGCCCTGGCCGACCTCGACGCCTGCTTCGACGACGCCCGCCACCTGGTCCATGTCGCCGACGTCATCGCCCGGCTCGGGGTCCTCGAGCTGCCGGCCGCGACGAGTCCCCCGGGGCCGGCGAAGTGATCAGCACGGAGTTCGTCCGGTCGGGCAAGGTTCGCGACCTCTACGCCGTCGGATCCGATCGGCTCCTCCTGGTCGCGACCGACCGCGTCAGCGCCTTCGATGTGGTCCTGCCGACACCGATCCCCGACAAGGGCCGGGTCCTGACCGGGCTGTCGCGGTTCTGGTTCGAGCACACCGCCTCGATCGTGCCCAATCACCTCATATCCGCGGATCCGGCGGACGTTCCCGCCGCGATCGTCCCGTCGGATGTCGCGGCGGACCTGCGGGGCCGGATGCTCCTGTGCCGGCGGGCGCAGGTCCTGCCGATCGAGGTTGTCGTGCGCGGCTTGCTCGCCGGATCCGGCTGGAAGGAGTACCGCGCGAGCGGTGCCATCTGCGGGATCCGGCTGCCGCATGGGCTGGCCGAGAGCGCCCGCCTCCCGGAGCCGATGTTTACCCCGGCGACGAAGGCCGAGATGGGCGAGCACGACGAGAACATCGACTTCGCGACGATGGTACGCATGCTCCGACCGGCCGGTGGCGCTGGGGCGACCGAGCTCGCCGAGCAGGTTCGAGCCGTGGCCATCGCGCTCTACGAGCGAGCCGCCGCGCACTGCGATGCCGTCGGCCTGCTGCTTGCCGATACGAAGTTCGAGTTCGGGCTCGTTGACGACGAGCTGGTCCTCGTCGACGAGATCCTGACGCCGGATTCGTCGCGCTTCTGGGACGCCGCGACCTACGCGCCGGGCAGGCCACAGGCGAGCTTCGACAAGCAGTTCGTGCGCGACTGGCTGGAGCGCAGCGACTGGGACAAGACGGCGCCGGGACCGACCCTTCCGCCCGATGTCGTGGCCGGGACGCGGGCCCGCTACGTCGCCGCCTTCGAGCGGATCACGGGCGCGAGCTTCAGCCGCTATCTCGAGGAGGACCGGATCGTCCGATGAGCACGGAATTCCGCTTCGCGGTCAACGTCCTGCCGAAGGCCGGGATCCTTGACCCGCAGGGCCGGGCCGTCGAGGGAAGCCTGGGCCACCTCGGGATCGAGGGCGTGTCGGCAGTTCGCGTCGGGCGCCGGGTCGAGCTGACGGTTACTGCCGATGACGATGCCGGCGCCCGGGCGACCGTCGAGCGCCTCGCGGGCGAGCTGCTATCGAACCCGCTGATCGAGACCTATCGCGTCGAGCTGCTCCAGGCGACGAGCTCGACGAGCTCGACGAGCCCCATGGCCCCTGGCGCTGGTGGCCGCCGATGAGCGTCCGTGTCGGCGTCGTCGTGTTCCCCGGCTCGAACTGCGACCGGGACACGACCCACGCGCTTGCCCTCGCGGGCGCCGAGCCGGTCGAGCTGTGGCATGAGCAGGCAAGCCTGGAGGGCGTGGCCGGGGTGATCCTGCCCGGCGGTTTCGCCTACGGCGACTACCTGCGCGCCGGGGTCATCGCGCGGTTCAGCCCGGTTATGCGGTCCGTCGCCGCCTTCGCCGCGGAGGGGGGCCTCGTGCTCGGGATCTGCAACGGCTTCCAGGTCCTCGCCGAGGCCGGCCTCGTGCCGGGCGCGCTGCTCCGCAACCGGGGCCTTCGGTTCCTCGGTCGGGACGTGCGCATCGCGGTGGAGGTGCCCGGGAGCCCATTCACGCGCCTGGCCGGTCCGCGCCGGCCGCTGCGGATGCCGGTCGCCCACGGTGAGGGCTGCTACTTCGCCGACGAGGCGACGCTCGACGCGCTGGAGGCGGACGGGCGGGTCCTCTTCCGGTACGTCCGGGCCGATGGCTCGGTCGCCGCCGAGGCCGACGACCCGGCCAATCCCAACGGCTCGCTCCGGGCGATCGCCGGGGTCCGGAACGAAGCGGGCAACGTCGCGGGCTTGATGCCGCACCCCGAGCGTGCATCCGAGGGCCTGCTGGGCTCGGACGACGGGTTCGGACTCGTGCGTTCGTTCGTCGAAAGCGCTGCCGCGGCGGCGGCGCGCGGCACGCCTGTGCTCGCCCGATGACCGTGGCCGATCGGAGGAGCACAACGCCCGAGGTACCGGCGCTCCATCGGGCCCTGGGCCTGACCGACGACGAGCTCGACGCGATCCGTGCTCGCCTCGGCCGCGATCCCAACGAGGTCGAGCTCGCGATGTTCGGCGTCATGTGGAGCGAGCACTGCTCGTACAAGAGCTCGAAGCCGCTCCTTCGGACCCTGCCCACGGCAGGCGAGGGCGTGGTGGCCGGTCCGGGCGAGAATGCCGGCGTGATCTCGATCGGCGACGGTCTCGCGGTCGCCTTCAAGATCGAATCGCACAACCACCCCAGTGCCGTCGAGCCGTACCAGGGCGCGGCGACGGGCGTCGGGGGCATCCTCCGCGACATCTTCACGATGGGCGCCCGCCCGATCGCGATTCTCGATGCGCTCCGATTCGGTGACCCCGCCGACGCCAGGATCCGGCACCTCGTGGACGGCGTAGTCCGGGGGGTCGGCGGCTACGGCAACTGCGTCGGCGTGCCGACGGTCGGCGGGGAGCTGGTCTTCGATCCGTCCTACGCGGGCAACCCGCTGGTGAACGTGATGGCGATCGGGATCCTCGAGGAGCGGCTGCTGACCCGCGCGGCCGCGCCCGGACCCGGGAACCTCGTCGTCCTCTTCGGCAGCGCGACCGGGCGCGACGGCATCGGCGGGGCGTCGGTGCTCGCGTCCGCGACCTTCTCGGACGACGAGACCTCGGACCGAGGGCCCGCCGGAGCTCCACCTCGGTCCTCGGTCGGTTCCGGATCGGCTTCACGGCAGTCCAAGCGACCAACGGTTCAGGTGGGCGACCCGTTCGCGGAGAAGCTCCTGATCGAGGCGTCGCTCGAGCTCATCGGGCTCGGGCTGGTGGAGGGGCTCCAGGACCTGGGCGCCGGCGGGATCACCTGTGCCACCTCCGAGACGGCGGATCGGGCCGGCACCGGCATGGTCATCGACCTCGGGGCGATTCCCCGCCGGGAGCCGGGGATGGCCGCCTTCGAGGTGCTGATCTCCGAGAGCCAGGAGCGGATGCTCGCGATCGTGCGGCCCGGGCGGGAGAAGGCCGTGCGGGAGGTGTGCGAACGATGGGGCCTTCCCTGCGCGGTGATCGGACGAGTCACCTCGGACGGCGACATCGTGGTGCGCGACGGGTCGGTCGAGATCGTGCGCGTGCCGGCCCGCGCGCTCACGTCCGATGCGATCGTGCATACGAGACTCGCCGCGCCGCCGCCCCGTCGTCGCCTTGCCCCGGCGCCGGGCGCCCCGCTCGATCCCGTGGACCGGCTGCCCGAACGGGGTATGGACCCCGGCGCGGTCCTCTTCGCGCTCCTGGCCGGTCCCAACCTATCGTCGCGGCGGCCCGTCTACGAGCAGTACGACGGCACCGTCGGGGTCAACACCGTGGTGGGATCCGGGCGGGGTGCGGCGGTGCTCAGGGTGAAAGGCACGACCAAGGGCCTCGTGGCCAGCACCGACGCGAACGCCCCGGTGTGCGACCTGGATCCGTGGCTCGGCGCCGCGGTGAGCGTGGCCGAGGCGACGCGGAACGTGTCGATCACGGGTGCCCGGCCACTGGGCGTGACGAACTGCCTGAACTTCGGGGACCCGACCCGACCCGAGGCCTTCTGGCAGCTGGGCGAGGCTGTTCGTGGTCTTGCAGATGCGTGCCGGGCGCTCGGAGTGCCGGTCACCGGCGGGAACGTGTCCCTGTACAACGAATCGCCGGCCGGGGCGATTCTCCCGACCCCCGAGATCGGCGTCGTCGGGCTCATCGACGACCTCGTGAACCTCGTCGGCCCGGCCTTCAGGGCAAGTGGCGACGAGCTCGTCCTAATCGGTGAGCCGGTTCCGGGCACGGCCGGCAGTGAATACGCCCGCATCGCCGGGACTGCCGTCGAGGATGAGCCGCCGCCGCTCGACCTGGACCGCGAACGCCGGCTCCAGGCGTTCATCCGCGAGGCCATCACCCGCGGCCTCGTCGCGTCGGCGCAGGACGTCGCGGGCGGCGGCCTCGCCGTCGCCCTGGCGGAGTGCTCGATCTGGAGCGGCCTCGGCGCCGCCCTTCGCGTCAGGATCGCCCACTCGCCGGCCGTGGACCTGTTCGGGGAGAGCCCGAGCCGCCTCGTCGTCACGGCCCGCCCGCGCCATGCGCCGGCACTGGAACTGCTGGCCCGCCAGTTCGGACTGCCGGTCGAGACGGTGGGTACCGTCGGCGGCCCTCGCCTGGTGATCGAGCTTGCCGGGGCCGGCGCGATAGGCGCGGCGGAGGGGCGCGGCTCACGAGTTGCCGACCCGATCGACGTCGCGGTGGCCGACCTCGTTCATGCCTGGGAGTACGGGCTCGCCCGCGCGCTTCAGTGGGAGGCGGCCTCGGCCGCCCCGGAGGGTCGCTGACGTGGGCTTGCCGGCACGAAGCTGGGGAGTCGCCTGACGTGGGCTTGTCGACATGCATCCGGGGAGGTGCCTGACGTGTGCGGCGTGTTCGGGGCCGCGCTGCCCCGGGGCTCGGGCACGGAGGCCGCGCATGTCGCGGCACTCGGCCTGTTCGCGCTCCAGCACCGCGGTCAGGAATCGGCGGGGATCGCGGTCAGCGACGGAGCGGAGCTGTTCGTCTACAAGGATCTCGGGATGATCTCGTCAGTCCTCGACGAGCGCCGGCTGCCCTCGTTCCACGGCGACCTCGCGATCGCCCATTGCCGCTACTCGACGACCGGCTCGACGGTCTGGGAGAACGCCCAGCCGACGCTTCGTCTCGGGCCGCGGCGGGCCGTGGCCATCGGCCACAACGGCAACCTAGTAAACACGCGCGAGCTCCTCGGCGAGCTCCGCGGAGGGCGTGGACGGCTGCCGGCCAGCACAGACACGGAGCTCCTGACGGCACTCCTGGCCGATGAGCCCGGCGAAGACACGGTCGAGGCACTGGTCACTCTCCTGCCCCGTATTCGCGGCGCCTACTCGCTCGTGATCCTCGATCGCGAGCGGATCGTCGGCGTGCGAGATCCGCATGGGTTCCGGCCGCTCTGCATCGGACGGATCCGCGACGTCGAAGCGCCGGTTTCCGCGCCGGGCGGACTGTGGGGTGACGACGCGCCGTGGGAAGTCGCGCATGGCGGCCCCCGGGACGCCTGGATCCTCTCGTCTGAAACAACGGGCCTCGACATCGTCGGGGCCGAGTACGTCCGGGACGTGGAGCCGGGCGAGATCGTGGTCCTGGAGCCCGGCCGCGAACCGCGCTCCGTCCGGTTTGCGGCGGCGACGCCGGCCCTGTGCGTGTTCGAGTTGATCTATTTCGCCCGTCCGGATTCGTATCTCGAAGGCCGCAGCCTGTACGAGGCGCGCCGCCGGATGGGGATCGAGCTGGCCCGTGAGCACCCGGTGGTGACGGACCTGGTGATGCCGGTCCCGGACACCGGCGCCCCGGCGGCCGCGGGCTACGCTGAGGCGTCCGGGATCCCATACCGCGAGGGCCTCGTGCGCAACAGGTACACCGGGCGGACGTTCATCCAGCCGAGCCAGACCCTGCGCCACCGGGGCGTGACGATGAAGCTCAACCCGCTGCGCGACGTCGTGCGCGGGAAGCGCCTGACCGTCGTCGACGATTCGATCGTCCGGGGCACGACGACCCGCCAGATCGTGGGCCTGCTGCGCCGCGCAGGGGCAGCCGAGGTCCACGTCCGGATCAGCGCGCCGCCGATCTACCATCCCTGCTTCTACGGGATCGACACGCAGGTCAGCACCGAGCTCATCGCAGCAACCCAGTCCGTGGACGAGATTCGTGACTTCATCGGCGCCGACTCCCTCGGCTACCTGTCGATCGCCGGCGTGCTCGCGGCCCTGGACCTGCCGTATGACCGGTTCTGCTTCGCCTGCTTCGATGGGCGCTATCCCGAACCTGTCCCGTACGACGTCGAGCAACGCAAGTTCCTGCTCGAGGAGCCGGTGACCGTCCGTGGCTGACGGAGGCGGCAAGGGAAGCGCCGCGCGTCGGGCCTACGAGAAGGCCGGGGTGGACGTCGCTGCCGGCGACCGGGCGGTCGACCGGATGCGATCGGCCGTGGAGTCCGCGCGCCGGGCCGAGGTCATCGGCGCCCTCGGTGGGTTCGGCGGCGCAATCGCCATCCCCACGGGCTATCGTGAGCCGATCATCGTTGCCTCGACCGATGGCGTGGGGACCAAGACCGCCATTGCCACGGCACTCGGGCGGTGGGACACGATCGGCATCGATCTCGTCGCCATGTGCGCAGACGATGTCGTGTGCAGCGGCGCGGAGCCGCTCGCCTTCCTCGACTACGTCGCCGTGGGCCGGCTCGACCCCGACGCGGTGGCGGCGCTCGTCGGTGGCGTGGCGGCGGGCTGCCGCGAGGCCGGTTGCGCACTTGTCGGCGGGGAGACCGCCGAGCACCCCGGGTTGATGGAGCCCGGCACGTTCGATCTCGCCGGGACCTGCATCGGGGTCGTCGAGCGTGACGCAATCCTCGACGGAGAGGCGGCCCAGGTCGGCGACGTGATCTTGGGACTGCCCGCGTCCGGCCTGCACGCGAACGGCTACTCGCTCGTCCGTGCCCTCCTGGCGAAGTGGGAGATCCCGCTCGGCCGCCCGTACCAGGAGCAGCTGGCACGCACGCTGGGGGACGCCGGTCGTGATGCGGCGATCGCGGCCGAACCCTCGCACGCATTCGCCACTGTCGGTGAGGTGCTCCTGACCCCGACGCACCTTTATGCGCGGTCGATCCTCGCGGCACGCGCGGCGCTCCGGGCGGCCGGCCACGACCTGCTCGGAATCGCCCATGTCACCGGCGGCGGCCTGCCGGGCAACATGCCGCGGGCGCTGTCGGCGGACCTCGGGGCGCTGATCGATCCGGGATCCTGGCGGATGCCGTCCGTGATGACGCTCCTCGGTGCGCTGGGTGGCATCGATGATGCCGAGCTGCGAGCCACATTCAACGGCGGGATCGGGATGGCGGTCGTCGTGGCGCCGGCGGCGGTGAGGATCGCGCTCGCGGCCCTCCCGGACGCCATCGAGATCGGCCGAGTGGCAGCGGCTTCCGAACTCGGCGGACGCTATGCGGAGGGCCTGGCGTGAGCGGCCGGATCGCCGTCGGCGTGTCTGGGGCCGGAAGCAACCTGCGGGCGCTGGCATCTGCCGCCGGGCGCGGCGAGCTCGGGGCGGACATCGCGATCGTGTTCGCGGACCGGCCCTGCCCCGCCCTTGACTGGGCGGTGGAGCAGGGGATCGAGACGGCTCTCGTCCCCGGCGGCGACGACGGGACGATCGCGGCGACCCTCGGGGCGACGGGCGTGGACCTGGTCGTTCTCGCCGGCTACATGCGGATCGTCGGGCCGGCGACCCTCGCCGCGTTCGACGGCCGGATCGTCAATACCCATCCGTCGCTGCTCCCGGCGTTTCCGGGTGCCCACGCGGTCAGTGACGCTTTGGCCGCGGGGGTGCAGGTGACCGGCTGCACCATCCACCGGGTCACCGCGGTCCTCGACGGCGGCCCGATCCTCGCCCAAGAACCCGTGCCCGTCCTGCCCGGCGATGATGCGGCCAGCCTCCACGAGCGGATCCGGGGCGTCGAGCACCGGCTCCTTCCGTCGGTCGTGGCGCGCCTCGTCGCCGATCGGCTCGGCGTCCCCATCCTGGCGCCGCGGCGTGCCCTCCTCTCGGTCAGCGACAAGTCGGGTCTCGTTCCGTTCGCGCGTGGGCTGGTGGGCTACGGGTTCGAGCTTGTGTCCACCGGCGGCACGGGCCGGGCCCTGCGTGAGGCCGGCCTCCCGGTCACCGATGTCGCCGCGGTCAGCGGCTTCCCCGAGATGCTCGACGGCCGCGTGAAGACCCTCCACCCGCGAATCCACGCCGGGATCCTTGCCGATCGCCGGCTGGTGGCCCATCGCGAGGAACTCGCGGCCGCCGCCATCGCCCCGTTCGAGCTGGTCGTTGTCAACCTCTACCCGTTCGCGGCCGCCGCCGAGCGGTCGGGGATCTCGCTCGACGAGTTAGTCGAGGAGATCGACATCGGCGGGCCGGCGATGGTCCGGGCCGCGGCCAAGAACCACGCGAGCGTAGCGATCGTGACCGCGCCCGACCGTTACGAGGAGGTCCTCACCGCCCTCGAGGCTGGCGCCGCAGACCGCACCCCCCTCCCGCTCGGCCTCCGCGCCGGCCTTGCGGTCGAGGCCTTTCGCCACACTGCCGCGTACGACGCCCGGATCTCGGTGGAGTTGCCGGTGCGGATGGCCGCGGCCGGCGTGGACCTGCCGGACTGGCCCGGGCTGCCGGGTGCCACGGACCCGTACCCGCCGACACTGACGGTCGGCCTGGAGAAGGTCGAGACCCTGCGTTATGGCGAGAACCCCCATCAGCCGGCGGTTCGCTACAGGCGCCCCGGTCCTGACGCGGACGGGGGACCCTTTGCGACGGGCGCACCGCCGCTCCAGGGCAAGCCGCTGTCGTACAACAACGTCCTCGACGCGGCCGCGGCGGCGGCCGTCGCCGGCCAGCTACGCGGCCCCGCCTGCGTCATCGTCAAGCACACGAACGCGTGCGGCGCGGCGGAGCGCCCGACGCTCATCGCGGCCTGGGAGGCCGCCTTGGCCGGCGACCCCGTCTCCGCATTCGGCGGGGTGGTCGCGCTGACCGGTGAGGTCGATCGCCCCGTCGCCGAGCGACTTGCAACGATCTTCCTCGAGGTCGTCGTTGCACCCGGATTTGACTCCGGTGCTCGCGATGTGCTCGCCAAGAAACCGAACCTGCGGCTCCTCGTGTACCCGGACTTCGCCGGCGACCTCCCACCGGCCGCGCCCTCGCCCCGTGCAAGCCTCCGGACGGCCGGCGGCGCCGTCCTCGTCACCGCCCCGGACGTCGTCCCGGACGACCCATCGTCGTGGACCGTAGCGACCACGCGCCCGCCCACCAATCGGGAGCGGGCCGATCTCGACCTCGCCTGGCGGCTCGCTCGCGGCATCTCCTCGAACGCGATCGTTCTGGTGAGGGACGGCGCGCTCATCGGGATGGGCTCGGGCCAGGTTTCTCGGGTGGACGCCGCCCGCCAGGCCGTCGAAAAGGCCCGTCGCTTCGCCGGCAACGAGATGCTCCGGGGGGCTGCCTGCGGTTCCGACGCCTTCTTCCCGTTCGCCGACGCGGTTGAGGTCTGCCTGGAAGCCGGCGTCACCGCCTTCGTCCAGCCGGGCGGCTCAGTCCACGACGCGGAGATCGTGGCCGCCGCCGACGCAGCCGGGGCGACGATGCTGATTACGGGGACCCGGCACTTCCGCCATTGATTGCGGCTGGACCCGCCGGGGTAGACGCTGCCACGGGCTCCGCCGCTGGTACGATCCCGCTCCCATGACGAACCCAGCCGTGCGTCGGCGCTACTACCTGACGACCGCGATCGCCTACGCCAACAACAAGCCAGGCCTGCACACCCTGTACGAGGTGATCGGGGCAGACGTCATCGCGCGCTGGCACCGGATGAAGGGCGACGACACGCGCTTCCTGACCGGAACGGACGAGCACTCGGTCAACATCGCCCAGAAGGCCGCCGAAGCCGGGGTGACGCCGCGTGAGTTCGTCGACGAGAAGGTTGGCCTGTTCAGAGCCGCCGAGGATGCCCTGTCGATCTCGCCCGACCGGTTCATCAGGACGACGGACCCGGACCACATGCGGGCGGCCCAGGAGATGGTCCGCCGAGCCCACGCCAACGGCGACATCTACCTGGGCACGTATGAGGGCTGGTACTGCCCGAACGAGGGCTTTCGCAACGCGACCGACGTCACCGAGACGGCCCGCGGCACCATCTGCCCCAACCACCCCGAGGTCCCCCTCCAGTGGCTGACGGAGAAGAACTGGTTCTTCCGCCTGTCGGCCTACCAGGAGCGCCTCGAGCGCTGGTTTCTGGACAACCCCGGCGCCGTGCAGCCGGATTACCGACGCAACGAGATGCTCGGGTTCATCCGCGGGGGTCTTGAGGACTTCTCGATTTCGCGCGCGGGCGCCACCTGGGGGATCCCGTTCCCGATCGGCGCGGATGGCCAGACCGCGCAGCGCGAGGACGGCTCCTGGGATGTGGAGGCGGGCACGATCTACGTCTGGTACGACGCGCTCATCAACTACATCACCGGCGCCGGATTCCCGGACGACCCCGAGGCCTTCGCCCGGTGGTGGCCGGCGGATCTCCACGTCATCGGCAAGGACATCGCCCGGTTCCACACGATCTTCTGGCCGGCGATGCTCTGGAGCGCCGGGCTGGAGGCACCGCGCAAGGTCTGGATCCACGGCTGGCTGCTCGCGTCGGGCGGCGAGCGGATGAGCAAGAGCCGCGGCAACTTCCTGGACCCGGTGGATTTCGTGGGGGCCTTCGGAGCCGACGGAGCGCGCTACGTGACGCTCCGTGAGGTCGCCTTCGACCGCGACACGGAGGTCAGCTGGGACGCCTTTGTCCGCCGCTACAACGCCGACCTCGCGAACGACTTCGGCAACCTCGTCAACCGGACGGTTTCGATGGCCGGGCGGTACCTGGGCGGTGAGCGCCCGGCGCCGCGGACGTCACCTGGGGCGTCTCCCCTGGCCTTCGCCTGGGCGGAGGTGCTACCCGGGTATGCCGAGAAGCTCGAAACGTGCCTGCTCCACGACGCGCTCCAGGCGCTCTTCGAGTTCGTCGGCGCCGCGAACCGGTTCGTCGATGCGGAACAACCATGGGTCGTTGCGAAAGCCGCGAAGGCCGGGGACGAGGAGGCAGCGGCCCGGCTGCGCGACGTGCTCGGTGATCTCGTGGAGGCATGCCGCCTTCTTGGCCTTGCCGCCGCCCCGTTCCTCCCGAACGCCGCGCCCCGTGTGCTTGCGCAGCTCGGGTACCCCTACACCTTTGCGGCCGACGGGAATGGCGGGCCGGCTATCCTCGATGAGCTGACTTGGGGCGCCCACGTCTTCGACGCCGGACGGCTGGCCGCGCCGGAGCCGCTCTTCCCACGCCTGGATGTCGAATCCGAACCCGACTGATCGTTGAGGGGTAGAAACTGCCGACCGAGATCGGCATCGAAGGAGGATAAACGTGGCGCACGGCGAGATCAACCATGTCGAGTTTCCCGCGGACGACCCGCAGCGCGCGATGCGCTACTACAAAGCGGTCGCCGGCTGGGAGTTCGGCGAGCAGCCTGACATGCCCGGCTACCACTTGTTCCAGACCGGCGAGGGCTACGGCGGCGCGATCGGGCAGCGAGGCATCAGCACCGGCCCGACGCTTCGCTTCTACATCCACGTCAGGTCGATCGAGTCTGCGCTCGCGGCGTCCGATTCGAACGGCGGGACGACCATCGAGCCCAGGACGCAGATTCCCGGCTGGGGCTGGTTCGCCGTCGTCGACGACCCCGAAGGGAACCAGATCGGTCTCTTCGAGGCTGCTCCCCGCGCCTGATCAAGGCCAGCACGCGAGGCGCACCCAGCCCACAATCGGCCGATGCGCCTCATCGATTCCCATTGCCACCTCCAGGCCGACCGGTTCGATGGTGACCTGGACGCCGTCCTCGACGCGGCGCGGGCCGCCGGCGTCGAGCGGATCCTCGTGCCCGGCTGGAACGGATGGTCGTCCGCCGCCGCCATCGAGATCGTGGCTCGCCACCCATGGCTCGACGCTGCCGTCGGCGTCCATCCCCACGATGCGGCGAGGGTGGATGACGCCGCCTGGGACTCGATCGCGGCCCAGGCACTCGATCGGCGTGTCGTCGCGATCGGCGAGACCGGCCTCGACTTCGACCGCGTCTTCTCGCCCATCCCCGACCAGCTCGTCAACCTCCGTCGAAATCTCGTGCTCGCGGTCGAGACGGGCAAGCCGGCGATCCTCCACTGCCGATCGCGGGTGGGGGAGCGGGACGCGCAGGACGCCCTACTCGAGGCGATCCGCTCATTGGGGACCGGACCGCCCCGCGTGGTCATCCATTCGTTCAGCGGCCCGAGGGACTACGCCGAGGCAATGCTCGAGCTGGGTGCCGTGATCAGCATCTCTGGGCTCGCGTTTCGCCGCGGAGAAGAGGCGACGGCGGAAGTCGTCCGGCGCGCGCCGGCCGATCGTCTCCTGGTCGAGACCGATTCGCCTTACCTCTCGCCGCCAGGTGGGCCACGCTCGCGCAACGCCCCCGAGTGGGTTGGCCTTACGGCGGCGTGGGTCGCCACCCAGCGGGGGATTGGCGAGGAAGACCACGGCGCACTGGCCACGTTCGCCGCCGTGCTCATCGCGAACTACGACCGGACGTTCGGCAACCGCCCGCGATGAGCGGACATCCCCGGATCGTGCTCGCAGCCGCCGTCCTGCTGACGGCCTGCACGACGACGCCGACGCCGTCAACTTCGGCACCCTCAGCCCCAGCGGCCACGGTCCCAGGGGCCACGGTCCCAGGGGCCTCGTCCACGCCGGGGGAGGGTTGTGCGGTTCCCGAACAGACCGGCATCCTTCGTTCAAACACCCTGCTGACGTTGTCGATCTCGTCGGACGGTCTCTCGGACGCCGTCGCGTTCCGGCTCGGCGAGATCGCGCCCGGACCGACGGGCAGTTCGGGGCGGCTCCAGGCGGTCCGGCCACCCTTCGTCCAGGGCGGCAGCGGGCTCCCGGTCGGGATCCTCGGGGAGCACTTCGTCGAGATCCATTTCGAGGGCATGCTGCTCGCCGATGAGACCGGCAAGCCGACATACCTCGGCCAGTCCAGTGCCAGGCCCGACATGCTCGCCGTCGAGCAGGTCGAGATGACCGAAGCATTCGAGGGTGTCTACAACTTTGTGATCGGCTACCGCGGTCCTGGTTGTGTCGCGCTGGCCGAGGACGCCGCGGCGAAGACGCTCACGGTGACGATCGGCCACTGACTGTTCCACCCGCGGAGGGTGGCCTTGCGGCGCACCTCCGGACGGGTGCACGCCGGACGGGCGCACGCCGGACGGGCGCACGCCGGTCGTCCGGCCTCGAGGTGACCCTGCCGCCGGGTCTGTTATGCGCCCAAGACACGGTTTCCAGCCCTGACGGACACGATTGTGCCCGCCAGGCATAGGCAGGACCGGGTCATGTCCCGTCAAGTGGTGTAAGTCGACCTCCAGCTCGAAGGCGTCTCAGACGGCCATGCCCTCCTTGAGCAGGTCGCTCAGGGTGGTGCCCGGGATCCCGCCCAGC
>Ga0334722_10002714_pt1 | contig 19653 bp, 15 predicted proteins | sample C3_bottom_MG_FD_207210 | JGI IMG/M metagenome (GOLD analysis project Ga0334722, IMG submission 207210) | Sediment microbial communities from Yellowstone Lake, YNP, Wyoming, USA - C3_bottom | ecosystem: Environmental > Aquatic > Freshwater > Lake > Sediment | place: USA: Wyoming | collected...
AATGTACGCCTTGGCAGTTCTGTTCAATTCCGATGGAGCTATTCGTTGGAGCCGAACTCTGGGAACCGGAAATTATGATCAAGCGTATTTCGCTGGATTTGATGGCAAAGGAAATGCCTATGTCGGTGGAAGTTATGATAATGCCTGGGCCCTATGTAAGAACTTTATCCGTTCTTATTGCCCTGATGGGACAACCAGGTGGGAAAGAATATGGGGGGATAGCGAAAATTGGATGAGTGGATTGGCGGTTTTGAGTGATGGCACGCTGATGTTGACGGAAGTCGCTGCAGTTCAAGATGCAAGTCTGGCATGGGTCTTTACAACGAATGTGCGGAAATATTCCCAGGGTTCGGATGGATGCTCGGTTTGTTCGGATTACTACTCCAATCCAAATTCAGACACGCTTGGACAATTATTCGAAAAAGTAAAAATCGTTGGAGGAATCCGTGGATATATAAACCCAAAGAGAGGGGAGAGCGCAACGATCCTGGTGAAACCCACGGCAATCGGAGAGGTCCGGGTGCGGATATACGACATGGCCGGCGGGCTGGTATGGGACAAGAGCGTTCCTGCTCGGGCCGGGGCAACCGAGGTTATCCAGTGGGGGGGAGTTGATTCATCCGGAAAGCCGGTCCCGCCCGGGCTATATCCGGTCCTAATCGAAGCACCGGGCGTGAAATACAAGGACAAGCTGGCGGTGGTGAGGTAAAGGAAGATCGGCGCGGGGCTGATCCGCGCAGTGAACAGGGGCGTCTGGGCGTTCCTGTTCACGGTCATTTTGGGCCTTTCCCCGGATCCGGCCGTTGCGGATATTCCACTGGTAAACATCCTGACCAAAACGGTTTCGGTCAGGGCCGAGGCCCTGGGGGGGGCTGGTACCGCCCTGTCCGGCGGGCCGGAGATGATCTGGGTCAATCCCGCCTCAGCATCCCTGGACAAGTCGGGTTGGGAGCTTTCATTGGGCGGCACCCGCGGCTCCTTTGATGAAATTACCGGTGGTGGAATGTTGGGATTCCATGCCTGGGATGTAGAGATGTTCACGGGCTTCTCCGCATACGACGCCGGATTGGTAACCCTGAACGCCAGCGACGGGACAACTCGGAAGGTCATCGGCCAGCGGGACTTTATGGGAGTGGCGGCAATATCAGGCGATATGGGAGAGGCGGGGCGCCAGGGATTACAGGTGCTCTTTATGCGGAGCGAATTCCTCGAGGAGTTTTCCGCCCGGACCGTGGCCGCCAGTTGGGGATTAAGGTCGGATGTTTCAGACGCAATAAGTACGGGAGTATCCATCCGTAATTTCGGGCCGAACCTGCGCTACCTCGATGACATTGTTACTCTTCCGGCCACCGGTCGGGCCGGGGTGATGTTCCGGTCCGTCCTGGGGACATTCTGGGATGCACCAAGCGACGCGCCCAATCAGTTGCGCCTGGTGGGCGATGCGGAATTCGCCTTTGCGTCATCGAAGGTGGCGCTGTTGGCCGGGGCGGAACTGCAGTTGGGGGGCATCCTGACCCTGCGGGGCGGGGGGCGCATCGGGCAGAAGGGCCAGTTGGGCGCGGTTTCCGCCGGGTTTGGCGTGGACATGGGGGGACTGTCGAAGGGGGATGCCGATTCCCGGACTCGCTTCCGGCTGGATTACGCCATCCGGTTCATGACGGGGGCTTTTGAATTGCCCCATGCTTTCAGCCTGACGATGGTTTTTTAGGATCAATCACGGATTATTGTGAGCGCCAATAGGAACGGTTCGAGGCAGGTCCGGTTGGAGTTACCCTCTCCCGCATGCGGGAGAGGGTGGTCCGGCCGGGAGGGGCGCCCGTCGCCGAAGGCGACACGATTGGGTGCGCCTGTGCGGGCCAAGGAGCGCAGACTGTGGAGCGAACGAGGCCCCACCAGGCCGGACGAGGGTATTGGAGGGAAAGGGCTGGAAAAACTGATTTAAGGCAACTCATCCCTCACCCGCTCCTGCTGGAGCGACCTCATCTGCCGGCGGCCATTCGACTTTGAGCTCATGGTCCGGCGTTCGTGGATGACTTCTTTACTCATCCCTCACCCTGCCCTCTCCCGGTGAACGGGAGAGGGTATGAAAGTCGTTCGAGGCTTGCGCCTTCCTCATCCCATGCCGACCTCAGTCGCTTCGCGGCTTCGCCCGGGGAACGGGAGAGGTGGGGGGAGGGGGCTTGGGGGAGGGGAGGGAGTCACTGATTTTCCTAACCCGCAACGTCCCCATAACAAATTTCCGTGATGAGCCCCTTTTTCGTGCGATTTGTTATCAGGGGGAATGGGTTCTAATATCAAACTTGTGAACACCAAAAGCCGGTATATCCTTCTGGTAGCGGTCCTAATCCTGGCTGGGCTGGGCGCGGTGCGCGTCATGGCGGGCTGGAAGGATTCGCCCGAGACCGGGGTGGACTTCATCTTGGCCAGCACCCAGTTAAAGCCGGGCGAAGTAATCCCGATTAAATATACCTGTGACGGGAAGGATGTGTCGCCGGAACTCCTGTGGGGCGACCCGCCCAAGGGGACGAAATCATTTGTCCTGATAATGGAGGATACCGATGCCGCGCGCGGAAACTGGATCCACTGGGTGGTCTATGACCTGCCCGCCCGCCTCCGGAGGCTCCCGGAGAACCTGACCAGGAAACCGGTCCTGCCCACGGGCGCCAAGCAGGGGATGTGCTGGGGATATGACACCTTCGAGCGAGTCGGCTATCAGGGGCCCTGCCCGCCTCCGGGTCTGCCGCACCATTATGTTTTTTCGATTTACGCGCTGGACGCCAAGACCGGCCTTCCCCCGAAAGCCACCAAGGCGCAGGTGGTCGAGGCCATGGAGAAGCACATCCTGGGCTCGGCCGAGTTGATGGTCCGGTACGGGCGGTGACTGTTTGAGGCGAAACCGGACCAAGATAGTCTGCACGATGGGGCCGGCCAGTGGAACGAAGGAAACCCTTCTCATGATGATCGAAGCCGGCATGGATGTGGCCCGGGTGAATTTTTCCCACGGTACCCGGCCCGAGAAGGGATTTTTCATCGAAACCATCCGATCCGCGGCGCGGGAAGCGGGAGTCCGTATCCCCGTCATGCAGGACCTGTCCGGCCCCAAGCTGCGCGTTGGAAAATTCCCCGGGGGCCAGTTGGAGCTGAAAACGGGCGCCACCGTGGAGCTTTCCGTCCGGGAGGATGCGGGCGACCGGGGCGGGATAACCCTCAGCCATCCGGAGGTGCTGGCCGCCCTGAAAAAGGGCGACCGGGTCCTGCTGGGCGACGGGGAAATGGAACTGGAGGTGGCCGGGGTGGGCGCGGGAAATGCCCAATGCATCGTGGTCGCGGGGGGAATCCTCAAGTCCAACAAGGGGTTCTGCGTTCCGGGCGCAAAACCGGACCTCAAGCTTCCCACCCCGAAGGATGTCGAGGACCTGGCATTCGGGCTGGCCAACCGGGTGGACCTGGTGGCCATGTCCTTCGTCCGGACGGCGGACGACCTGCGCGCCCTGAAACGGGCGATGGAAAAGGAGGGCGGGAAGGCCGGGATTGTGGCCAAGATCGAGCGCCGGGACGCGTTCGAGAACCTGGATTCAATATTGTTGGAATGCGATGCCGTGATGGTGGCGCGGGGGGATTTGGGGCTGGAACTGCCGCTTTCCGAGGTTCCCATGGTGCAGAAGGAAATAATCAAAAAGGCCAACCGGGCCGGGATTCCGGTCATCACGGCCACCCAGATGCTGGAGTCCATGACCGCCAGTCCGCGCCCCACCCGGGCGGAGGTTTCGGATGTCGCCAACGCGGTTCTGGACGGGTCCGATGCGGTGATGCTGTCCGGGGAGACCGCGGTCGGGTCCTATCCAGTGGAAACCGTCCGCATGATGGACGAAATAATCGGGGCCACCGAGAAAAACCTTGATTATCCGGCCCTGTTTGCCGCCCGCCCCCTGCGGGCGAATGCGCCGGTCGGCGAAGCCGTAGCCCATGCGGCCTGCCAGGCGGCGCTGGAGACGAACGCTGCCGCCATAATCTGCTGTACCAAAACGGGAAACACGGCGCGGCTGGTCGCCAAATACCGGCCCCGGGCTGTGGTGGCGGCCGCCAGTCCGGATGAAGCGGTGCTCCGGCGGTCGGTCCTGGACTGGGGGGTGGTTCCGGTATTCTCGGCGGACGCCGGGGCGGAATCCGGCATGGTTTCCGGGGCCATTGCGGGGGCCGTTGACGGGGGGCTGGCGAAAAAGGGCGACCGGGTGGTGGTGGTTATCGGGGGCGGTTCGGTCAGGCTCGAGACGGTTTAGCCGGGGGAATTCTCCGCCCGCTGGAGAGCGGGCGAGATCTCGCCCGTCTCGCCGGCAACGCCGGCGGACGAGGCGGACCCCCCGCCAGCACTTCCGCGACCTTCCTTTCAAGAAAAAATCCCGCCCGCCTCATCGAGTCTCGGCTGTTGGCCGTAAGCCGGTGGGCCCCGGCCAGACCCAGCCGCTTGATATCCCCGGGGGAGAGCGTCATCCTTCCCGCGAAGGCGATAACCGGGACGCGGTGCTGGCGCGCGCGCCGGCACAACTGCGAAATCAGTTTTCCCATGGAAGTCTGGTGGTCCAGGCTTCCCTCCCCCGTCAGCACCAGGGACGCCCCGGCCAGGTGCCGGTCCAGGTTCAGGATGTCGAAAACCAGCGGGGCCCCCGGAACCAGCGCGGCTTCCAGGAAGGCGACCAGTCCGGCACCGGTTCCGCCGGCGGAGCCGCTTCCGGGGATGCTCCTGATATTCATCCCCATGTCTTTCTTTACAACCTTCGCCAGGATGGTGAGCCCCTTCTCCAGTATCTTCACATCTCCGGGGGTGGCGCCCTTCTGGGGCGAGAAATTCCTGGCCGAACCCCGCTTGCCCAGCAGGGGATTCAGGACATCGGTGGCGCCCAGGACGGAAACATGGTGCAGGCGGCTCCGCAGGGGCAGGGCGTCGATGTGGGCCAGGTGAAGAAGTCCGGCGCCGCCGGGCGGAATGGCCTTGCCATGCTCGTCCAGGAGGCGGACCCCCAGGGCCTGGGCCATGCCCGCGCCCCCGTCGGTGGTGGCGCTTCCCCCCGTGAAAACGATGATATTTTTTGACCCCCGCTTCAGGGCCACCGCGATCATCTGACCGACCCCGTATGTGGATGCTTTTAGCGGGTTTCGTTTGTCGGGAGGGGTCAGCAATAAGCCGGCGGCTTGGGCCATTTCCACCACCGCCGTTTTTTCCGGAAGGAACAGCAGGGTGGCCTTGGTGGGTTCACCCAGCGGTCCGCGGACCGGGATGCGGATCATCCGGCCTCGGGTTCCCGTGGCCAGGGCTTCCACGGACCCTTCCCCCCCGTCGGCCATGGGCAGGATGGATATTTCGGCGTGGCGCATGACCCGGCGGATTCCCCGGGTCATGGCATTCGCGGCCTCGATGGCCGAAAGGGTGCCCTTGAAAGAGTCGGGGCAGACCAGGATATGGGTCCGTCTGGTCATCCCGGCGGTTCCCTTTATACCAGCGGGGGCAGGCTGGAGGACGAGCCCGGGTCGCCGTATCCGCCCGAAGGTAGCGGGGGCGGAGGGGGAAGGGGCGCGGGCTCAGGCGCGGGCGCCGGAACGGGCTCAGGAACCGGCGCTGGAGCTGGAGTTGAAACTTGAGCGGGTAGAGGAAAAAACGGCTCAGCCGCCTTGACCGGTTCCGGCGGGGCGATGCCAATCTCGCCGCTGTTGGGTTGACGGGCCGCCTGGGGCGCCTGGACCTCTTTGGACATCCTCTTAACCTGTTCGCGGTCCAGCCCGGTCGAGGGCTTGATGACGATGGACTGCTTCTGTCCGCTGTCCTTGTCCTTGGCGGTGACATTCAGGATTCCGTCGGCGTTTATCTCGAAGGTGACATCGATGCGGGGCTTGCCGGCTTCCATCGGCTTGATGCCGACCAGCTGGAATTCCCCCAGCGGATGGTTTTGCGAGGCTTTTTCCTCCTCGCCCTGGCTGATCGAGATGTTCACGAAAGTCTGCTTGTCCTCGGCCGTGGTGAATATCTCGCTCTTCCTTATCGGGATGGTCGTGTTCTTTTCGATGATGACCTTGAAGCCGTCCCCGACCGTGCGCACGCCAAGGGAAAGGGGGGTGACATCGAGGAGGAGCACCTCGGCGATGTCGCCCCCCATGATGGAGCCCTGCAAGGCCGCGCCCGAGGCGACGACCTCGTCGGGGTTGACCCTGGCGTAGGGCTGGCGCTGGAATATCTCCCTCACCTTTTCGACTACGCGGGGCATGCGGGTCATCCCTCCCACCAGCACCACGGCGTCCACATCCTTGGGGGTCATCTTGGCGTTTTCCAGCGCCTTCCGGCAGGGAATCTCGGTCTTGTCCACCAGATCCTTCACCATGGCCTCGAACTGGACCCGGGTGAGGGGCAGCTCCATGGACTTGTCCTCATGGACGAAGGGCAGGGTGATGGCTATCTCGGTCGCGGTGGACAGCTCGATCTTGGCGGTTTCCGCCGCCTCTTTCAGCCTCTGCATGGCCTTGGGGTTTTCGCGCAGATCGATGCCTTCGCGCTTCTTGAACTCCTCCATGAGGAAGGCCACGATGCGCGCGTCGAAGTCGTCCCCGCCCAGGTAGGTGTTCCCGTTGGTGGCCTTGACCTCGAAGATGCCGCGCGCAATTTCAAGGATGGAGACATCGAAGGTCCCGCCCCCCAGATCGTACACGGCGATGCGCATGTCCTGCTTTCCGCCCAGCCCGGAAGCGAGCGCCGCCGCGGTCGGCTCGTTGATGATGCGGATGACATCCATTCCGGCGATGGTCCCCGCGTCCTTGGTGGCCTGGCGCTGGGAGTCGTTGAAGTAGGCCGGCACGGTGACTATAGCCTTGTCCACCTCGCTTCCGAGGTAGGCCTCCGCGTCGTCCTTGAGCTTGCGGAGGATCATGGCGGATATTTCGGGCGGGGAGAGTAAGCGCTCCTTTATCTTTATCCGGGCGTCGCCGTTGGCGGTGTCCTTCCCCACCGTGTAGGGCAAAAGATGGACCAGGCTCTTGATGTCGGGGTCGTCGTATTTGCGGCCCATCAGCCGCTTTACCGAGAAAATGGTGTCGGTCGGGTTCAGGATGGCCTGGCGCTTGGCGGGGAGGCCCACGGCGACGGAGCCGTCGGCCCGGAACGCCACTATGGAGGGGGTGGTCCGCCCGCCTTCCCGGTTGGGGATGATGGTCGGGAGGATGCCTTCGGCCACGGCCATGCAGGAATTGGTCGTGCCGAGGTCGATGCCGAGCGTTTTTCCGGCCATTCTAAGTTGGGTCCCCTTTTGGACTAGCCTAGCCTGGCGGCCTTGTCCTGCAATGGATTGACAACTATCCTCATTCAAACCCATCTTGTTTGCAAGTGGGATAATCTTCTCCACACGATATGCCGGATAACCTGCCCATTATCGAGGTTGACCGCGAGGCTTCCCGGAGGCTGGAATCGGGGCACCCCTGGGTGCATGATTCAGCGGTTAAGCGGGTTTCCGGCGACCCGGGGCCCGGCGCCCTGGTCAGGGTATTGTCCGGGGGGCGCCGGTTGGGGGAGGGGATGTTCAGCCCGGCCAGCCGGATCCGGGTGCGCCTGGTTGCCGGTCCCGCCGACCGGCCCCTGGAAAACGAGGATGCCCTGATGGCTGAACTGGAGGCCCGGACCAGGGCGGCGGCGGCCCTGCGGGAGCGGCTCGGTTTGATTGGCGTTCCTGGCAGGGCCGCCAGGATTATTTTCGGGGAGTCGGACGGCCTGCCCGGCCTGGTGGCCGACCTCTATTCCCGGACCCTGGTCGTCCAGTTCCTTTCGGCCGGCATGGACTTGCGTCGGGAGGCAGTGGTGGAGATGCTCCGCCGGGTGCTGGTCCCGGAGGCGGTGATTGAGCGCAGTGACACCGGCAACCGGGAGCGCGAAGGGCTGAAGCCCGTGCGCGGAATCCTGCATGGCGCCCTGCCGGAGGATGGCCGGGTTCCCTTCGAAGTGGAGGGGCTCCTGCTTCAGGCCGATCCCCTCGGCGGGCAGAAGACCGGCTTCTACCTCGACCAGCGGGATAACTGGCTGACCCTCCGCCCCCTGGCCCGGGGCCGCCGCGTCCTGGATGCGTGCTGTTACACGGGAGCCTTCGGGCTTTCCCTGTTAATGGGCGGAGCGGATTCGTTGACCGCAATCGACTCCTCAAACCGCGCCATCAAACTCGCCGAAGAGGCGGCCCGCCGGAACGGGCTGGCGGAAAAAGCGAAGTTCGTGGAAGGCGATGCGGGGGCCGTGATGGCGGAGATGGCGGGGCGGGGTGAGAAGTTCGGCCTGGTCGTACTGGACCCGCCGGCGCTGGCCAAGACGCGGGCGCATCGGGTGCTCGCCTCCCGCGCCGTCCGCGCCCTGAATGAGGCGGCGCTCGCCGTGGTCGAGTCCGGCGGGCTCCTGTTCACCTGTTCCTGCACTCCCTGGATAACCGGCGATGACCTGGTCCAGTCGGTCGCCCTCTCCGCGTCCCGCCAGGGGCGGCGCGCTTCCGTACTGGAGGTGCGCGGACAGTCGCGCGACCATCCCGCCCACCCGCTCATGCCGGAGACCAGGTACCTGGCGGGGATCCTGTTCCATGTCGTCTAAAACCGGTTTTCGTTTGTATGCCATAACGGACCGCCAACTGGTCCCGGGCGGAAATTTAACCGGACTTTTGGGGCGGCTGGCGGAAGCCGGGTTGAAGGGATTGCAATTGCGGGAGAAGGACCTCGCTGAAGAGGCCCTGCTGGCCCTCGCCTCTTCTATCCGACCCGACATGGAAAAGCACGGGGTGCGGTGGCTGGTGAACGGTTCACCGGAAGTCGCGGAAGCAGTCCACGCCGGCGGGGTGCACCTCTCCTCAACAGCGGATCCGCGGACGGCCCGGATCCGGCTGGGACCGTCCGCGCTCATCGGCGTATCCACCCATTCGCGCGCGGGGGCCCGGGACGCCCAAACCGCCGGCGCGGACTTCCTCCTTTTTGGTCCCGTTTTCGACACCCCATCCAAGCGGCTATACGGCCCCCCGCAGGGGATTGAGCGCCTCCGGGAGGTGTGCGAAAGTGTGGATATTCCCGTTTACGCCGTGGGGGGAATTTCGCCGGAACGCGTGTCCCAGGTCCTGGGGGCGGGGGCCCGCGGGGCGGCGGTGGTTTCCGGACTCATGGCCGCGGCAGACCCGGTGGAGGTGCTTAAGAGATATGGAAGGGAACTTGGGGGACTCTGAGGCAGGGATGAAAAAATCATCATTGCGCCCTTTTTTGCCGTGGATTGGCGGCGCTCTCGGCATCCTGCTGGCGCTCTGGGGCGTTTCCGCGGCCATTGAGCGCATGGGCGCCCGGCCGGGCCCGCTGTCGTCCCCCTCCATCCAGCCGGCGAGGTCGCTCCCGGCCGGGGCCACCGCCCAGATTGATGTAAAGGTTTTTGACGAGATGGGCAAGGAATACGCGCTGGGCACCCCCCTGCCCCGCCAGCTTTCCCTCCTGATCCGGGACGCCGGGGGGCAGGAATATTCGGTCCCTTTCGACCGGGTCGGGTCCTGGTCCGTGGATGCGCCGGACGGAACATACACGATCCCGGAGGACCAGAAGAATCTCGGCAACTGGTCCTGGAAGATGACGGGGGAGGACGCGAGGTGGTTACTATCAAAAAGAAGGGCAGACCGTTGATGCTGGGAATCACCCTTTACTAGCAATAATAAGGAAACCGGGGAATGCTGAAGGAACTGCACATCAAAAACCTGGCCATCATCGCGGAGGCCCGGATGGAATTCGGGGCCGGTTTCACCGTGCTCACGGGTGAAACCGGGGCGGGAAAGTCCATCCTTATCGACGGGCTCAACCTGGCCTTGGGGGAGCGGGCCGACCGCGAGATGGTGCGCGCTGGGTGTGACGAGGCCGTGGTCGAAGCCCTCTTTGACATCGCTTCCCTCCCCGAAATCGGCGCCCTGCTTTCCACGATGGAGGTTCCCGACATGGCGGGGGAGCTGGTCCTCCGCCGGGTGGTCACCTCGGCAGGCAAATCCCGGTGTTCCGCCAACGCCGCCACGATTCCGCTGGTGATGATGAAAAAGCTCGGCGACCGGCTCGTTGACCTGCACGGCCAGCATGAGCACCAGCTCCTGCTGAATCCCGCCATGCACCTGGAATTCCTGGACGCCTTCGGCGAACTTCTTCCGGCCCGGGTCCAGGTGCGGGGCGCCTACCTGGAATGGAAGGCCGGCCGCCTGGAGCTGGACGACCTGCACGCGAAGGACCAGGAGAAGGCCGCGAGGCAGGAACTGCTGACCTTCCAGGTCGGGGAGCTGGATGCGGCCCGCATCAGGGAGGGGGAGGACGCGGAACTCCAGGCCGAGCGCATCCGCTTATCCAATGTCCAGCGGATATCGGAGGCGCTCGGGCGGGCGCACGAGAACCTGATGGGCGAAGGCGGGGCGCGCGAGGCGCTGGGTGCTTCTGTTGCCGATGTGCGGGGCGTGGTTGAATACGACCGGAAAGAGCTGGATCCGCAGATGGAGTCGCTGGTCCGGGCCCAGGAGGCCCTGCTCGAGTCCGCGGGTTCCCTCCGGGCCCTGCAGGAGGGGATGGAGGCCGATCCGCACCGGCTGGAGGAGGTCGGGGAGCGGCTGGATTTACTGACCCGCCTCCAGCGCAAATACGGGGGTTCGATACCCGCCATGCTGGAATACCTGGAGAAAGCCAGGAAGGAACTGAAGGAAGTCGCCTCGTCGGGGGAGCGCATCAGGGAGTGCGGGGAACGGCTCGAATCCCTCCGCAAGGAATTGAGCCTGCGGGCCGCGAAAATTTCCGCCGACCGCAAGAGGCATTCCGGGGCGCTGGCCATGGAGGTTTCCGGGGAACTGCGCCAGCTGGCCATGGACACGGCGGATTTCGGCGTAAAGACGATGCAGCGGTGCGATGCCGCCGGGCCGGTGGAAATGGACGGGGAGCGCCACGAGTGCGGCGAGAATGGCATTGATTCAGTGGAGTTTTACATCGCCCCCAACATCGGGGCCGGAACCCACCCCCTGAAGGATGTCGCCTCGGGCGGCGAGCTTTCCCGGATCATGCTGGCGCTGAAATCCGTCCTGGCCAAGGTGGACCGGGTGGGCACCCTGGTATTCGACGAAATCGACACCGGAATCGGCGGGCGGGTGGCCGAGGTCATCGGCCGGAAGCTCGCCCAGATCGGGGAATCCCGCCAGACCCTCTGCATAACCCACCTTCCCCAGATAGCCGCCCGGGCCACCGACCACTTTTTTGTCCGAAAACTGGCGGAGGACGGAGCCACCCGGGTGGAGATTAAAAGGATCTCCGGCAAGGACCGCACCCGGGAGATCGCCCGCATGCTGGCCGGCGAGGAGATAACCGACACCGCCATCCGGCACGCCGAGTCGATGATAAAGGGTGGTTAAACAGGCCAGGGGTTCCGCCGCCGGCCTGCCGGCCCGGAAATCCGCCCCTTCCCTGAACCTGGTTCCCGTGCTGATGCTGGTCTGGGCCGCGGCCATCCTGGCCATGCGGGTCCCGGAGGAAGTGAAGAACATCGGCTGGATCACCGCAGTCCTTTCCCGGTTCCCGGCTTTTTCCCTCCCGGATATGGGGATGCGCTTTCTCGCGCATGGGCGGACCATCGGATGCGCTTCCGGATTTGCCGCCATCTTCGCGCTTTCCGGGGCCGGTTTGCTGGCCTGGCTGGGGGTGCGCGGATCGCCGGGCGCGCTCTACCGCTGTCTCGCGTTCCCCCTTGGTTTTGGGTCGGTATCCCTCATCCTGCTCGGCCTCCTGCTGGTGAACCTGTGGTTTCCGCGGGTCATGCTGGGCGGCGCGGCTCTGGCGCTCCTGGCCTCCCGCCCCTGGGCTTCCTGGAGGCAGGTCCTGCCCCGCCGCGTCCCGGATGGGGGGATGTCCGGAACGATCGGCTGGGCGGTCCTGGTTTCGGTGGCCCTCTTCGTTCCCTGGATGCTGATGCCGGAGACCCATCCCGATGCCTGGACCTACCATCTTGCCGGACCGGACCGCTGGCTGGCCGCGCACGGGTTTTCCATGAGAATGGCCGCCGCCCCCCTTTCGTACCCGTTCCTCGCGGAACTTCCCGGCGCTTTCGCCCTGGTCTGCAACGAGGACGCCGTTCCGAAAATCTGGCATGGACTCTGGCTGTTGTGCGGCATCCGCGCCTTCATGTGGGCGGTGGACGACCGGATGCGGGGCTGGGGGATCCTCGGCGGGCTGGCCTCGGTCAGCACGGTTTTCATTTTCGGAGCCGCCAAGAACGAGGGTGTCGGCACCGCCCTGGCCCTGCTGGCGTTCGCCTGCCTCATGGCGGAAAAAGGCCCCCTGCGCCTCTCGCGTTTCACCATTACGGCCGGTGTGGCCGGCGGATTCCTTCTTTCATATAAGTACCTGGGTTCGGTCAATGCGCTGTGGGTTCTGGCGGCCGCCATCCTGCTGAGGGGGGTCCGGGGATGGGGCTGGCTGGCCGGCGCGGCCCTGGCAGCCGCGCTCACGGCCGGCCCGTGGTATCTGAAAAATTTCCTGGCCACCGGGGACCCGGCGTTCCCCCAGTTGGCCATCCGGTTTCCGGGCTGGTTCGAGGGGTTTGATTCCCGGGCCACGCAGGTCGCGGCGAACTGGGTGCCCTGGCAGATGGAGGCTATGACACCCTCGCGCCTCCTGGCCCTGCTGACCGGGGAAAATCCCTGGATGATCTGGGCCCTGCCGCTGACCTTCCTGGCCGGGGGCCGGACCGCCGGAATTGTCGCCGCCGTCTCGGTTGCCTTTACGGTGCTCCTGGCCCATGCCTTCAACACCCCGCAGACCATGCGCTGGTTCATGCCCACCATCCTGCCTGCGGTCCTGGCGGCGTCCGGTTCGGCGGGCCGGTGGCTGGGCACATTGGAAGGCCGCCGGAAGCGGATCCTGGCCTGGTCGGCGGGCGCGGTGATGCTGGCGGCGATGGCCGGCCGGATCACCGGGCAGTTTTCCACCACCAGCCCGTTTCCCTTTCTGCTCGGGGCGGAGGGCCGGGAGGCAGTGCGCCGGAGCGAGCGGTCCGCCCTGGTGGATTTAGCCGACTGCCTGCGGGGATATTCCGGGCAGGGCGTACTGCTGGTCGGGGATTTTTCCGAATACCGGCTTCCCAAGCCCGTCCGGCTGAATTACCAGGCGGAGTCCGGTGAGCCCGCCTTCCTGTGGAAGGCCGCCGGCTCCTCCCGCACCGCGGGGGAAATCCTGAAGAAGTTCCGGGAGTCGGGCGTCAGCCTGGTCGCCTACAATCCGCTCAGGGCGGAAAACAACTGCGCCAAATATCTTCCGTATGCCTGGTCCGACGGCATGATCCGGCTGTACCGCGATTTTTGGGGCCGGTATGCCGAGCAGGTATGCCTGACCCCGGGCATCGACCAGCGCAACGGGATCTTTTACCTCTACCGCCTGCGGTCCCGGCCCCTGGCCCGGTCACCGGAATATGTGAACCACCTGCCGGGAACTGAGGACCTTATGGCTTTCCCCCTGCATGCCCGCATCCGGCAGAAGCGGTATGCCGCCTCGGTGCAGGGATTCGAGGAGCTGACGGCCCGGTATCCGGGCATCGGCCTCGTGGAAAGCCAGAAGGCGCAAACCTACCTGCTGGTCGGGGAGTACGGGAAGGCGTACCGGATATTCCGGGATGTGGTCGCCCGGGGGCTGGTGGATGACCTGCTTATTTCCACTTACGGCTGGGTCTGCGTCGAGCGGGGCAGGTATGAGGAGGCCATCGCGGCCTTCCGGAAGAACGCCGAATATGACCATGACCAAAAGGTGGAGACCACCCAGATGCTGGTCCTGGCCCAATTGCTTTCGGCCTGGGAGATGGTCCGCACGGGCGCTCTGGCGGGGGCGGAGGCCCGCATCAACGAGGGCATAGCCGCGGCCGGGATTCCCCGGACGGTCATGTTGCGCCGGGAACTCGCGTTTCTCCGGGCCCTTCAGGCGCTGGTTTTCATGAAGCGGGGGGAAATGGCGCGGGCGCTTCCGGAACTGGAAAAGGCGGAAGCCACCCTGCCCGGGGTGAAGAAGCTGGGCCAGGCCCGGCTCGAGGGGATATTCGGCCCCTTTCATGCGAGCATCCAGGAGCAGGTCCGGAAGATCCTGTCCGGAGGCGGGGGAACATTCTAGCCCGGATTATTCATGAGCCGCTGCACGGATCATGCGGGCCAGTTCCCGGTAAAACATCCCCGGCCGGGGGTCGGCCAACGGAAAGGCTTTGCCAGTCCGCCCTTTCCGGGAGGGGGATGCGGGAATGCCGCCGGGACGGCAAATTGTCCGCCCGGAATGCCGTTGTTAGCGTATAATCTTCAGACCAACGCCAAGGAGACGCAATAATGGGAAAAAGGACGAAAAGGACTTTTCAGCCGCACCGTACGCCCCGTAAAAGGACGCACGGGTTCCTGCAGAGAATGGACACCCCCGGGGGCCGGCGCACATTGGCGCGCAGGCGGGCCAAGGGGCGCCACCGTTTGACGGTGGATGCCAGCAAGAACGCGCGGTGAGCCAGAAGCGCGCGGGAGGGCCGGATGACAACGGACTCCCGAAGAGCCAGAAACTTTCTGGCGTCGAGTTCCTGCGCGTAATGGCCAAGGGTGAAAAACAAAGCTGTCCGGTCTGTGTCGCGTATTTCATGCCGGCCGAGGATTTCCGTTCCGGCATATCGGTATCAAAAAAACTGGGCAGTGCGGTTGTGCGAAACCGGGTGAAGCGGATATTGAGCGAGTCGATAAGGCTCTCGAAGCGGGCCCTCTCGCGTCCCGTCCACCTGGTGCTGGTCGCCCGCCAGGGCGCGGAGCGCCTGTCTTTGGATCAGGCGAAGCGCATACTGGTGGACCTGTATCTGAGGTCGAGGGCGTCAACCGTCGTAAGACACGCCTGAAAGGGCGGCATCGAAAAACGGAGCGGGAATTGACAGGTAAAGTTTCATCGTTTGCGGTCAGGGTTCTGGTCGGGTCGGTGAGGGCGTACAGGCGGTTCATCTCGCCCATGCTGGGGCAGAACTGCCGGTTTTATCCCTCCTGTTCGGCTTACGCCGAAGAGGCCGTGACCAGGTTTGGCGCCGTAAGGGGTGCCGGGCTGGCGCTGGTGCGCCTGGCCAAGTGCCACCCCTTCCACCCCGGCGGGGTGGATCCGGTGCCGGACGCCCGCCGCTGATGAAGCCCAAGCCAGTCTCCGCCCCGGTATTCAGGAGGACAAACTGAGCACCGAAAAACGGCTTCTGCTGGCCCTGGCCCTCTCGACGGCGGTCATCTTCGGCTACAACTGGTACATCGACCGGTATGTGGCCCCGCGCCTCCGCCCGCCCGAATCCATTGCCGAACCGGCGCCCGAAGAGCCGCGCGCCCCCAAATCCCGGCCGCGGTCCCGCACCGGGCGTGCCACCCCATCGGCTCTTGAAAAAGAGCGGACGGCGGTTTCCCCGGCCCCCGCGGTGAAGCCCATTGCCCGGGGGCGCGAGATAACCGTCGAGACTTCCTCCGTCCTCGCCCGCTTTTCCACGGCCGGCGGCCGGGTGGTTTCCTGGCACCTGAAGGGGTTCCGGGCCACCGGCACCACGGTTTACGAGGAAATGATCCCGCGGCGGGCGGCCAGCCTGCCCGAGGGTCCGCTATCGGTCAGGCTGTCGGACGATTCCGCCAGCGCCTCGGCGCGCGCTGAATCGCCGTCATCCCGTCTCTCGGTTGCCGAAGGGGGGAAGGGTGAACTGGTCTTCACGGAACGGCTGAAGGGAGGACGCACGCTGGTGAAGCGGCTTTCGATACCGGGGAAGGGCCATTTGGTCGACCTGGTATTGGAGCTGACCGGTCCGGCCCCCCGCTACCTGGATGTGCTGTGGACGCCGGGAGTGGGGCTGACCCCGGACGAGGAGGCGGCGCTGGGCCATCCCGGCACCTACCAGAACATCCCCCGGATTTTCGTGCTTACCCCCAAGGACATCCTGAAGCAGGGCGTGGAAAAGAAGCCGAAATCACAGGAAGGCGATGACCCGTTCTGGACCGCCTTCCGCGACCGCTATTTCGTGGCGGCGTTCCTGCCCGATCCCGTGGCCAAGTGCGACGGGGTCGAATCGGTTTCCGGGCTGGCGGCGGCCGATGGCACCCCCCACGGCCTGGAATCCGGGCTCCGTTTCAGCCTGAAGGACGGCGCTTCCCGGGTCCGCATTCCCCTGCGCGCCTACATCGGCCCCCAGGATTATGTGGAGATGAAGAAAATCGGCTCCCGTTTCGAGCGGGCCACCGACTTCGGCATGTTCGGCGTGTTCGCCGTGTGGCTGCTGTACGCGCTCAAATTCCTCGCTTTTTTCACCCACAATTACGGCTTTGCCATCGTCCTCCTTACCATCTTTGTCCGCATCCTGCTCTGGTATCCCAGCCAGTCGAGCATGAAGCAGATGCAGAAAATGAAGGAGGTCCAGCCCCAGCTGCAGTTCATTAACGAGAAGTTCAAGGACGACCCCGCGCGCAAGAACGAGGAGACGATGCGGCTCTTCAAGGAACAGAAAATAAACCCCCTGGGCGGCTGCCTGCCGTTTGCCTTCCAGCTGCCGATCTTTTTCGCCCTGTTCGCGGTCCTGGGCAACGCCATCGAACTGCGGGGCGCCCCGTTCGTCCTGTGGATAACCGACCTCTCGGCCAAGGACCACCTCTATGTGTTCCCCGTGCTGGTCGGGGTGACCATGTGGGTCCAGCAGATGCTGACCCCCACCACGGGCGATCCGGCCCAGGCCAAGATGATGAAGTGGATGAGCCTGGTTTTCGTACTCATGTTTGTCAACGCCCCAGCGGGCCTCAACCTGTACTGGCTGGTCCAGAATGTGATCCAGATTGGACAGCAGTTGTACACGCAGAAAAAAATGGCCCCGGGGATACCAAGGAGGACATAGCGATGGAATCAGTTGAAACAGAGGGAGCAACAGTGGAACAGGCGGTGGAAGCGGCGCTCAGCCAGCTAGGCCGCCGCGAGGACGAAGTGGAGATTGAAGTAGTGTCGAAGGGTAGCAAGGGATTCTTTGGCCTGGGGGCGAGCATCGCCAAGGTAAAGGTTTCCCTCAAGGTCGGGGGCATTCTCCCCCCCGAGGCGCTGGAGCGCGCCACGGAATTCCTCGTCAGGATAATCAAGATGATGGGGATGGATGTCGAGGTCGAGGCCAAACAGCACGGCAACGAGCTTTATCTCGAGGTTGACCAGGGGGCGGGCGGGATTCTCATCGGCCGGAGGGGTTCCACTCTGGCGGCGCTTTCCACGATCATGGAGCGGGTGGTAAACCGCGGGGAAGGGGTGGATGTGAAGGTGTTCGTGGATGTGGCCGGATACCTGGAAAGGCGCCGCCGCGCGCTGGTCACCATGGCGGCCAAGGTGGCCGAGGAAGTCCGTTCGACCGGGCGGCCCGTCCAGCTTGAGGCGATGTCGGCATTCGAGCGCAAGGTCATCCATACGGCCCTGCACCATGACAAGACGGTCAGGACTTTCAGCCGGGGCGAGGGCGCCGACCGCGCGGTCGTGGTCTGCAAGCCCGGGGATGAGGAGCCCGGAAGCGGGCCCGGCCAGGAAGGCCGCGGCGGGGATAGGGGGCCGCGCGGGCGAGGTGATGACCGCGGCGGTCGCGGAGACGACCGGGGCGGTCGTGGCGGGCGCTGGGGCGGCGGTGGCGACCGCGGCGGACAGGGCGGCGGAGGGGGCCGGGGCGGGCGGGGAGGCGGGCGCGGCGGTTTCCGCGGCCGTGAGCCTATGGGCGACATGCCCCCCCCGATGGAGCGGGAAGGCGAGATCGGCGACGAGAGCGCCTTTGACGGCGGGGCTGTCCCCCCGTTGAATGCCGGCGAACAGCCGGACGGCGGCGGCCAGGGAGGCTGGCGCGGCGGACGCGGAGGCCGCGGCGGACGGGGCGGCGGTGGCCGTTTCGGCGGCGGACGCGGAGGCCGCGGTGGACGGGGCGGCGGAGGCCGCTTCGGGGGCAACCGGGGCGGGGGCGGATTTGACCGCCCGGCCGGCGGCGGCGAATCCGGTGCTGGCGGGACTGGCCCGGTCGAGGGCTGATTAAGCTCCAGAGACTGGCAATAAAATGAAGAAGGGAGCGGGTCCGCCTCACCAAGGGTGGTCGAGACCTCGCCCCTCCGGGGCGGGGATTACGGTTCTTTCGCTCCATCCAACCCGGGATGTCATTCTTGATGTCCCGGATTTGGCTTTAGGGGGGGTAAACCGGGCGCGCAACTGGTTTTCCTATCCTGCGGGCAAGGCCCTGAACGCCGCGCGGACCGCGGGAATGCTGGGCGGAAAAGCCCAGGCCATCCTGTTTGCCCCACCGCACTGGGCCGGCCTGCTGGAGGAATTCCTGGGGAAATACGGCGTCTCCTACATGCACCTGCCTGTGGAGGGCGAAGGCCGGGTTTGTGTGATGCTCAACCAGGGAAGGAAGGAAACCGTCATCAATACCGACCTCCAGATGCATCCGTCCCCCCAGCTGGTCGGCCGGATGCTGGGGCTGGTTTTGAAGGCGGCGGGGCAGGGCGGATTCATCGCCTGTTCGGGAAGCCTTCCCCCGACGATGAGCGATTCCCGGTTCCGGGGCCTCCTGCGCGTGGCCACCAGCGGTTCGGCGCGCCTCGTCCTGGATGTCACCGGGGCGAGGTTGCGCACGGGAATCCTTTTCCGGCCGTGGCTCATCAAACCGAACCTCCACGAGTTCCGGGCGCTGGTGGGCGGGACCGCGCAGTCTGTTTCCGGCCTGCTGGCCGCGGCGCACGGACTGCGCCAGCGCGGGGTCGGGCGGGTCCTGCTTTCCCTGGGCGACCGGGGCTGTCTGCTGGCTTCGCCCTGCGGCGACTGGTTTGTCCCGCCCATCCCGGTGAACTACCCGGTCATGAGCCCGGTCGGGTGCGGCGACGCCCTGCTGGGGGCTTTTCTGCGCGCAGTTGACGGCGGGGCGCCCGAATCCGAGGCCCTGCGCTGGGGGGTAGCCGCGGCCACTGCCAACCTGGCGCATCCGGGGGCGTGCCATATGACTCCCGCGGAAATCAGCGGGCTGTTGCCAAAAGTTAAAATGGAGAAAGCATGAAAAACACTCCTTTTACGGTATTGCTTGCCGTGGCCGCCCTGTCTGCCATGTCGTGCGGGACGAACAAGGTGGCCAAACCCGCCGAAGCGGTATCCATAGCATATGGCGGGGCCGCCGGTTCCGCCGGAACCTGGGCTTTGGAGCAGGTCTTCAAGGGAAAAATCATGAGCGGGGGAATGCCCCAGCTCATGGTTATCAAGGCGCATGCCGCGCTGACCGAGACCGTGGAGGAGTCCGGGGAAAACGGCTGGAAGAAGGTCCGGCTGGCCACGAAAATGTCCCCGCTCGAGGTGAACGGCATGGTGATGGAACTGGGAGCCCTGCCCCCGGTGATGGAGACGGTGGCCATGCGCTCACCGGCCGGGGATGTGAAGGAGCTGGAGAAGGCGCACGAAGGCAGGGATGTCCTGGCCTGGGTGGCGCGTTCGCTCGGCTCCACCTTCCCCATCCTGCCCCCCGCCCCGGTGCTCCCGGGGGAGCGCTGGGAACGGCGCTCGGAAGTTGCCGCGCCCTTCGGCGGGGTTTTTGAGTCGGTGACCATCGGCGTGTTCGAGGGGACGGAGGATATCGGCGGA
>Ga0334722_10002715_pt1 | contig 19650 bp, 20 predicted proteins | sample C3_bottom_MG_FD_207210 | JGI IMG/M metagenome (GOLD analysis project Ga0334722, IMG submission 207210) | Sediment microbial communities from Yellowstone Lake, YNP, Wyoming, USA - C3_bottom | ecosystem: Environmental > Aquatic > Freshwater > Lake > Sediment | place: USA: Wyoming | collected...
ATGAGGCAGCAAAACAGGTAGATGCCGACGCATCGAAGGTCATCACGTCACAGGGGAAAGAGCTGCCTTATGATTTTCTCGTCATATCAACTGGTCCGCATCTTGCTTTTGACGAGATCCCCGGGCTCGGACCGGATAAGGGATATACTGCCTGCACCTTTACTCTCGATCATGCGGTGAAGACCGGGGCGGCATGGAAAAGCGTCCTTGAAACTCCCGGGCCAATAGTTCTCGGTTCCTCACAGATGGTCTCCTGCTTCGGCCCTTCCTACGAGCTTGCATTCGAGATGGACGCCGAGCTTCGGCGCAGGAAGATGCGTCACAAAGTGCCGATCCTTTATCTCACCTCGGAGCCCTATCTCGGCCATATGGGCGTGGGCGGTCTCGGCAATTCAAAGACGTTCATGGAGCATGAGTTTGCCGAGCGGGATATCAAGCCGCTTGTAAGCCAGGCCATTCAGGAGGTCGCACCGGGAGAGATCAGGCTTAAGGATGGCAATAAAATACCATTCAAACTTGCCATGATCGCGCCGCCCTTCAAGGGTGTGCCTGCCGTTGCGCCGCTGGGCAATCTGCGGGGCTTCATCCCCGTGGACAAGAACTACCGTCATACCAAGCACAAAAATATCTTTGCCATCGGTGTGGCCATAGCAATCGCGCCGCCGGAAGTTACGCCTGTGCCCACGGGTGTTCCAAAAACTGGGTTCATGACCGTGAAGATGGCTAAGACGGCCGCGGCGACCATCGCATCCGATGTCACGGGAAAGACGCCGCCTCTTGCGGACGAACTCGGCGTCATCTGCCTCATGGACATGGGGAACACAGCAGCGATCATGAAAGCCTATCCTGTCCTGCCACCGAGGCAGAGTTCCTTTACAAAGAAGGCTATTTGGGCGAAATGGATGAAGATCGGGTTCGAGAAATACTTCCTGTGGAAGATGAAAAACGGGGTGAGCAATCTGCCATGAAGAAGGACGAGTTCTACGAACTGCACGCTGACTTCTGTAAGACATTCACCAATCCGAAGCGGATCGAGATCCTCGATCTGCTTCGGGGAGGTGAATTGACCGTAACGGACATTCAGAAAAAGATCGGTATCGAGAAGGCCCACACGTCGCTGATGTTGAACTTCATGCGGTTGAAAAACATTCTAAAAACGAGAAGAGCAGGCACGAATATCTACTACAGCATCGCCGACAACAAGATCGCCCATGCTTGCCTTGCCATGCAGGATGCTCTTGCCGGGATAATGGGAAAGACGACAAAGACGGCAATCGTCATGGAAAGGAGAAGATCACAATGACAAAGATCGTCAAGAATGTATCGGTCATGTGCTTTCACGAGGAACTCTGCCAGGTCTACAATGCCCTTATGACGGCATTGAGCCTGTTGCGAGAAGGCTCGAAGGTCACAATGTTCTTCGGTTCGCGCGGCATCAATGCCGTGCACAAGGAAAAGGTGAAGATGCTCAAATGCCTGCCTGATCAGCCGAAGGAAGAGGGCGATGCGGTGATGCAGAAGATGGAGGAGATGAACCTGCCGAGCGTCGAAGACCTGTTCTTCATGCTGATCGCCGAAGGCGGGACCGTTCTTGCCTGCCCCTTGAACGTGTCGCTCTTTAATATACAAAAGAGCGATCTTATCGACGGCGTGAAGGTCGCTGATCCGGCGCATTATTACAAAGAAACAGTGATTCCGGCGGACATGAACCTGACGTTTTAATCGGTTTTTTATTTAGCCGTACATATGCAAATAATCTAATATATTTATATGTTGTTGACTTAGGAGGCGCGCATGAAGAAATTTTCCCTGGTCGAGTTCTCGGTCGACCACCCGAAGCTGATTGTTGCTCTGTCGATCATTATCACGCTTCTTTTCCTGACTCAGTTTCCGAAAGTGCGGACCGACACCAATCCCAAGAACATGCTCCCGCCTACGTCCGCTGTCCGTGTCGGGAACGACGAGGTTGAGAAGACATTCGGTCTGTATGAAGACATGATCGTTCTCGGTATCCAAAACGAGAAGGGCATCCTGAATCCCGATACGCTCGGCAGGATACAGCGGATCACCGACGAAATACTGAAGATCAAAGGCGTGGCGGCCCGCGACGTGTCGAGCTTTACGACTATCGACAACGTGACCGTTGAGGGGGAGACGCTGAACGTGCGCCCCCTCATGACCACGGTGCCGAAGACGGACAAAGATATGGCTGCAATGCGCAAGGCACTCTTTGAAAATTCTCTTTTCATCGATCGCATTATTTCAAAAGACGGCAAGACCACGGCGATCTATGTTCCGCTTGAAAAAGGTGGGAATGGAAAAGAGATCGCGGACAAGATCAGGGAGATCATCAAGACGGAGAAGGGCGACGAAAAGTATTACGTTGCAGGCGACCCCGTCGCGCGCGACACCTTCGGCGCGGACATGTTCAAGCTCATGGCGGTCTTTGCGCCCATAGCCGGAATGGTCATGCTGATGGTCAGATTCCTGATGTTTAAGGACCTGTTCCTCTCCATGACGCTCATGATGGATGCCATGATCAGCATTGTCTGGAGCATGGGACTTCTCATCGGTCTCGGCTTTCCGATCCATATCATGAGTTCCATGGCCCCGGTATTCATGATGGCAATCGCCACGGACAGCATGCACATATTCAATGAATTCTATTTCCGCTTTCGGGAGAAAAAGGATAAGAGGGCCGCGATCATTGCGACCATGAATGCCGTTAGCAGGCCCGTTCGTAATACCGCTCTGGCAACGGCAGTCGGTTTCGGCGTGTTGTTGTTCATGAACATCATTCCGGTCAAGGTCTTCGGAGGTCTTGTAGCCTTCGGGACCATAGTCCTGCGTGTCCTGAGCTTCAGCTTCATTCCTGCCATGTTCATGTTTGTGAAAGAAGAAAAGATCGAGAAGATAGCGCATTCTGAAGACATAAGCGTGGGCAGGATGTCGTCGTTCCTTAAAAAGCTTGCGGGCGTCGGTATTCATAAACCCCTGACGACCGTTCTCGTCGGCGTTGTACTCGTCGTCGTGGCCATTATCGGCATATCGAAGACGGTCGTGAACAACAACCTCGTAGAGTGGTTCAAGAAGGGCAGCGATGTCCGCGTGGCTGATACGGTCATGAACAAGGCCCTGGGCGGAACGTCGCTCGGCTACATCGTGGCGATCTCTGACAAGGACGATTACATAAAAACGCCGGAAGCCATGCGGTATATCGAAGGGCTGCAGCGACGCCTAGAGAAACTTCCTGTTGTGGGTAAGACGACGTCTGTCGTTGATTACGTGAAGAGGATCAACCGCGTTCTCCATAATGACAATCCAAAGTATGACGCTGTTCCCGAGAACAAGGAGATGATCGGTCAATATTTGTTCCTCTTCGCAATGTCGGCAAAGCCGTCCGATCTCGACAATGTTGTGGACTATCCTTTCCGCAAAGCCAATATCTGGGTGCAGCTTAAGACCTGGGATGCGAAGGCGATGGAATCGGTCATTGCAACGGTTGGTGACTATCGGAAAGAAAACCCGACACCCATGGAGTTTAAGCCAGCGGGCATTGCGTACTTCAACCTGGTTTGGAATCATGAAGTTCTCTGGGATATGGTGAAAGGCCTTATCCTGGCACTGATCGCTGTGTTCGCGATTCTTGCCTATGACTTCCGCTCGGTCAAATGGGCAATGATCGGCTATATTCCGCTCCTGTTCACGATCATCCTCATTTACGGTGTCGTCGGGTTCGTCGGGAAAGATTTTGACATGCCGATCTCGGTCATGAGCTGCCTCTCTCTCGGCATGGCCGTTGATTTCGCCATCCATTTTGTCAGCAGGCTGCGGCAACGAATGAAAGAAACTCCAAGCGAATCATTGTCCGATGCTCTCCTATGGACCGCCGCGCGGCCGGGAAAGGGCATTATGCGGAATGCGATCTTGTTTTCCGCTGCTTTTGCTGTCATGCTGTTCGCGCCGCTTACGCCATATATCACCGTGGGCGCGTTCATCGTGAGCATGATGCTGCTGAGCGCATTGATGACGATACTCTATCTTCCCGCCCTCATTACATTGACGCAGGGCTGGCTATTCAAGGAAGGAGCCAGGTAATGAGAAAAAGGAACATTCTCTCTGTGTTGATGGCTTTTCTGCTGCTCGTGCCTGCTGTCGTTTTTGCCTCGCGGTTTTCTGAACCTGAGGAGCTGGACCGGCTGGTCCAGAAGATCAGCGAACGCCAGTCGAAGGATGTGAAAACTTTCGAGAAGAAAACAAGGGCCTATTTCTTCGAAGAGCAAAAACCTGAAACGATAGCGGCCGTTATCAAGCAGGTTGCTCCGGGCGAGGCTATTACCGTGATTGTCCTGTCCAATCTGTCGAAGAAGCCGGTGCAGGACATCCTGGCCATGAAAAAATCGGGCAAGACGTGGCAGGAAATCGCGGATAAGACAAACGTAAAGCTCAAAGCCGTGGTAAAGGACGTAAAGGATTTCAGGCTTGGCATCGGCTGAGAATAGCATCATCAGGGTCGTGACCCTGAATGAGAACAACGTTATCTAGCAAGAGGGGGAGGAGAGAAATGAAAAAGGTCATGGTGGTCATAGTTGTATCGATAGTTGCTCTGTTTCTGGCCGCGCCGGTGTTCGCGCAGGACGATATCGCAAAAAAGCTGAACGACGTATTGAGCAAGGGGCCGGAAGATGGCCACTGGTGGGTGAGCGCTGAAGAGCTTTCCATGTGGATCAAGACCGGTAAGACCGATTTCCTCGTTGTGGATGTACGGCCGAGCGTAGTGGCGTTCAAGAAAGGACATGTCCCCGGCGCGGTCCATATTCCCTACAATATGGTCCTCGCTCCGGAAAATCTCGCAAAGCTGCCGAAAGACAAGAAGCTCGTACTGATCTGCAATACCGGGCAGTTGCAGAACCTTCCTGTCGTGCCGCTGAGGATGTTGGGCTATGATGCTGCCACGCTTACGCTGGGATATGCCGCCTGGATAAAAGATTCACAAGGCGCTCAGCAGATGAAGTCGGTAATGGACAAAGCTGCAACCAAGAACTATCCCATCAAATCGGAAAGTGTTGCGCCTGCGGAGGAATGATAGATGCTCTCTATACTTACACGACCCTGGTCATTTATCTGGGGAGGGTTTCTCGTGGGTCTTGCCGAGGTGCTGTACTTCCTCAAGTACGAAACGCCGATCCCGATCACCACGGGGCTGGCGAAGATGTTCGGCACGCTTGAGGCGAACATTACGAAGACGGATTTTATTACGCGGACATATACCGCGGACATTCACTGGGTGGTGATCGGAATCATCGCAGGCGGCTTGCTGGTAACGATCATCGAACAGGAGCGAAAGAACTGGGTGAAGTATCCGCCCCGGGTGGCGGTCCTCGCGTTTATTGGCGCGATGATCTTCGGGTTCGGCACGAGGCTTGCCCAGGGCTGCACGGCGTGGCACTACCTCGGCGGCATTCCGGCGATGAGCCTCACCTCCCTTGTCGTGGCGATCGTGAGCATTCCTTTCGCATATCTCGCGTTCCTGGTTATGGCGAAGTTGAACGCGGGCGGGTTCATGAAGCATAATGAGGTGAAGTCAACGGTCCAAACGTGCGTTGAGCTTGAATACCAGACCGAAACCCTGTGTTACGACCCCGGGCACAAACCTTCCAGAGACCCTGTCAGGCTTATTCTGACGGCGTTCTTTTTACTGGTCATTTTCTCGGCCGGCTGGACCGCGCTCCAAGGTACCTCGGCGAACAGCATCGGCGGATTGACATGGACAGAGCTTTTGCTGAAATTACTAGCCGGATTTCTTGTGGGTTTCGGCATTGCCAAGTCGGGTTTCGGTACCGAGTGCGCGGTTATGTCACCCAAATCGCTGCTTATGAAACCGAAACATTTTGAAGCGATGAACGTCGCCAAAATTACCCAGACCATGTTCACGGGCATGATGCCTTTTGCCGGTCTGCTTGTAGCGATCCTGATGTTCAATCTCACGATCCTGTTCACCTGGATCGTCCTCGGATGGGACGTGCCGGTTGTCGTGGAAGCAGGGAGGTACAAGTACGGTTTCCATTTGGGCCATCTTATCGGAGGTCCGATGCTTGGCATCGGGAGCGTCATGATGCTGGGATGTGAGATTCGGACCTATGCCCGACTCGGCATGGGCTATCTGACGGGCCTTGCCGCTCTCCCCGGCTTCATGCTGGGATATCTTCCTTATTCGCTCTACAAGGACCAGATCGATGAGATATTCTTCTCACGGGGCTTCATGAAGGAGAAGAACATGCTGGAGCTTTTGCCGGATAATACTTATGTACAATATGCTTTCGCTCTTGCTTACACGGTCGTTCTCATCGGTCTTCTTGTATGGACGATCAGAAAGGGTTCGCAGATCGCAAAGGTTACAAAAAAGGAATACGTAACGCTCTCAACGGATGCTATATTCCTGCGCGGGCTTCATAATCAGAAAAAGGAGGTTTTACCATGAACCGAATATATGTATTTGTCTTGTTGTTGTTGCTTCCCTTGAACGCGCTCGCAATTACGGCCGATGAGGCCATGAAAAAGTCACAAGCGGCTTTTCTTTACCCGGGTGCTGATCTCAAGGCACGGGTCATGATGAAGCTCATCAGCAAAGGCGGCCAGGAACGGGTGCGAGAGATGATGATGCTCAGGAAGAACTACGGCCAGCTCGGCGGTGAGCAAAAGTATTTCATGTATTTTTTCCAACCTGCCGACGTGCGGAACATGACGTTCATGGTCTACAAGTATCCGGGCAAGGACGCCGACCGGTGGCTGTTCGTGCCTGCCATCAATATGGTGAGGCGGATCGCAGCGCAGGACAAACGGTCGAGCTTCGTTGGTTCTGATTTCACCTACGAGGACATCTCAGGCAGGAATCTGGAGGATGATGCCCATGCCATCGTAAAAGAAGAAAAGATAGGAACGTATGACTGCACGGTCATCAAGAGTACTCCCAAGGCTGCGGAGATGGAATACAGTTATAAGCTCTCCTGGATCGACAAGGCCTCGTATTTGCCGATCAAGGAAGAGTATTATGACAAGAAGGGTGAGCTGTACAGGGTTTTCAGCGCAGACGAGATCAAGGACGTGAAAGGGCATCCGACCATCACAAAAAGGTCGATGAAAAACCTATTAAGCGGACACATGACGGAAGTGTCGTTTCTCAAAGCGGATTACAATGTAGGAATTGAAGACAGCCTCTTTACCGAGCGTTATCTCAAGCAGCCGCCGAAACGGTGGATTGAGTGAGCATGAGACGGGTAGAAATGACGTCATGCCTTGTCTGTTGTCTGTTCCTACTTGTATTTCCAATGTCCGTTATGGCTGCGGATGTCTCCCTGCACGGATTCGTGCAAGGGAACTATTCGCGAGATACCAAGACCGAAAACCCTGACGGCGGTGATTACAAACTATCCGAGGAACGCGTACAACTCAAGCTGGAAGGCACTGCCGATCCGTTCCGCTTGTTCATCAAGGGCGACGCATTTCATGATAACATCGACAAGCATTCCATCGTGGAACTACGGGAGGGCTATGCCGACTACACGTCGGAGAAATGGGATGTGCGGATCGGCAGGCAGGTCATCACGTGGGGCGTCGGAGACCTGCTGTTCATTAATGATGTGTTTCCTAAGGATTTTGAAGCGTTCTTTTCCGGCCGACCTATGGAATATCTGAAAAAAGGTATTGATGGAGTTAAACTCGGCCTCTATCCGGGTAGAGTCAATTTTGAAATAATTGCCACTCCCTATTTTGAACCGAACAACTATCCTGACCCGAATAGATTCTGGATGTTCGATCCGATGGCAGGCAGAACGAACCGGGAAACGCAGGATCCGTACAGAGACCTCCACGAGGCAGAGACGGCCTTACGCATGTACCGTGATGTGGCCGGATTCGATACCTCGCTGTATTACTATCGCGGCTTCTCACGACAGCCATCGATGATGCCGGACGATCCCATCGCGCCGACCAAACTCACATTGTTCTATCCTGAGCTTTCGGTATATGGCGCGAGTGTTCAGGGCAGGGCATTGGACGGCGTTCTGAGTCTGGAAACGGGCTACTATGATTCACGCCAGGACCGGCATGGCGCTGATCCGATGATTCCCAATTCACAAATGCGGTACCTGATCGGATATCAGCGGCAACTTTGGGAGGATTTCACTCTGGGGCTGCAGTATTACGGCGAGTACCTGCAGGAGTATTCGGCATATGTACAGAACCTGCCGCCCGGGTTCCCGCAGGAGAAGCGTCTTCATCAGATCGCGTCGGTGCGGATTACGCAATTTCTAATGCATCAGACGATGAGGTTTTCTTTCTTTGCGTTATACGGATTGTCTGATGGCGACTATCTGCTCAATCCCGAGGTGAAGTACAACCTTACGGATTCCATCTGGGTCGCTATAGGAGGGAACGTGTTCGGCGGCGACAAGCTCTGGAGCCAGTTCGGACAATTCGCGAAGGACGATAACGTGTATTCGCAATTAAGATACGAATATTAGTGCCGACATAGCATTTGGAGTTTGCCACACTCTTTCTACCTTCCCACTCAGTCGCAGAACCTTCTTGCAGCATTACCGACGACAGATGGAGTACAGAATTTTATATACACGAACAGGGGATTCCTCCCACGATCAATCTTGAGATCCAACCGCAAGTATTGATTGACATTTCGACAGAAAACAATAATATTCAAACATATTATAGGAAAGGGGGCAGGTATGGATATAAAACTTACCGAATTGTCCAGCTGCGCAGGTTGAGCGGCGAAGTTCAGCGCTGCTGAGCTGTCCCAGGTCCTGGGACACTTTCCCGCAATCGCCGACCCGAATGTGTTGGTCGGTCTGTCGCATGCAGACGACGCAGGCGTGTACAAGCTCACGAACGACCTCGCTGTTGTCTTCACGGCCGACTTCTTCACACCCATCGTGGACGATCCCTACTGGTTCGGCGCGATCGCTGCCGCTAACTCGCTGTCCGATGTCTACGCCATAGGCGGGAAGCCGCTGGTGTCGCTGAACATCGCTGCGCTGCCGAGCGGCACGAACTTCGCGGACATCAACCGCCGGATCATGCAGGGCGGCATCGACAAGATGACCGAGGCGGGCGTCACGATCATCGGTGGCCACACGATCAAGGACAAGGAGCCGAAGTTCGGCTATGCGGTCCTGGGTACGATCCACCCGGGCCGTATTTACGACAACACCAAGGCAAAGCCCGGAGACGCACTGATCCTGACCAAACGCATCGGTACCGGTATCATCTCCACGGGCCTTAAGGCGAAGCAGTGCACGCCTGAGACCGCCGACGAGTTCATGCGTTCCATGGCCACGCTGAACAAGCGCGCAGGCGAGATCATCGTCGAGCTCGGCGTGAACACGGCCACGGATATCACGGGCTTCGGCCTGATCGGCCACTTGAACGAGGTGCTCTCGGCGAGCAACTGCGCTGCAGAGCTCCATGCGCGGAAGGTGCCTTTCTTCAAGGAAGCAATCACCATCGCGGACCTGGATATGATACCGGGCGGTACGCGGGCGAACGAGAAGAGCTACTCGCCCTTCACAGAATGGGCGGAAGGCATTACCTTCACTACGAAGGCGCTCATGAACGATGCGCAGACATCAGGCGGACTGCTGATCTTCGTGCCGAAAGACAAGAAGGAGCGGCTCGTCGCGGTTCTTGAGAAGGAGAACATCCTGGCAGCGCATATCGGCGATGTATTGGATGCCGCCCCCTCAGGCCAGAAGCGCATCTTCGTGGTGAAGTAGATGGACGCTGCCCAGTTCGCGTTCCTTCTCATGGTCGGAGCATTGGTCGGTTTCCTGTCCGGGCTTCTCGGGCTCGGCGGTGGGATCATCATGTTCCCGCTCCTGCTCTATGTGCCCCCGCTCCTTGGTCTGGGTTCGATCGATGTCAAAAGCATAACCGGCCTTACGATGGCCCAAGGGTTTTTCTCGGCTGTTACGGCGCTTTTTCACTATCAGAGGAATTCACTGGTGAACAGACCGCTTGTCCTGACGCTTGGATCGTCGCTGTTCCTGTCATCGCTTGCAGGTTCCCTGATCTCGAAACAAGTTGCCGATGGCCCGCTGCTGATGGTGTTTGGGACCCTGGCGCTGATCGCCGCGATTATGATGTTTGTCCCGCGCAATTATGACCGCGACGACATGACCGAGGAACAGGTCACCTTCAACCGGACTACGACGATCGCCATCGGGATCGTACTCGGCTTCACGATTGGCCTGGTAGGTCAAGGCGGCGCTTTCATCCTGATACCGATGATGCTGTATGTTCTGAAAATACCCCTGCGGGTCGCCCTTGGCAGCACGCTCGGCATCGGACTGTTTTCCTCTACCGCAGGCATGATCGGCAAGGTCGCTACCGGTCAGGTGCCCTATCTCATGGCCATACCGCTCATCATTGGTGCGATCCCAGCTGCGCGTTACGGCAGCATTGTTGGGAAGAGAACGGATACGCGATATCTTAAGTGGCTGCTCGCGGTGATCATCATGATCACTGCTATCAAGGTATGGCTAGGACTTATTTCGTAAGCGCACGACGGCAGTGTTTTACACTCGTGCGTTGTCCCAAGCCTCGACCCTGCGCACTACGGCATCGCGAGGTGAACCACATTCAGCGACGCAATCAAAGGACCTGCCGGGAAGGTTGGTGGATTAGTTTGATAGGTCGTTATCGTTTCCTTCCTTAGGGTGACACGCTTTTCCCATTGACCCGTCCCGTGTCCTGGTATACTATCCCTCCATTATGCACCCGTTCAAACTCCACGCAAAATTCCTCGTCCTTGTCCTCGGGATCGTCATCGTCTTCTTCGGCATTCTCTCCTATGTCATTATCGAGCGGGAGGCGCACATCCTTTCCCGGAAAGGCGCCGAAAAAGAGCACCTCCTGGCCAGGACCATTGTTGCCGACCTGAAGGACAGCATGCTGACGGGAAGGCCCCGGAGCACGCTCTACCTTATAGAAAGCCTTCGGGGCGCCTACGGCCTGGTGAGTCTTGCCGTGCTCAGGAAGGATGGCTCGCACGCTTTCGGGATCCCGGGACCCTTTTTTGCCCTGCCGCAGATCGCGCAGGTGTTCGAGAGCGGAAAGGAAATGGATTTCAACGAGGAAGGCGCTGTCCCGCTCCATACCAATATTTTCCCGCTCTTGAACGAAAGTGCCTGCCGCCGATGCCATGTGACCGAGGGTGCGACTCTCGGGGTCATCTTGCTTTCTCATTCCCTCGAAGATACGATCGGGGAGATCCAGGCCAGCAAGCGCCAACTCATGGTCCTGCTGACGGTCCTCATCGCGGTCATGGGCACCGCGCTGTACGTCGCCGTCCGGAAGGTCGTTCTTGCCCCTCTCCGCAACCTGCATCATGGCGCCCGGATCATCGGGATGGGCAATTTCGGGTATCGCATCAGCATGGACGGCGGCGACGAGTTCTCCGAGCTGGCGCGTTCGTTCAACGACATGGCGCAGCGAATGAAGGAGTCCTACGCGGGACTGGAAAATATGGTGAAGGTCCGGACGACCGAACTGAACGAGAACGTCCGGCTCATGGGCGGGATCCTTTCAAGCATGTCGAGCGGTGTCGCTCTCCTTTCCCGGGAAGGGCGGATCAAGCTCATCAACCGTCAGGGCGCCTGGATCCTCGGCCACGGACATGAAGACCTGGAAGGCAGGAAGCTGTTGGATGTTGTCCCCGAGGCTGCGGTCATTCTGGGCGGCCGGGTGGGGTCGTACGAGGAGATCACGATCAAGACCTCGGACGGACTGGACACGCCGATCGGGTTCACCAGCTCCTACTATTCGGGCGGCGAGGGCGAGCAGCACGGCCTGATCGTCGTGTTCCAGGACCTGACCGAGCTCAAACTGCTCCAGAAGGAACTGATCAACAAAGAGCGGTTCGCGGCCATGGGTCGGGTCGTGGCCGGCGTCGCCCACGAGATCCGTAACCCTCTCTTCGGCATCAGCGCCATCGGACAGATATTCGAGCGCGAGCTTGCGGCTCCGGCACACCTGGAACTGGCGCGCGCGCTCCTGGCCGAGACGAAGCGTCTGAACCAGCTGGTCGAGGATCTGCTGATCTACGGAAGGCCCATGAAGCTCAAGAGGGAAGAGGCCGATCTGCTGGTCCTCTGGGAGGAGGTCCTGGGGCTGCACCACGAGGAGCTCCGGCGAAGGGGCCTCACGGTCTCGAGCGATTATACTCCCCAGAACCCGATCGCGTACTGTGACAAGCATCAGTTCCGCCAGGTGTTCCTGAACCTGCTGATGAACGCTATCGAGGCAACACCCGAGGGGGGGGCGATCCGCACGACCATGCTGTTCGCCGACGGGGTCCTCCTGTTCCGCATCGCCGACAGCGGGCCCGGCATCCCGAAGGAGAGCCTGGAGCACGTGTTCGACCTGTTCTTTACCACAAAGCCAAAAGGGACCGGCCTGGGGCTTGCTATTTGCCGGAAGATCATGCAGGACCACGGAGGCGACATTTCGATCGAAAGCATCGAGGGACAGGGCACGACCGTGACCCTGCAGCTTCCGTCAGGAGATCCCGTCGGCCGGCAGGATATCAAGACGGCGATTCCCTGAAGCAGGATTGAAGTCAGAAGAAAGGTTAAAACTTAAAGGTAGAGTTTTTTCTTGATTTTTCGGCTGATTCATACCATAATGCCCCCCCGAAACACCAATTTCAAGAACTCAGGAGGTTCATTTCATGCGTATCATTCTCTTAGGAGCGCCCGGTGCGGGCAAGGGCACGGTGGCGAAATTATTGACGGCTTTCGACGGATCGGTCCAGATCTCGACCGGCGACATCCTTCGCGGCGCGGTCAAGGCCGGCACTGCCCTTGGCAAGGAAGCCCAGGGATTCATGGACCGCGGCGATCTGGTGCCTGATTCGCTGATCATGGGCATCATGGAGCATCGTCTCCAGGAGAAAGACTGCCAGAAGGGGTTCCTGCTCGACGGATTCCCGCGGACCACTCCCCAGGCCGACGCCCTCGATGTCCTTCTTAAGAAGCTGAACATCAAGCTCGACCTGGTTGCCAGCATCGACGTCCCCCGCGACGTGATCCTCGACCGGCTGACGACCCGCCGGACCTGCTCGAATGCCTCATGCCAGGAGATCTACAATGTGAAGAGCAACCCTCCGGCACCGGGCGACAAGTGCAAGAAGTGCGGCAGCCCGACGATCCAGCGCGCCGACGAGACCGAGGAGGCCATCAGCAAGCGCCTCGATGTGTACAACGAGAAGACCGCTCCGCTCATCGGGTACTATGAAAAGAAGGGCATGATCCTATCGATCAAAGAAGCCAGCAGCGACGGCGTCGTGAACGCGATCAAGAAGGGCATTGCGTCGAAAAAGTAGCACCTGTGGCCGGGAGAAGGAGAAGTGTATTTCAGCCTGTAGTTCGTAGATGACCACCACGAAGGCGGGAGAAAAACTTCTCCCGCCTTTTCTGTTTTTATTAGGAATATGGTACACTGAGAGACAAGAGGGGGCCATGCCGTTCAATCTGTCAGATAAATCAATTCTCGTTACCGACGACTCCGCCATCATGCGGATGTTCCTCGTCATGAACATGAGGCGGATGCTGAAGGTGAACATCACCGAGGCGGTGAACGGGCAGGATGCGCTTTCGAAGTTGATGAACGGCAAGTATGACCTGCTGCTGACGGATATGAACATGCCCGAGATGGGCGGCGCGGAGCTGGTCCGCGCGGTCCGCAACGGGCTTAACAGCGATATCCCGATCGTTATCATCACCACTAAGGGCGAAATGAAAGACCGGGACCTGGGGATGTCGCTCGGTGCGAATGGCTATTTGACAAAGCCCGTAGATGTGAAGGAACTGATCAAGATGATCTTGAAATACCTGGGGGGATATGCCTTTTGAGGAAGGTGCAAGGACGGGGCAGAAACAACTAAGCAGGTGTCTCACATCTCATTCAAGAACAATACAACGTCCGAGGGAGTGATCGGAGGGGCGTCTTGCAGAGGAGTGGATAGCAGACCGCGTCTGCCGGTCAGTGAGAGGGAAAATAAACAACCAAGCGCCTTGACAAGTATTAATATGCTTGCTACATTAAATGTGGTACTAAGGTTGTTAAATTTAGGAGGCTATCCGCCATGAAAAATATGTTTCTCCTATTAAGCAGCGCCGCGATCCTGGTCATGTTCTATGCGCTCTACAGCGCTGTCAGCCTGCGGAATAAGGTACCCGGCGGCAAGGTCAAGTCGACATGGAGCACCCTGACGGGCCTGATCGTAATGTTCACCGCCGGCTATCTCACGACCCCCTTCTTCCGGATGCTGCCCGCGGACATCAAGGACCTGCTGGTGGGGGTCATCTTCCTCGCCGGCGCAATCTTCGTCGTTATCGTGATCAAGCTGTTCTTCCGGATCATCGAGGACCTCGGTCTATGAGCGCTGCGCCACAGGAGCGCGTCGACGAGGTGCGGTCAATCGTCCGCGATGTTCTGGGTAATGCCGCCAGCAAGATCTTTCTCGGGCGGATCGACGCGGTGCTGAACGACTGGGCAGGGGGGAAGATGACAGCCGCACATGCCTGCGACAAGGTCCAGAAGATGGTCGGGCTCTTCATCGGAGAGGACAAGGCGCGTCACATCGGCGACCGTTGTGCGATGATCGTTATGCGGGAATCCGCGTCACAGAACAAATAGAACCGCCACGTGGGTAATGAAAAAAATGAGCTGCGGCATCTGCCGCGGCCCTTTTCGTTTCCCCGTCACAGTCCGCAGGCTTACAACCTCACCGGCACTCCCCGTTCCCGTAAGTACTCTTTGGCCTGACTGATGGTGTATTCCTTGAAGTGGAAGATCGAGGCCGCCAGGGCCGCGTCGGCCTTGCCTGAAACGAACCCGTCATAGATATGCTGCAGTGTTCCCACACCGCCCGACGCGATGACCGGGATCGAGACCGCTTCGGAAACCGACCGCGTCAGCTCCAGGTCATAGCCCGTTTTCTGGCCGTCCTGGTTCATGCTCGTCAGCAGTATCTCCCCGGCCCCATACTCCTCCATTTTCTTTGCCCAGGCAACAGCATCGATGCCCATGGGCTTCCGGCCGCCGTGGGTGTAGACCTCCCATCTAAGTGCGGAGTGCGGAGTGTCGAGTGCGGAATGAGAAAGGAAAAGAGAGTTGTATTTTGGATCATCTACCCACGTAAGCGGAGGCTTGAAGTCCTTATCATGGGCGACCACGCGTTTCGCGTCTATGGCGACGACGATGCACTGGCTGCCGAACCGCAGGGAGGCCTGCTTGATGAACTCGGGATCATGGACCGCCGTCGTGTTGATCGAGACCTTGTCGGCGCCGGCGAGCAGGAGATTCCGGATGTCGTCCAGGACCTTGATGCCGCCGCCCACGGTGAGCGGCATGAACACCTGCTCGGCCGTGCGGCGCACCACGTCGAGAATGATGCCGCGTTCCTCATGGGATGCGGTGATGTCCAGGAATGTGAGCTCGTCGGCCCCTTGCTCGTCGTAGGCCTTCGCGATCTCCACCGGGTCGCCGGCGTCGATGAGGTTCACGAAGCTCACGCCTTTTACGACGCGGCCGCCTTTCACATCGAGGCAGGGTATGATACGTTTGGTCAGCATCGTTCTCTTTTTCCGTATCGAAAATAAACTAAGAGTCTTCAGCCACCGAGGTCACCGAGTTCACGGAGAAATTCGCGAGGTTAATTGTCACGCCATCGTTCTTCTCGGTGCCCTCTGTGTCCTCTGTGGCAGGTGTTTCTTTTGCTTACGCGTTCTGCCGCGCAAGTTCGATCGCTTCTTTGAGATCCAGCGATCCGCTGTAGATCGCCTTTCCGGTGATCACTCCGCTGACGCCGGAGGCCCTGACGGCAAGCAGATCCCGGATGTCATTTAGTGTATGGACACCGCCCGAGGCGATGACCGGGATGGTGAGCGCTTCGGCGAGGGCCTGAGTGGCCTCGATATTCGGTCCTGACAGCATGCCGTCGCGTTTGATGTCGGTGTAGATGATGGCGATGACACCGTATACCTGCATTTGCCGTGCGAGCTCGACCGCCTGTACCTTGGTCATTTCGGCCCAGCCCTTGATGGCAACCAGTCCGTCCTTCGCGTCGATGCCCACGATGATCTTTCCCGGGAAGGCGCTGCAGGCCGCCTGCACGAACGAGGGGTCCTTGATCGCGGCGGTTCCGAGGATGATGCGGTCGATGCCGATGGAGACGAGCTTTCGGACCGTGGACATGTCGCGAATGCCGCCGCCAACTTCGATGGGGATCGTGATGGCGCCTCGGATAGCGATGATGGCCTCGAAGTTCTTCTGCGAGCCGGCAAAGGCACCGTCCAGGTCCACGACGTGGAGCAATTCGGCGCCGAGTGATTCCCAGTGCCTCGCCGTTGTGGCAGGGTCGTCGGAGTAGACGGTTGCCTTCTCCATCAGCCCCTGTTCCAGCCGGACGCATTTGCCTTCTTTAAGATCGATAGCGGGAATGATGATCATAAAAAACCTCAAGTCATTTTACCACGGAGGCACGGAGGCACGGATGAAGTCAAGAGAAGAACAGAAAACAGGATCTTTGATCTTGACTCTTTTTTATCTGTGTCGATCTGTGCTCATCTGTGGTTTCAAAATCGCGTTGCCTTCCTCTGCGTCCTCTGCGGTGAAGATCAGCCTTTCATCTCCCCGAAGCGCTTCAATATCGACAACCCCAAAGCCTGGCTCTTCTCGGGGTGGAACTGGACCGCAAGGATGTTGTCCTTCCAGATGGTCGAAACAAAGTCGATGCCGTAGGGTGTCGTGGTCGCGATCACACCTTTGTCCTCGGGTACGACATGGAAAGAGTGTACGAAGTAGACATGGCACCCGTCGGGGACATCCTGCATTGCTGGCGGACGCCGCTTGATGGAGAGGGAGTTCCATCCCATATGGGGTATTTTCAGGTCAGTGAACTCCGGTCCTTTGAAACGGACGACACGGCCTTTGATGATGTCGAGCCCTTTTGAGAGGCCGAACTCCTCGCTTTCGGTGAACAGCAGCTGGAGTCCCAGACAGATGCCGAGGAAAGGCTTGCCCGAACTGATGCTCTGCTTCACCGCGTCGACGAGGCCGTATTCCTCGAGGTTCCGCATGCAGTCAGGGAAGGCGCCGACGCCGGGGAGCACCACTTTGCCGGCGTCGAGGATCGTCTTCGCATCGCGCGTCACCACGGCCTCGCGGCCCATGCGTTCGAAGCCCTTCTGGACGCTCCTTAGATTTCCCATTCCGTAGTCGATAATAGCGATCATAGTAGAAAACCGCGAACCTTGGATTGGACAGGATAACAGGATAAGATCGGATAGATCATTTTTCAATCCTGTAAATTCTGCAGATCCTGTAATCCTGTCAAAGGTCCTAGATTTTGCCTTTCGTTGACAATACTCCCTTGATCCTCGGATCGAGGCTCGTCGCCTGGTCGAGGGCGCGTCCGAAGGCCTTGAAGACACCTTCGAGCATATGGTGGACATCGCGGCCGTAGAGAAGGTTGATATGGAGGTTCATGCCCGCGTGGTTCACCACGGAGCGGAAGAAGTCTTCGGCAAGCCCCGGATCGAAGTCTTTGAGCTTGTACTTCTTCGGCAGGTCCAGATTGTAGACGAGGTAGGGCCTGCCGGAGAGGTCCATGACCACCTCGGCGAGCGTCTCGTCCATGGGAACCGTTGCCGCGCCGTACCGCCGGATGCCTTTGCTGTTTCCCAGGGCCTTTTTCAGCGCCTGGCCGAAGGCGATGCCCAGGTCTTCGACCGTGTGATGGTCGTCGATGTGCGTGTCGCCCGTCGCCTTGACCGTAAGGTCGAAGAAGCCATGCTTCGCGATGTGCGAGAACATGTGGTCCATGAACGGAACGCCGCACTTGATGCTGTAGACGCCGGTGCCGTCCAGGTTCAGGGATATCTTGATATTGGTCTCTTTTGTCTTCCGTTCGATCGTCGCTTTACGGGCCATGATTTATCCTCTCTGAAACCACAGATGAACACAGATAGAGTCAAATGACTTGAACACGAATAACACGAATGGTACGAATGACACGAATAAATAAATATTTATACATCTCTAATAACGGAAGTTTTTGTCGTTATCAGTGTTCATCTGTGGTTACAAACAGTTTCTAAGGTTTGTCAGGAATTCCTTGTTCTCCGCGGGCGTCCCGATCGTCACGCGGAGACACCCCTTGAGCGGCCCCGGCCGATCCAGGTTCTTGACCAGGATGCCGCGTTTTTTGAGCGCCTGGAACGCCTTTGTCGCGTCCTTCTCGATCCACATGAGGATGAAGTTCGTTTCCGTGGGGAAGGGCGTCACGCCGGGAGTCCGGAGAAGGGCATTATAGAGTTTCCGCCGTTCGGAAATCAACAGCGAAATCTGCGCGTTCAACGTCTTGCTATTCCGGAGAGCCACCAGGCCTGCTGCCTGCGACAGGGAATTGATATTGTAAGGCAGCCGGATCTTATTCAGCTCCCCGATGATCTCCTTCGACGCTGCCAGCACGCCGACCCGGAGGCCGGCCAGGCCGATCTTCGAGAGTGTCCGGAGAATGATCATGTTGGGATGGTTTTTCAGGAATGGCAGGAACGTCCTGCGGGAAAAGCTGAAATAGGCCTCGTCGATCACTACCACGGCATTGGTCTTCTCGAGGACCTTCCGAACTGCCCCGTCGGAGAACCGGTTAGCCGTCGGGTTGTTTGGGCAGGCCAGGAAAATGACCTTTGCTTTTGTCCGCTTCGCCGCCTTGATCACCCCGTCGGCGTCCAGGTCGAACTCGTTCGTCAGGGACACAGTGACGACCTTCCGGGACAGGGCGCGGGCCGTGATCTCGTACATAGCGAAGGACGGCGACGGCGCAAGCACCGGGCCGCCGAAGGCGAGAACGATCGCCTGGATCAACTCATCCGATCCGTTCCCGAGGATCATCCGTTCCGGATCAATCTTCCAGTACCGGGCGATGGCCTGCTTCAGTTTTGTAGCCGAAGGATCGGGATAGCGGTTGATGAGCGCCTGCGCTGTTGCCTTACCGATCTCCGCGCGGACCTTGGCCGGCAGAGGAAAGGGGTTCTCCATTGCGTCGAGCTTGACGCGCACGGGGGTCTCGTCGATGTGATAGGCGGCGAGGCCGCGGACAGCGGGCAGGACGAGGGTGATGATATCCTTGGTTTTGCTCGGCTTTGTCTTCATTTTCGATAATATACAGGAAAGAAATGGGAGGTACAAGGAGAAAAGATATCGGCACCGTTCCTACAGGAAACCGATCGCCCGGCCTCAGGTCCTGATGTCGGCCTTACGGAAGCTCCGGTAGAGGAGCAGATCATAAATGATCTTGAGCCCGCCGGCGATAAAAAAGGGAGCGCCCAGCAGGGCGGGAGAGGCGAGCAGTACACCGGCGAGGGCGGGAGAGAACGAAGCGCCCACGGAGCGGGCGATCGTCGTTATACCCGAGGCCGCCGATCGTTCGTCAGGGGCGACGACCGCCATGGTATAGGACTGGCGCGTCGGCACGTCCATCTGGGAGATGCTGAATCGGAGCAGCAGCACGAACACGGCAAGACCAGCGGTCGGCATGAACGGCACGAGGCAGAGGAGCACGTTCGATGG
>Ga0334722_10002716_pt1 | contig 19648 bp, 20 predicted proteins | sample C3_bottom_MG_FD_207210 | JGI IMG/M metagenome (GOLD analysis project Ga0334722, IMG submission 207210) | Sediment microbial communities from Yellowstone Lake, YNP, Wyoming, USA - C3_bottom | ecosystem: Environmental > Aquatic > Freshwater > Lake > Sediment | place: USA: Wyoming | collected...
CCGGGCACGGCAGGCTTTATCACGAGGAAAACAGTCGTTGACCAAAGTCAAAGACCCGATGCAGGTCGGGTGCTACCGTTCAGCACAACAGAAGAGCAATTCCACGGCAGCCGCCCGGGGCGGCGGGAGGAGAGCGAGATGAAACGCAAGATCGTGTCGATCGACGCCGACAAATGCAACGGCTGCGGCCTGTGTGTACCCAACTGCGCCGAGGGGGCGATCCAGGTGATCGACGGCAAGGCCCGGCTGGTTGCCGAAAACCTCTGCGACGGGCTCGGCGCCTGCCTCGGGGAATGCCCCGAGGGCGCGATCACGATCGAGGAGCGCGATGCGGACAGCTTCGACGAGAAGGTCGTGGAGGAGCACCTCAAGGCCATCGGGCGTGCGCCGGCCCCGGCGCATGGGGGGCACCACGACGCTCACGGTCACCACCACGGCGACCACCACCACGACGGGAAGCACCACCACGACAAGCATCACGACGAGAACCGCCTGCAGCCCGCCGGGCACGGCCACCACGGCGGCGGCTGCCCGTCGGCGCGCCTGATCAGCCACGTCCGCGCACCGATTGCCGCCGAGGCCCCCGCCGGCGAGGTCGGCTCGGAACTCGGCCACTGGCCGGTCAAACTGCAGCTTGTGCCGCCGACCGCGCTGTTTTTCAAGGGGAAGAACCTGCTGATCGCCGCGGATTGCGCGCCGGTGGCGTTCGGCGATTTCCAGCGCAGCTTTCTCAAGGGGAGCGCCGTCGTCATCCAGTGCCCGAAATTCGGCGAGCAGGGCTTCGTGGTCGACAAGCTCGCCGGGATCTTCAAGGACGGCGGGATCACCGGCGTCACGGTGATGCGGATGGAAGTGCCCTGCTGCGGCGGCCTGAGCTGGGCCGTCCAGAAGGCGCTGCAGGCCTCGGGGCGCACCGACCTGCCGCTGCGCGAAGTGGTCGTCGGCGTGCGGGGCGACCTGGTTTCGGATCGCGCGCAGACCACCGGCCTCCCGACGGCGCCCTAGAGGGGCGAGGCGGCGAGAAGCAGCCGAGCTGACACCTGAAAGCGCATCGGGATTCCCGGGGCGATTCTGGAGTGGGCCGGAGATGATCTCCGTCTCAAAAAACGCGGGGAACCGCACACACGACAAAGGGAGGGGAGCGATGAAGAAAGCGATGATGATGGCCCTGGCGGCGATCGGCTGGCTGGCGCTCGGGGCTGGTGCCGCTGGCGCGGCCGAGAGCGCGTGCATCACCTGCCACGAGAAGGTGACGCCCGGGATCGTGGCCGATTGGAAGAAGAGCGCGATGGCCGACCAGTTCGACTGCACGAAGTGCCACGGCGACGCGCACAAGGACGCGACGGACGCCGTCAAGGCTGCGATGCCGACCCCGGAGACTTGCAAGGTCTGCCACAAGAAGCAGTACGACCAGTACATGGGCGGCAAGCACTCCAAGGGGTGGATCGCGATGGCGGCGATGCCGACCAACAGCCTGCAGCCCCACCCGTACATCTCGGGGCTCAAGGGGTGCGGCGGCTGTCATCGCGTCGGCATCAAGCCGGATGAGGAGAAGAAGTACAACCGCTACGGGATGGGGTGCAACTCCTGCCATACGCGGCACGTCTTCTCCAAGGCCGAGGCGCAGAAGCCCCAGGCCTGCCAGACCTGCCACATGGGCTTCGACCACCCGCAGTGGGAGATGTGGTCGAGCTCGAAGCACGGCTCGATCGCCCTCTCCGGCGGCGATGCCGGTCGCGCGCCGGTCTGCCAGACCTGCCACATGCCCGGCGGCGACCACGGCGTGAAGACCGCCTGGGGCTTCCTGGCGCTGCGGCTGCCCGAGGATGACGCCGAGTGGATGGGGTACCGCGCGACGATCCTCAAGGGGCTGCAGGTCCTCGATGTTGACGGCAAGCCGACCGCCCGCCTCGAGGTCGTGAAGGCCGGCGACGTGGCGCGGCTGACCAAGGAGTCCTTCGACGCCGAGCGCAACAAGATGGTCGCGGTCTGCACGCAGTGCCACGGCGCGCCGTTCGTGAAGCAGAATCTCAACGACGCCGACCAGATGATCAAGGAGGCCGACAAGGTCATGGCCGAGGCGATCGAGATCGTCGCCGGCCTCTACAAGGACGGGATCATCAAGCCGCAGGCCGGCAAGCCGGCGTACCCGGACCTGCTGACCTTCTACGACACCCAGACCCCCGTGGAGCAGACGCTCTACGTGATGTTCCTCGAGCACCGGATGCGCGCCTTCCAGGGGGCGTTCCACATGAACCCGGACTACGTCACCTGGTACGGCTACGCCGAACTGAAAAAGGACATCGTCGAGATCAGGGCTGAGGCCGCAGCGATGCGCGCCGACGCGAAGAAGTAGGCAGCGAAACGAAGAAGGGCATCCGGGGGTGACCCCGGATGCCCTTCGCTGTTCCTGTCGAAGGAGTTACTTTTTCGCCGCCTGACTGCGCTTGGAAGCCTTCAGCGGGTTGAGCTTCTTCTCGTCCTTCTTGGCCTCGGCCTTGAGGTGGGTCGCGAAGTTGCAGCGGCCGAGCGTCCACTTCGACGCCGGGTTCGCGAACACCGCGCAGAAAGAGCCGGCCGGGAACTCGCGCGCGTTGGCGCAGCCCTCGCACTTTTCAACCACCGTCAGGCAGCGACCGCCGCTATAGGAGCAGCCGGCCTTGGCCATGAACGTGCATTCGGTCCCATCCTTGATCGTTGCACAAAGCATCGTTATTCACCTCCTTGCATGGTAACCGCGGATAATAGGCACTCTGCCGGGGCGTTGTCAAGGAAGACCTGACGGCCGGCAGCCGGGAGTCTTGACAAAGCGGCGGCCGGGGCGTTAAACATCGAACAACGCACTCCGCGTCGAATTTCGGTCAATGGCGGCCTTGTGTCCCAGAGGGGGTGTCTGTCCGTGGCGGAACCAACGCCGTCGCCGAACGAACTGGCCGAGCAGGTTTCGCGCCAGCACACCCCGAACGCGATCTTCATGCTCGATCTGGAGACGAACCGCATCGTCTCCGCGAACGACCGCTTCGAGGAGTTGCTGGGATACCCGCGCGCCGAGCTGATGCGCTCCGGGTTCGACTTTTTCACCATGATTCACCCGGACTCGGAGGAGAAAGTCCGCCGCAGCCGCGAGATGCACGGGCGGGGCGAGGAGCACCTGCCCTTCGAGTACACCATGGTCACCAGGGACGGAAGTCTCGTCGAGGTGACGCTCAACTCCTGGCTGACAAACTACAACGGGCATCGCGCGGTCGTCGGGATCATCACCGACGTCACCGAGCAGCACCGGCTGGCCGACGAACTGCGCCGCGCCGCGGCCAGCGCCGAGCGCGAGCGCGCCCGCGCGGAATCCGTGATCGCGGCCATCGGCGAGAGCATCGTCGTCCAGGACCCGGCGTACCGAATCACGTTCTAGAACGAGGTGAACCGGCGCCTCTTCGGGGACCACCTCGGGGAGCAGTGCTACCGGGCCTACCACGGAAGGGAGCGGATCTGCTCCGGGTGCCCGATGGTGCTGGCGCTGCGCGACGGGAAGGTGCACCGGCGTGTCGTCACGATGGCTCGCGACGGGCGCGCGCTGCGCCTGGAGGTGGTCGCCTCGCCGGTGCGCGACGCGGCGGGAAAGGTTGTCGCCGGCCTCAAGCTGGTGCGGGACATCTCCGAGCTGCTGGCCTCCGCCGAGGCCCTGCGCCAGGCCAAGGAGGACCTGGAGCGGCAGAACGTCGAGTTGCGCGCGCTCGACCACATGAAGGACGGCCTCGTGCGGGACGTCTCCCACGAGCTCAAGACCCCGGTGGCCAAGCAGACGATGCAGCTGGAGATCCTGCGGCTGCAGCTCGGTGCGGCCTGCGCCGGCCCGGTCGCCCGCACGCTCGGCGTGATGGAGGAGACCGTCAACCGCCAGCAGCGGGTGATCCGCAACCTGCTCGACATGGCGCGGCTGGATTCGGGGCGGCGCATCTTCTGCATCGGGCCCGTGCGGGTCGACGAGGTGCTTGCGCGCGCCCTGGAGGACTACCGCGCGATGCTCGAGGCCGCCGGGTTCGACGTGATCGTTCGGGCCGAGCCGCTGGCCGTGAGCGCGGACGAGGAGATGCTCTGGCACGTCGTGTCGAACCTGGTGAACAACGCGGTGAAATTCGCCGCGCAGTCGGGACAGCGCCGCCTCGAGGCGAGCGTGGCGTGCGAAGGCGGCAACGCCGTGCTGCGGATCAGGGACAACGGCATCGGTCTGACGCCGGAGCAGGCTGCCCGGGTGTTCGAGCGCTTCTACCAGGCCTCCGCCTCGATCGAGGGCAGCGGGGTGGGGCTGAGCATCTGCCGCTCGATCATGGAGGGGATGGGCGGAACGGTCGCGCTCGCGTCGGCGGGGCTTGACTGCGGCGCGGTGGCCACCGTGACCCTGCCGTTGGCGGCCGCCCCGCCGCCGGCAGTGCAGGCAGAGGGCAGCCGAAACAACGGCTTCGGCTGCCCAGCAGGCTGCTAGAGGGCGCGCCCGGCCTCGGCCTTGAAAAAGGCTGGAAGCAGGGTGATGCGCTTGCGGTCAATCGCGATCAGGCCCGACTTCTCAATCGCGGCGAGCGAGCGCGTCACGGTTTCGCGCGAGGAGCCGACCATCTCGGCGAGCTCCTGGTGCGTCGGCGCCCGCTCGATGATGCCGAGGCCGTTCTTGAGCGGGGCGCGACGCCCGAGGTGGCCGATCAGGCAGATCAGCCGGTCGTGCACCGACCCGAGCGCGAGGTTCTCGATGGTCTGGTCGGCGGCGCGCAGGCGCTTCGAGAGCTCGCGCAGCAGCTTGGCCGAGATCCGCGTCTGCGCCAGAACGTAGCGCTGGAAATGCTCGCGATCGAGCATGAGCAGCCGGGTGGACTGGACGGCTGTCGCCGAAGCCGAGCGCGGCTGCCCGTCCAGCAGCGACATCTCCCCGAAGAAGTTCCCCTCGTGCAGCAGCGCGACGGTGACGTCGCGGCCGTCGCGGCCGGTGCGGGAGATTTTCACCACGCCCGAGAGGATCAGGTAGAGCCCGCCGCCGTTGTCGTGCTGGTGAAAAACGACTGTCCCCTTGGGAATGATCTTCTCGCGCATGAGGTCGAGGATCGTGTCGCTCTCGCGGTCGGTGAGATCGGCAAACAGGTGGATCCTGCGCAGCAGTTCGCGGCGTTCCATAGCGGTCATGATACCCCGGTCCATGCGGCGTGAGAAGAGTCGATCGGCAACCCGCAGCCTGACGCGGGCTGGTCGTCCCGGGCTGGGCCTCGATGGTGGCCTCGGTTGACAAACCTTCGGTGTGCCCCGAAACTTCAGGCCGTGGGCGAGATCGAGAGACCGGCCGGTGCCGCCGAATGCCTGCGCTTCCCTTGCGAGTTCCCGCTCAAGGTCATCGGCCGCAACGGCGCGGCGTTCGAGCAGGCGGTCCGCGACATCGTCGGGCTGCGCCTTGGGGGCGAGCCCGTCGCCTACGCCTCACGGCCGAGCGGCGGAGGAAAATACCTCTCGATCACCGCGACGTTCACCGCGGCGAGCCGTGAGCAGCTCGACGGGATCTACCGCGAACTGCACGGGCACGAACTCGTCGTGATGACGTTGTAGCGTTCGAGCAACCGCCCAGGCGGCGGGCGGGTTCGCGGTCGTCGCGGCCGCGGGTTCGGGCCGGGCGAGGGGGCGAAGCGTGCATCCAGGCGACGGCGTGAACGGACGTGATCTCATCGCCAGGGTCCTGCGCGGCGAGCGCGTCGACCGCGTGCCGCGCGCCGTGTTCGGCGGGGGGCTCTGGTCGTACCGGCAGACCGGGCTCACGATCGCGGCGCTGCGGGAGGATCCCGTGCGCTTCGGGGATCGCCTCGCCGCTCTCTGGGCCGGGATCGACACCGACATCGTGTTTCTCGGCTCGGGTCTGAACTCCTTTCCCGCCGAGGCGCTCGGCGGCGAGCTCGACGTCCGCGGCGGCCAGGCGCCGCTGCTGAAGTTCCCGATCATCCAGTCGGCCGAGGACGCGCGCGCGCTCGACACGATCGACCTGGAGTCCTCTCCGCACACGCTCGCCCTGGTGGAGATGATCGCGCAGGTGAGAATGCGGCTCCCGGACCGCTATCTCTGCGTCACCTCGTGGGGGCCGTTCTCCTGGGGGATGATCCTGTGCGCCTGGAGCCTGCTGCAGGAGAAGGCGACCGCGGATCGCGCGTTCCTCGGCGCGGTCTGCGATCTCGGGGTGCGGCTCTCCGGCGCCCTGATCGGCCGGCTCGCGGCGCGGAACCTCGTCGACGGCGTGTCGATCGCCGACGGCGCGGTGACGCTCATCGACGACGAATGCTATCGGGAGATCGTCCTGCCCCGGGAGAGGCGGCTATTCGGCCTGGCCGGGGGCATGGGTCTTACGCGCTTCCTCCATCAGTGCGGCAAGATCGCCTCGCAGATCCCGTTCTACCCGGAAACCGGCGCGGACGTCGTGAGCGTCGACGCCGGGGTCCCGATCGGGGAGGTCTATCAGCGGTACCGCGGGAGGGTGGTGACCGCCGGGAACGTCGACGTCGTCGCGGTGGTGCGCGGCGGGGATGCGGCGAGCATCCGCGAGAACGTCGCGGCCTGCGTCTCGGCGGTGGCGGATCCCCGCGCCGGCTACATCCTCATGCCCTCCTGCGACCTGCCCGCCGACACGCCGCCGGCCAACGTCGCGGCGTTTCTGGCCTGTGCCGATCGCTTTTGACCGCCGCCCGCGGGTTGACCGCGCCGCGCCGGGTGGACTACCATCACGGAGGCGTTGCTTCGCCGTTGCCAGCCAGTTGGAGCGGCATGGTCAATTGAACCGGCAGGCCGATCAAAAGGGTCCAGGTGCAAGGCGCCCGACGAAGGGGCGACTGAGGCGGGCTGGTGCCCGCCGCAGGGAGCCTCGAGGAGGGCAACGCCGCAGATGGGCCCTTTTCAGCGGCCTGCCATAAGGAGACAAGCGATGACGATGCTCGACCCGCGGCTCCCGCTCGTCCAGAACGCCGACCTCGACGGCAAGGTGGTGCTCGTGCGCCTGGACCACAACGTGGTCAAGAAAGGCGTCGTGAAAGACCCCTACCGCATCGACCGGACCATCGGCACGCTCTACAGCATCGTCGAGCGCGGCGGCCGGCCGATCCTGATGACGCACATCGGCCGTCCGCGCGACAAGAAGACCGGCGCCATCCGCTGCGACGCCGCCGACGGGGTCGAGGCGATCGTCGCCTACATCGAGCAGAAACTGCACGCGCGCTTTTTCGTGCCGCAGCTGCCCCCCGACGGCGAGCGCGGCATCCTCGGCATCGACACCTCGATCAACCTCGCGGTGCGCGAACTGCGCGCGCGGCGCTACGGCGGGATCTACCTGCCGAACATCCGCTGGTTCGCCGGCGAGGAGCCCGACGGGCCGACCCGGGCCGCCTTCGCGCGCCAGCTCGCGGGGCTGGCCGACGTCTACGTCAACGACGCGTTCGGCTCCTGGCAGCCGCACTGCTCGACCGTGGACGTGACGCGCCATCTGCCGTCGTTCGCCGGCTACCTGATGCAGGAGGAGATCGCGAACCTCGGGCGCGTGCTCGAGCCGGAGCGGCCGTTCGTCGCGGTTGTCGCCGGCGCCAAGTACGACACCAAGATCGGTCCACTGCACGAGATCTACAAGAAGGTCGACCAGCTGATCCTCGGCGGCGTGATGTACAACGCGTACCTCGGCGCCAAGTACGGGGTCCTGATCGACTGGGTGGCGCCCTCCGACGTCGAGGCGGCCCGCCAGCTCGTCGAGATGGACAAGGTGGAGCACAAGGTCGTCGAGCTCCCCTTCGTCGTCGAGTCGGACCTCCCCGACCGGCGCGTCGAGGGGAGTTTCCGCACGCGGGCCCTGGCCGACTTCAAGGCTGGCGAGCGCGTGCGCTACCTGCTCGATGTCGACCCGCTCTCGTTCCGCGACGCGAAGGTGGCCGCGGCGCTGGGGCAGGCCAAGACGATCTTCGTCAACGCGGTCATGGGCTTCACGCCGCACTTCATCGCCGGTTCGGCCGCCCTGGACGAGACCATCGACCAGAACCGCGCCGCGATGAAGCTCTATGGCGGCGGCGACACGCTGCAGGAGTTCAAGAACCTCTGCCCCGGGCTTTACCTCTCGGTCATGGACAACGCGCGCTATTACTTCTTCACGGGCGGCGGAACGGTGCTCACCGCGATCGAGAAGGGCAGCGCATACGGGTTGGCGCCGGTGCAGGCGCTGATCGCCAACGGCGGCAGGGTGCCGGCGCCGGGAGACGCGCATGGGTGAGCTCGTCCGGTTCGGCATCTCGATCCCGGGGCCGCTGCTCGGGAGTTTCGACGCGTTGATCGAGGGGGCGGGGTACGCGAACCGCTCGGAGGCGATCCGCGACCTGATCCGCAGCCGGCTCGTGGACGCGGCGTGGGAGGGCGGCAGCGGCGAGATGATCGGCACGCTGACGCTGGTCTACGATCACCACGTGCACGAGCTGGGGGACGCGCTGACCGGCGTGCAGCACCAGCACCACGCGGCGATCCTCTCGACGCTGCACATTCACCTGGACGCGCACCTGTGCCTCGAGGTGCTCGTGCTGCGCGGCAGCGTGCCGGTGATCAAGCACATCTCGGAGGCGCTGATCGGCATGCGCGGGGTCAAGCACGGAAAACTCACCGTCACGAGCGCCGGGCATCTCTAGCTGTGCCGGAACGCATGACGACCACCGGGAACGGCCGCAGGAAGAGGATCCGGTGGACGGTGTCCGCCCTGGCCGTGACGCTGCTCGCGGCCGCTCCGGCGCTGCGCGTCCGCCTGCAGGGGCGCGAGGTCGCCGTCGCGCGGCTGGCGCCCACGGAACTGGTGCAGACGGTGGTCGCCACCGGCCGGGTCGCCAGCCTGGCCAGGGTGGAGATCGGCAGCCTGGCCGCGGGGACGGTGACCGAGGTCGCCGTCCGCGAGGGCGACCTCGTTGGGCAGGGGGCGGTGCTGGTGCGCCTCAAGGACAACGAGGCGCAAGCCGGCGTCGCCCAGGCACGTTCGGCGGTGGCGCAGGCGCAGGCCGGGGTCGTCCAGGCGCAGGCCGCCGCGGCCGCCGCCGCCGCGCGGCTGTCGCAGGTGCAGACGACGACACATCCCGCCGCCGAGGAGGCGGTGCGCATCGCGGAGGCGGAGCACCAGTCCGCGCGGCGCAGCTTCGAGCGCGTCGATTCCCTCGCCGCGCAGGGGATGCTCGCCCGCGCCGACCTGGACGAGGCGCGCCGCGCGCTCGAAACCGCCCAGGGGCGCATGACTCGGGAGCGGATCATCGCCGTCGGGAGCCGGCCCGGGGGCAGCGACGAGCAGGCCGCGCGCGCCGCGGTCGCCCAGGCCGACGCCGCCGTGGCGCAGGCGCGCGCCGCGGTCGCCCAGGCCGAGGCGGCGCTCGGTGCGGTCGAGGCGCGCCTCGCCGATCTGGTGGTGCGGGCGCCCGCGGCCGGGACGATCATCGTCCGCGCGGTAGAGGAGGGGGACACCGTCCAGCCCGGGCGGACGCTGCTCGTGCTCTCGCGCCCCGGCCGAACCGAGATCGTCGCGCCCGTCGACGAGAAGAATCTCGCACTGCTCGTGCCGGGGCAGAAGGCCGTGGTCTCGGCCGACGCCTACCCGGATCGCACGTTCCCCGCCGGATTGACCACGCTGGTGCCCGCGGTCGTGGCCGCCAGCGGCACCGTGACGGCGAAGTTCGCCGTACCCGACCCGCCGGCCTACCTGCTGCCGGAGATGACCGTGTCGGTGGAGGTCGAGGTCGCGCGCAAGGCCGCCGCCCTCACGCTGCCGCTCGATGCGGTACGCGACCTGGCGACCGCTCCGTGGGTGCTCGCGGTGCGCGACGGCCGCGCCCGCCGGGTGCCGGTGGTGGTCGGCTCGCGTGGCGCCGCCCGCGTCGAGATCCGCTCGGGCCTGACCGCCGGCGACGGGGTCGTTTCCGCCACCGAGGGCAAGGTCGCCGACGGCGACAAAGTCCGGGTGAAATAGTGCCCTTCGAGGTGATCGCCGCATTGCGCTTCCTGCGCGAGGGGCGCTTCCAGACCCTGCTGATCCTCTCCGGCGTCGCCGTCGGCGCCGCGGTCATCGTCTTCCTCGTGGCGCTGATCACCGGACTGCAGGACGACCTGATTGCGCGCACCCTGGGGACGCAGCCGCACGTCGTGCTCCGGCCGCCCGACGACGTGGCGCGCTCGGTGACCCGGCCGGCGCCCGGCGAGACCGTGTCCGCCCAGATCGAAAAGCGCGCCCAGCGCCTGCGCTCGATCGACGGCTGGCAGCGCACGCTGACCGACGCCGCCACTACCCCGGGCGTCACCGCCGTTTCGCCGATGGCGTCCGGCCCGGCGTTCGCAACGCGGGGGAGCGCGCAGAAGTCGGTCGCGCTGCTGGGCATCGAGCCGGAGCGGTACCTGAAGATCGTGCCCGTGGACCGCAAGATGGTCGCGGGCCGCTTCCAGGTTGCGGGGGAGGAGGCGGTCATCGGCGTGGATCTGGCCAAGGACCTGGGCGCCTCGGTCGGCGACAAGGTCCGCCTCGCCGCCGCCGACGGGCGCACGCAGGTGGTCACCGTGACCGGGATCTTCGACCTGGGGCTGCGCGACCTGAATCGCCGCTGGGTGATCATCACGCTGCGCTCGGCGCAGACGCTGCTGGACCTGGCCGGGGGGGTGACGAACATCGACCTGACGGTGAACGATCTCTTCGCGGCCGAGGCGGTCGCGAAGAGCATTGCCGCCCGCACCGGCCTCACCGCGGAGAGCTGGATGAAAACCAACGCCGAGCTGCTCGTCGGACTGCGCGGGCAGAGCGGTTCCTCCGCGATGATCCAGTTCTTCGTCAGCATCGCCGTGGCCTTCGGCATCTCCTCGGTGCTCGTGGTCTCGGTGGTGCAGAAGTCGCGCGAGATCGGCATCCTGCGCGCGATGGGCGCCTCGCGCGGCTCCGTGCTGACGATCTTCCTGATCCAGGGCGCCGTCGTCGCGCTGGCCGGCGCGCTGCTCGGCTGCGCGCTCGGGACGTGGGCGGCGCTCGCGTTCCAGTCCTGGCAGGGGGTCTTCCACGTCTGGCTCGGCTGGCAGCTGTACGCGGCCGCGATCGCGGGGGCGACGGGCATCGGCATTCTCGCGGCGCTCGCGCCGGCGTTTCGCGCGGCGCGCCTGGAGCCCGTCGCGGCGATACGGTACGGCGGATGAGCCCCGGGCGGCCCGTTCTCGAAGCGGCGGGGGTCCGCAAGTCCTACGGCATCGGCACCGAGACCGAGATCGAGATCCTCCACGGGATCGACCTGGTGCTCGGCGCGGCCGAGATCGTCGCGCTCACGGGACCGTCGGGCGCCGGCAAGAGCACGTTTCTCAACGTCATGGGCCTGCTCGAGCAGCCGACCTTGGGGAGCATCAGGATCAACGGGGAGGAGGCCGCGCATCTCGACGAGGCCGGCCTGACGCGGCTGCGCGGGCGCAGCATCGGCTTCATCTTCCAGTTCCACCACCTGATGCCGGCGTTCACGGCGCTGGAGAACGTGATGATGCCGCTGCTCGTCGATCGCGGGCGGCCCGATGCGGAGATGCGCGCGCGGGCGGCGGACCTGCTGGCCAAGGTCGGCCTCGGCGCCCTTTCGGGACGCCGCCCGGCGAAGCTCTCCGGCGGCCAGCAGCAGCGCGTCGCCGTCGCGCGCGCGCTGGCGATGCGGCCGCCGCTCGTGCTCGCCGACGAGCCGACCGGGAACCTGGACACGGCGAGCGCCGACGAGGTCTTCGCGCTGCTGCGCGCGTTCAACCGCGACTTCGGGGTGACCTTTCTCGTGGTGACCCACGACCCGCGCCTGGCGCGGCGCTGCGACCGCGTGCTGGAGCTGGTGGACGGGCGTCTCGTCGGGGAGAAAAAAGGCAGCGAGGTGGCGTCGGCGTGCTAATCTGGAAAGTTCGTGCGGTTCACGGCGTCGAGCAGGTGCTCTTCGGCGCAACTGGAGGAGCGAGATGAAGACCGGTTCCCGCTGATGCCGAGCAGCCTCAAGCCGCTGACGCTGCCCATCCTGGTTCTCGCTCTGACGTTGGCCGGATCCGCCATCGCCCAAGGCGCGGAGCAGTATCCACTTCCGGCGAGCTACCCGGCATTCCCGTTCCCCGTGCGCCAGAGCGTCCAGTATCCGCCTGCCCGCTACGAGCTCGACCTCAACCCCGGCCTCGACGACGAGAGCCGCCGCTTGCTCGACGAGTTCGAGCGCATGGCGGACCACCCGGCGCGGCTGGCGCTGAAAGTGCCCCTGATCTGGCTTCTGGAAAATACCGGGCTCGCAACACCGGGGGGGTGGGGCTGGCAGGCCACGCAGAAACCGGATTTCATCGCCGGGGAAGTGGGGGTCGCGGTTGCGATGAAATGGTTGAACAACGAGCCGCTGCCGCGCGTCGCCGGCACCATCGCTTTCGAGAGCCATCTACATACACAGTGCTCGCACGACAGCGCCGCCGACCTGGAGTCGATCCTGATCCACGCCGCGGCCAAAGGATTCCAGGCCGTCGCCGTGACCGACCACGACATGATAGCGTGCGCCTGGCGGGCGGTCGGGGTCGCGCAGGAGCTGCGTTCCCAGGGGCGGCTTCCTCCGGATTTCTTCGTCGTCATCGGCGAAGAGATCGGGACGAGCCAGGGCCACGTCGTCGGGCTTTTCCTGCAGCGCTACATCTCGCCAAAGATGACCGCCGCCGAGACGATCCGCGAAATCCACGATCAGGGGGGGCTCGCGATCGCGCCGCACATGGGGGAGGCGAGCGGCTACCTGGCGCCGAGCCTGGTGCGGAATCTCCCGTTCGACGCGGTCGAGATGGGCAGCGGCGCGCTCTTCCTCCCCTTCGACTTCTACTACCTGCTCACGGCGGGCGGTTCATCGAGTCGGCCCCGGCTCTTCGGGATGGACTCCCATTACAGCCGGCTTCCGGGCTGGCTCGGCTACAATCGCGTGAGCGTCCGGGAGCCGACCGCCCAGGGCTTGAAGGAGGCGATTCGCCGCGGCGCGACGGAGCCCGTCTTCTGCGGCATGTACGCCGACTATCGTCGCCTGATCCAGCGGCCGGTCGTCTCCGGCGTCTACCGCGCGGGGGCTTTGTATTTCACGTTGCGCGACTGGCTGGACGGCCACGTCGCCCGGCTGATCGGGGCGGATGGGTTCGAGATCAGGACCGGGTACGAGCGGCCCCTGCGCAATCTGTTGAACATCGTGTCCGCAGCGGGGGTCGTTCAGGACTTCCTCGACGACGAGGGCGTTTTCGGCACGGGACCGCAGTTCGGCGTCACGGTGACGTACGGTGCGCTCTCGCTCGGGTATGAAAAAAAGGGAAGGGACGCCCCGTATCAGGTGGTTCTCGAGTACCGGCGGGGATTCTAGTCCGGGCAGCAGCCTGGTTACCCTGCATCGTCCTCCTCGGCTGGTTTCACGCCCGTCGATCAGACGCCGACCGGCGGCGGGAGTTTTCAGCCCTTGGCCTCCTGTTGAGCCGTCCGGCGCGCCCGTAGGGCCGGCCTGCCCCTGCGGGGGGCACCCGCGGCACCTTGCCGCCCGTGCCTTGGTTGCGCGAATGCCTTGTTTTCCTGGGTTTGCGTCCTACGCAGCTGGTGGCACGCTTCATGCTCCCCTTGCGGGAAACCACCACCCACGGGAGGGGATCCATGACGACGAACACCGCGTACCGCATCGAGAACCTTGACGTGTACCGCAAGTCCATCGCGCTCGGCACCAAGCTCTACCAGGCCGCGGGCAACGGGAAGGCGCACTCCGCCGTCGGGGAGCGGGTGCGCGAGAACACGCTCGCGCTCGTGCTCAACCTCGCCTCGGGGCTCGGGTTCTGGGAGAAGCAGTGGAAGACCAGCCATTTCGCCGCCTCCAAGCGCGCCGTGATGGAGATGTCGCCGCTGCTCGAGCTGATGGTCGCGCTCGGCGAGATGAAGCCCGAGGCCGGGAGTCAGTACGCCGTCGAGTTGCAGGAGCTGGCCAAGATGATCGGCGGGCTGCTGCGCCAGTCGCAGCGCCGGGAGGGGGGCGCCGACGAGGGCGGCCCGGCGCCCGAGGGCGATGCGCGCGAACGCGTGACCTTCTACCACTAGGGGGCGGCGGGATCATGGAACAGTTCGTCGTCAGCCACTTCGAGAAAGGCGCGGTCTACACGCGCAGCCAGATTCGCGAGGTTCTCGGCGGGAGCGTCAGGGCGGCGCTGCCGACATGCAGGGGACGCGTCGTCTGCGCCTGCTTGACCCACGAGAGAAACCCGCGCGCGCCGCAGGAGATGCTGGTCGGCAACGTCGAGCGGGCGGTCCGTCTGGCACGGGTGTTCGCGGCGTCCGGGGAGGCGGTGCCGGTCTTTGTGCGCGTGCGCAGCGGCGGCTGGGAATACGCCGGGGCCCGCCGCGTGCGGGCCATGATCGACGACCCGGGGGCGCTGCTGGCTCTGGTGGCCGAGGGGGCGCCGCCGGACGTCGCGGCGGCGCTGCAGCTCGAGGAAGTCGCCGTGGCGGGGATCGCCGTCGCGCGATGCGCGAGTCAACCGCAGCCGCTTCCCGCTGCGGCTGGCGACTGAGGCCGCAGCCGTGGCGACGCTGACGGTCGAAGGAGTGCCGCCCAGCTTGTTGAGCCGGCTGGCCTGCGCCGCGGTGGCGAACGGGCGCAGTGTCAACAGCGAGGTCATCCTCTCGTTGGTGCGCCACCTCCGGGAAGACTCGGTGCCGGATGGTCCGGGAAGGAGAGTCCCGGTCGGCTGCCCGCTCGCGTTGCGGCTGCGGCCGGAGCCGTCCCGGGCCTGCGCCGTTCCGTGGGGGGAGCCTGGCTGAGCGCGGCGGAGGGTTTGCGGAAAGAGTAAATGTTCTACAATACAACCGATCGTCGCGGCCGATCTCGCCGTTGGGACTGGGGTGATTGCCGTTGATCACAGCGGCGGCGAAGGGCCGGCCGAACTTTGACTCTCAACGATCGGGAGCCCGGGCATGCAGTGGGAGGATGGCCGCAGAAGCGAGAATGTCGAAGACCGCCGGGGAGTGCGCATCTCGCGCGGTGTCGCGGGCGGCGGGTTGGGGACGCTCGTGCTGGTCCTCATCGGCCTGTACTTCGGGGTCGACCCGAGCACGATCCTCAACACGGTTCCCACCGGGGGCAGTCCGGCCGTGGTGCAGCAGACCGGGCCGCGCCCGGCTGCCGAGAACAGGCTCGCCGACTTCTCCTCGGTGGTCCTCGCCGACACCGAGGACGCCTGGGGCGCCATCTTTCGGGAGAAGGGGCGCACCTACAAGCCGCCGAAGCTCGTGCTGTTCACCGACTCGGTCGACTCCGCGTGCGGGATGGCGGGTGCGGCGAGCGGGCCGTTCTACTGTCCCGGCGATCGCAAACTGTACCTCGACCTCTCCTTCTTCCGCGAGCTGGAGCGGCGTTTCAAGGCGCCCGGCGACTTCGCCCAGGCGTACGTCATCGCGCACGAGGTCGGCCATCACGTGCAGAATCTCCTCGGCATCGAGGGCAAGTATCGGGAGGCGGCTGGCCGGACTGACAAGCGCGGCGCGAACCGCCTCTCGGTGCGACTGGAACTGCAGGCGGATTGCTTCGCCGGGGTCTGGGGCAACCGCGCGGACAAGGCGCGGCGCGTGCTCGATCCGGGGGACTTGGAGGAGGCGCTACGCGCCGCCAGTTCGATCGGGGACGACCGGCTCCAGCGTGAGGCGAGGGGGCGGACCGTCCCCGACAGTTTCACCCATGGGACGTCCGCCCAACGGGTCAGCTGGTTCCGCCGCGGATTCGACAGCGGGGATCCCGCCCGCTGCGATACGTTCAAAACCCGGGAACTCTGACCCGGGGAGCGCCCGCCGGGCGCTGCCGGCTGCTCGGTGCTACTGCGCCGGCGATGGCTGGGCGCCGCTGCCGCGCAACGCGGCCAGCCGCTGTCGCGCAACCGGCTGCGACGGATCGACGCGCAGCGCCGCCTCGTAGGACTGTGCCGCCGCGGAGCGGTCGCCGAGCCGCAGCAGCAATTCTCCCCGAGCCACGTACGGCTGGACGAGGCCGGGCCTGTCGGCGATCAGCTGCGAGGTGTCGTCGAGCAGGACGTGGTAAAAATCCGGCCGCGACAGGGCGTGCCGCAGCACGACCTCGCGATTGCGGGGGGTGTTCTCAGCGAAAATGACCGTCGTCGGTGAGGCGAACACCGGCACCCACCCCGGGTCGGCGAGCAGCGCGTCGATGAGTCCGAGAAACCGCCCCGAGAGCGGGTTGAAGAAGGGCGTGATCGTGGAGTGCATGTCGAAAGCTGCGAGCGAGGCCTTCCAGAACTCCTCGCCCTGGATGAGGCGGCGGTCGCCCGCGAGAATCCGTCGATAGGACTCCTGAAGCTCCGGGGAGGGATTGCGCCCGTCGATGAACACCGTGCGCGGCGCGAGGCGCCACAGCAGATAGCCGCCCCAATCGTAGTGATTGAACAGGTTCCCCTGCAACTGCGCTTGCTCGATGAAGTCGGCGCCTGCAATCGGAAACAGATAATCGTTGACCGCGGTGCACCGCCCGGCGTGTCGGAGCGCCTGGAGCGCGTCGGGAAGAAAGAGGGTGCCCGCCCCGAGCCCCAGGGCGGCGGCGACGCCCCGTGCGGTCCGCCGGATGCGCGGGCCTGGGAGCGGTGCGGCGGCGAGCGGCAGGGCGACGACGACAAAGAAGGGGATATGACGGATCGTGGTGAACGAAAGGTATCCGCTCGACAGGACGAGGCCGAGAGCGGTGGGGTCAAGCTTTCTCCAGGAGAGCCCGAGCCTGACCACGACGAGAGCAAGCATGGCCCAGTAAACGACGATCCAGGGGTCTCCGGTAGCGCGGAACCCCTCGATCGTGGAGCGGTATTCGCGGATGAAGTTGTTGGCCGGCCCGCCCGCGGCCCGGAAGGCAGCCCACCCGTTCGGGTTGGCGAGGGAGGCCAGGATGCCTCCCGCGGCTCCCGCGAGCAGGGTCCGCAAGCGCTCCGGCGGCAGGGGCGCGCGCTTGCCGTGGAGCGCCTTGAGCGATTCGGAGACCGCGAAAAAACAGAGGAGGCCGACGCCGACGACGAAGCCGCCGTGGCAGTTGGCCCAGAGCGTCATCAGCGGTGGTATCGCCACGGCCCGCCAGCGCGCGCCGGCGGCAGGCCGCGCCTCGCGCAGGCCGTCGAGGAGCAGCAGGAGCGCCGCGGCGAACACGAAGGAGAGGAACTGCGGCCGCTCCGGCGGGTATTGCCCCAGCACGGGCACCGCGAGCGAGAGCAGGCCGAGGCGCGTCAGGGCGTCCCCGCGCATCCGCTGTGCGAGAAGGAGCAGGAGGGCGAGGAACAGCAGGAACCGCCAGGCCACGATCGCGACGGGGCCGCCGGCCTCGCGCAGGGTGGCGAGCAGCACCTGCGCGAGCCAGTACGAGGTCATGACGAAACGCTGGGCATCCGGCTGGGGGTGCTGCGGGGCCGCGGCGAAGAGAAACGCCCCGGGAAGCGAGCGGTGCTCCCGGATCCACTCGCCGGTCCTCAGGTGCCAGAAAAAATCCGGGTCGCTCGTCGGCTGAAGGAGGAACCCGCACGCGTTGGCCAGAAGCACCGCGAGGAGCAGCGCGCACACCGCCGCGCCCGCACCGCGGTATACGCCCGCGCCCCGCTTCGGCACGAACGCCGGCGGCCCCTCCCGGCCACCTGGCGCCTCAGGCAGGGCGCCCGCAGGATCGCGTAGCGGCAGAGCGCTACCCGACTCTGGCGATGAGCTTTTCTGCGGTGCTCTTGCCGAGCGCGGCGCACTCGCCCAGGCATTTTGCGTCCGGGACGAACTTCTGGCGCAGCCCCTCGTGGACCAGCTCCACCTTCATCGCCTCGAGGTACTCCTTGGTCTGGCCGACCGCCTCGCCGCTCCAGCCGTAGGAGCCGAAGGCGGCGCCGATCAGGTTCAGCGGCTTGAGTCCCTTCAGGTAGGTCAGGAAGTCGGCGAGCGACGGGTAGATGTTGTTGTTCAGCGTCGGCGAGCCGACCAGCAGCGCGCCGGCGTCGATCAGTTCGTGCACGATGTCGCTGCGGTGGTTGGCCTTGAGCGACATCAGCTTCACACTCACGCCGCCGGCGTCGAGCCCGTCGGCGATCGCGTGCGCCATCTGCGCCGTGCTGTGCCACATCGTGTCGTAGACCACGAGCGCTTTGCGGCGCTTCTTCTGGCTCGTCCAGTCGGCGTACAGCCCGAGCAGCCGGCCCAGGTCCTGGCGCCAAATCGGTCCGTGGTCCGGCGCGATGACCTTCGGGGCGATTCCGAGCGACGGGAGGCGGCCGATGACCTTGGCCACGAGCGGGGCGAACGGCAGCAGGATGTTCGCGAAATAGCGGCCGCCCTCGTAGTCGACGACGGACGGGTCGAGCTGGTCGGCGAAGCGCTCGCTGGAGGCGAGGTGCATCCCGAAGCCGTCCTGCGAGATCAGCACGTCGTCGCCGGGTATCCACGACACCATGCTGTCGGGCCAGTGCACCATCCGCGTTTCGGCGAAGGTGACCTTCAGGTTCCCGAGGTCGAGCGTCTCGCCGTCCTTCACCGGCGTGATCGGCATCGGCAGCGCATAGTGCTCAGCCAGCGCCCTGGCGCCCAGCTGCGAGGCGAAAACCTTCTCCGGCCGGACCGCGTCGATGACGGTGGCCAGGCTGCCCGAGTGATCCATCTCCGCGTGGTTGGAGACGATGTAGCTGATCTCGGCGGGGTCGACGATCGAAGCGACGCGGCTGAGCAGCTCGCCGCAGAAAGGCGCCTTGACGGTGTCGAAGAGCGTGATCTTCTCGCCCATGACCAGGTAGGCGTTGTAGGTGGTGCCGCGGTTGGTCGAGTAGCCGTGGAAGTCGCGCATGTTCCAGTCGACTGCCCCCACCCACCAGACGTGCTCACTGATCTGTGTTGCGCGGTACGGATGCATCTGCTCTCTCCTTCTCGCCTTCGGGCTCTCGGCCCGTCGATTGATCCCGCATGCCGCCAGCAACAGGGGCGGCCGAATCCTCATTGAACCGCACGGGAACAGCCCTGTCAACGACAAGTCTGGCTGTGTCAGTAGCTAATAGACTGTCCGGACCAGTAGCACAACATCTGTCCGGTTCATGATCACCCGAGGGAGGGTGTTCATGAACCAGACGCGATTGGTGCAGGAGGTTCGGAAAATGCAATTTCTTGACGTACTGAGCATATGGACCGAAGGGCGTCTGGTTCAGGAGGATGCCGCCCGGATGTTGGGCATTTGTGACAGGACTTTTCGCCGCTACATCGAGCGGTACCAGGAGGAAGGCCTTGAGGGATTGGCTGACAAGCGCCTGACCCAGGCCTCTACCAGAAAGGCGCCGGTCGACGAAGTCGTGGCGCTTGTTGGACGCTACAAAGCCAAGTACCGGGGCTGGAACGCCAAGCACTTCCATTCCTGGTATCGGCGCGAGGGCGGTGAGCGCAGCTACACCTGGGTTAAGAGCAAACTCCAACAGGCCAAGGAGATCACCAAGGCCCCCCGACGTGGCGCTCACCGTCGCCGACGCGAGCGTGCCCCCATGCCCGGGATGATGCTGCACCAGGACGGCAGCACTCACGAGTGGGTGCCCGGCAAGATGTGGGATCTGATCGACACCATGGACGATGCCAACTCAGAGCATTACAGCC
>Ga0334722_10002717_pt1 | contig 19643 bp, 16 predicted proteins | sample C3_bottom_MG_FD_207210 | JGI IMG/M metagenome (GOLD analysis project Ga0334722, IMG submission 207210) | Sediment microbial communities from Yellowstone Lake, YNP, Wyoming, USA - C3_bottom | ecosystem: Environmental > Aquatic > Freshwater > Lake > Sediment | place: USA: Wyoming | collected...
CCGTTTTCATTCGCACGCGCATCGGATGACGCGAACGCGCGGCGATAAATTCTTCTTCGCGGGTGTATTCAAACCGCACAGGGCGACCCGTGGCAATCGTCAAATGCGCGGCGACATCTTCGATCAATACTTCTTGCTTGCCGCCAAATCCGCCGCCGATGCGCGGCTTGATGACGCGAATGCGTTTGGGCGGCAGACCCAGGACAGGCGCGAGAATCCGCCGCGCGTGAAATGGAACCTGGGTCGAGGTGCGGATCACCAAGCGATCATCCTCGTCCCAGTATGTCACGACAATGTGCGGTTCGATGCTCGCCTGCTGAACTTTGGGCACGATGTATTCATCTTCAAATATTTGATCGGCTTGCTTAAAGCCCTCTTCGACATTGCCGATTTCGATTTTGATTTCCGCCGCAATATTTTTCGCTGGGTTGGATTCGGCAAAGTTCACGTACTCCGATTCGTCGTGGATGCGCGGCGCGTTCGGTTTCATCGCATCGCGCAGGTCGATCACGGCGGGCAATTCTTCGTACTCGACCTCGATCAGTTCCAGCGCGCGCGCGGCAATCTCTTCCGATTCTGCTGCCACAAATGCGACACGATCGCCAACAAAACGCACCTTGTCATCTAGCGAGAACGAATCGAGTGGACCTGGGATGGGATCGGACTGTCCCGCCGTCGAATAGACGACGCGCGGAATATCTTTGTAGGTAAGCACCGCATGCACGCCGTCGAGCATGCGCGCGCGCGATGCGTCGATGTTTTTGATGCGTGCGTGCGCGACGGGAGAATGCAATACTTTGGCGTACAACATTCCGCGCAATTCGATGTCGTCGGTGAACGTGGGCTTGCCTTGCACAAGTTTCACCGCATCGACTTTGATCTCTGGCTTGCCGACGATGCGGGTCTCAGGGAGGGTTGGCGCGAGGATGAGCGTGGGGATGGTTGTGAGTGTGGGAGTGTGGGAGCGTGGGAGTTCAGACATTGGTGGCTCTTGTTGTTGTGGCGTGAGTGCATCAAGTGGAATAGGAATCGCTGACTCCCACACTCCCTTACTCCCATACTCATTCCGCAGTCTCTCTGCTGCCCGCATCACTGCTTGCACTGGTTTGACGTATCCCGTGCATCGACACAGCACGCCGCTCATCGCATCGCGCACCTCCGCTTCGGTCGGCGTGAGGGTTTGGTCGAGCAATGCTTTGGCGGCGAGAATCATGGCGGGTGTGCAATAGCCGCATTGAATCGCGCCGACCTCGACGAACGCTTGTTGAATCGGATGCAAGCCCGCGGTGTGTTTCCAACCTTGCTCTTCCACTTGACCAACGGATTCAATCGTGGTGATGTATTTGCCATCGACCTGGGCGGTGAGCAACATACACGAATTCATCGGCACATCGTCGATAAGCACCGCACACGCGCCACATTCGCCGTTATCGCATCCGTGTTTGACGCCGAAATAACCGTTGGCGCGAAGGGTATGTAAAAGCGTTTCGTTCGGCGCAACGTCGAACGTTTTATTTTCGTTGTTGATGTTGAGATTGAGTTGCATATTCACCGTGGCTCACTTGTCGAAGATTTTTTTGCGGGCGGGTCGGCGTCGTTTTGCCGAGGCATGCGAGCGCGCGAAGGTGGCGACGAGTGGAAGGGTGATCGGCTCTTGATTATTCGCAAAACGTTTTAGAAAATCGACCACCGAAAAGCCGACAATTTCTTTCGTCAGCGGGTCGAGTTGCAAAATAATTTCATCGTTCAGCGGCACGGAATCCAAAAGCACCGGATGTCCCATCGATATGTGCAACACATCCGCCGCGTGGTCGTATAGAAAATCGAGTGGCTTGTTCATAGAATGAATTATACCACACAAGCCGAACAGGGTATAAATCAGCGCCGTCTATTTTGACATTTTTCTGCTTTTTTCGGATAATGGGATCAAATCTTTTAGAAAGGAACCAAGATGTCACCTCGCAGAGCAGACCCGAAAGCCAAAGCGCAATCGGGCGGCTTGCCCAACTGGGTTTTCGAAGCCGGCATTGCTGTGGTTATCGTTATTGCCGTACTGGTAGCGCTTGCAGTAACCGTTTTGTTCAATCAGCCTACCTCAGTGCCTCCCGTCACGGTGAGCGGCTTGACCTCCAAAAGCCGCACCATGGGCGATCCAAACGCCAAACTCGAAATGATCGAGTTCTCCGATTTTCAGTGACCCTACTGCAGAGATTTTGCAGTTGGCGCGGAGCGCCAACTTGAAAAAGATTATTTCAAGGCTGGAAAAGTCAAGTTCACGTACCGATATTTTCCTGTCGTCGATCAAGGAGCCATCGGTGAATCGCATTGGGCGGCGTATGCTGCCGAGTGCGCCAACCGACAAGGCAAGTTTTGGGAATATCACGACAATCTTTTCAACGTTTGGATTGGCGAAGGCAAAGGGACCTATACCAAACCCAACTTGAAAAAATACGCCACCGACCTCGGACTCGATACGGCGACGTTTAACAAGTGCATCGACAATGATGAAACCGCCTCCGTCATTGAAGCCGACAAGGCAGAGGTACAACGGCTAGGTCTGGGCGGAACACCCACATTCCTAATCAATGGTCGATTGCTGAATGTTCGTTCGCTCGATCCTTCCGAGTTCGCCCGAACGTTCGACTCTTTGCTGAAATAAAAAATAAACCTTGCAAAGCGTAAATAACTTTGCAAGGTTTATTTTCGGAGGAATTATGCCACAGTTCACAACCATCCCTCCTCGCACGATCACCATGCTCTGCGGCGGACTGCTCGCCCTGCTGATTTCCGCATGCACTATTGCAACTCCTCAAGTTGCCACACCAACACCCACCGCCAGTCTCTCGCGTTTGCGCGCCTCCACCATCACGCCGGATCCGCAAAAAACTCCGCCCCCCGGCAGAACGATGGGCGATCCAAACGCCAAGGTCACGCTCGTCGTCTACGCCGATTTCCAGTGCCCGTACAGCAAACAATACACGCGCGACATCGAAGACCAAATCATCGAAGCGTACGTCAAGACGAACAAGATCAATTACACCTATAAATATTTCCCAGTGATCGATCAAGACCGCATCGGCGAATCGCACTGGGCGGCGTATGCGGCGGAATGCGCGAACGACCAGGGCAAGTTCTGGGAGTATCACGACAAACTGTATTACGAATATCGCGGTCAGAACACCGGCGCATTCACGCGCGACCATCTAAAAAAATATGCCTCCGAGCTGACACTTGATGCGAAATCTTTCAACACCTGCCTCGACTCGGACAAGTCCGCGCAACTGGTCTATGACCAACTCCTCGAAGCGTTACAACTCAAACTGCCGGGCACGCCGACGTTTCTTTTGAATGGTCGCAAGATGGATACGCCAACGCTCGCTTACGACGAGTTTTGGAAACCGATTGAAGCGGAATTGAAAGCGCGACAATAACAAGACAAAAACCAGGTTTCTTAAAGAAACCTGGTTTTTCGATCATTGCCGATAAAATTCCTTCACCGCATCGACCACTTGCTGAACCTGGAAGTCTGTCAGCTCCGGATATATCGGCAGTGACAGTATCTCGCTCGCGGCTTTTTCGGCGCGTGGAAAATCGCCTGCCGTGTATCCCAGGTTCTGGTACACCGGCTGTAGATGCAACGGGATTGGATAGTGAACTCCCGCTTCGATACCGCGCGCTTTCAAATGTTTTTGTAATCCATCCCGATTGCGCGCCCGAATGCAATAGATGTGATAGACCGGCGTAATGTGCGGCGGGACGTACGGCGTCACCACATCAAGATTTGTAAACAACTCTGTATAGTAATCCGCGATAGCGCGTCGCCGCGCATTGCCCGCTTCCAAGTGCGGCAACTTTGCGCCAAGTATCGCCGCTTGCAACGCATCCAATCGATAGCCATAGCCGACAATCTGATGCGTGTACTTTTCGCGCCGACCGTGATCGCGCAACATGCGCGCGCGTTCTGCTAGCTCGGCATTGTTTGTCACCAGTGCGCCCGCATCGCCATACGCACCCAGATTTTTCCCAGGATAAAACGAGAAACACGCCAGATCACTCATCGTCCCCGCGCGTCGCCCGCGATATTCCGCGCCGTGCGCCTGCGCCGCGTCTTCGATGATTCGCAGATTGTGCTTGCGCGCGATGTCGAGAATCGGGTCCATCTCGGCGGGCTGACCGTAGAGGTGAACGGGAATCATCGCTTTGGTGCGCGGCGTGATCGCGCGTTCGATTTGACCTGGGTCGATGTTGTACGTGCGCGGGTCAATGTCGACAAAGACCGGGCGCGCACCAATCACCGAAATCACTTCGGCGGTCGCGACGAAGGTGTGCGTCGTCGTGATGACTTCATCGCCAGGTTTGACGTCGCATAACAACAGCGCGAGGTGCAGTGCCGCCGTGCCGCTATCGGTACCGATGCAATGCTGAACGCGCGAAAATGCCGCAAAGTTTTTTTCAAACTCGGTCACTTCTTTGCCAAGAATGAACGATGTATTGTTCACGACGCGCTGCATCGCCGCATCGATTTCAGGTTTGATGGCGGCGTATTGCGCCTTGAGGTCTACAAGGGGAATCATTCAAACTCCAAGTAAATTTCAGGTTTCAGGTTTCAGGTTCCAAGTTTCAAGAAAATCATCCTTAAACCTGAAACCATGAAATCTTTAACTATCTACGAGTGTCCCAGCACCGGATGCGGCTGGTACAACTCTTCGAGATATTTGATTTCGTCCGCCGATAACTTGACGTCGAGCGCGGCAACCGCTTCGGGCAAGTGATGCGGCTTGCTTGCGCCGATGATGGGCGCACTGACTTCGGGCTTGGTCAATATCCAGGGGAGCGCAATTTGCATGTTAGTGACGCCACGTTGCTTCGCCAGTTGCGTCACGCGGTCGACGATTTGAAAATCGGAATCGCGATAGTACAATTCATCTGCGAAGGGATCGGACTTGCTGCGTGTGGTCTCGCCCCTGTGATCGCGCGAGCGATTGCCCGCGAGAAATCCGCGCGCGAGCGGACTCCACGGAATCAGCCCGACGCCTTGATCGCGACATTGCGGAATCATCTCGCGCTCTTCTTCGCGATAGACCAGGTTGTAATGATTTTGCATCGTGACAAAGCGCGACCAGCCATGCGACGCGGCGGTGAATTGCGCTTTCGCAAATTGCCACGCATACATCGACGACGCACCGATGTAACGCGCCTTGCCCGCGCGCACAATATCGTTCAGCGCCTCCATCGTTTCTTCAATCGGCGTCTCTTTATCCCAGCGATGAATCTGGTACAGATCGACATAGTCCGTGCCTAGTCGCCGCAATGACGCATCGATAGAATCCATGATATGCTTGCGCGACAAGCCATGATCATTCGGACCATCGCCCACCGTATTGCGGACTTTGGTTGCGATGATGACTTGATCGCGCTTTGCCATATCGCGCAACGCGCGCCCGGTGATCTCTTCGCTCACGCCAAGCGAGTACACATCGGCGGTATCGAAAAAATTGATGCCCGCATCGAGCGCTTGTTTAAAAAATGGACGGCTCTGTTCTTCGTTCAGAACCCATTCGCGCCATTTCGTTGTACCGTAGGTCATACAGCCGAGACAAATGCGCGAGACTTTCATGCCCGTGGTGCCGAGTCGAACGTATTGCATGTTTCCTCCAGTGGATAGTGGTCGGTGGACAGTGGTCAGCATTTTTTCTATCCACCGTCCACTGCCCACTGACCACTATTTGTATTCTTCGATCTCTTCGATTCGTTTCACTACGCGCGCCGGATTGCCCACGACCACTGCGTTATCAGGCACGTCATCCACGACCACCGCGCCAGCGCCGACCAACGCATTTTCGCCGACGACGATCCCAGGAAGCAACGTTGCGTTCGCGCCGATTTTTGCGCCGCGCTTGATCGTCGCGCCTTTCAAGTTTTCTTTTACGTTCTTGGAACGCGGATAGCGTGCGTTCGTGACGACGACGTTCGGTCCGAGCCAGCAATCGTCTTCGAGAATAGAAAACTCGGGAACAAAGACGTTCGAGTGAATGCGCACGCCATTGCCAATGGTGACGTGATGCTCGACGATGCTGTGCGAGCCGATGCTAACATTATTGCCAATTTTATTTTCCTCGCGGACAAGCGCGCCGTGCCCCGTTTGAAAATCATCGCCGATGATGTTGCCCGCATAGATGACCGTATGCGAGCGAATCACCGCGCGTGCGCCGATGCGCGTTTCCAGTTCGCCCGCGTGGTTGCCGCGCGGCGGCTCGCCGATGATGCAAAAGTCGCCAATGGTTGCGCCTTCACCTAGATTCACGTTTGTAGAAATGCGAGAGGCGAGGGGCGAAAGGCGATCACGTTTTGCGTTTTGCCTTTTTACTTTTATCTTTTTACTTTTTCCTTGCAACATATCCCAGCTCTTCCAACTTTGCAATCACCCTCGCCGCGCTTTGCTCTGGCGTTTCCTTGTCCGATTCAATCGTCACTTCGGGATTTTCAGGCGCTTCGTATGGATCATCGACTCCCGTGAAATTTTTGATTTCACCACGCAACGCTTTTTTGTACAGCCCTTTCACATCGCGCTCGGCTAACACATCAATGGGACACTTGGCGTAGACTTCGACAAAACGTCCGCCCACGCGCGCGCGGTTCTCATCACGAATAGCGCGGTATGGCGAAATCGCGGCGGCAATCGCGACCACATCGTTGCGCGTAAGAATCTCGCACACAAAACCGATGCGGCGAATATTCGTGTCGCGGTCTTCTTTCGAAAAGCCAAGCCCTTTCGACAAATTCTCGCGCACCACATCGCCGTCCAGCACTTCGACCTTGGATCCACGCGCGCGCAATTCTTTTTCGACGATGCGCGAAACCGTCGTCTTGCCTGCGCCCGATAATCCAGTAAACCAAATGGTGAATCCTGTGGACAATGTGACTCCAATTCAAGGGAAATAAGGGAAACGAAGGAAATGAGGGAAACGCATTTCCCATCAGTTCCCTTATTTCCCTTGTTTCCCGGTTCAAAGCGAAATTGCTTTACCAATCATATCTGCTGGTACAGCCATGCCAAACTCGTTCAACACCGTCGGTGCGATGTCATATAGTCGCAATCCCTTCAACTCACGCCCGCCCAGGTTTTGCCTCGGATCGCAGTAGATGAACATTCCCATCTGCGCGTGATTTGCATCGTCGGGTCCCGTGTCGTTCTCGAATGTGTGCAACGTGTTCAACCCAATCGAACCCACTGCGCGCCAATACAAATCGCCAAAGATGACGATGAGATCGGGCGCGACATTTTTCACCGCGCGATAAATTTGTTGCGGCTTGTGCGCCTTGGTCGCTATCGGCTTGCCCTTGTCATCAGGAATCGCGCAAATCTTGGCGATGAGTTCATCGCGCACTTTTTCGTATTCGCTCGGCAGAATGATGCCCTGCGGCTCGCGCCCTTGCACGTTGAGGAACACGCGGCTGTAATAACCACCACTGCCCCACGCGCGCGTCTTCGACCAATTCACCTTGACTTTTTCGAGCGGCACGATGCCTTGCGGTTTTTCTTCGAGCACCAAGTATCCTTCGTTGATGAGCCATTCGTTGATCGTGATGCCGCCATCCATTTTCTTCGCGCCGTGATCGCTCATTACAATCACCGTCGTATCATCGTCAATGAGTTCCAGCATGCCGCCAATTTGTTGATCGAGCCAGACGTAGTAATCGTGAATCGAATGGAGAAGCGGATTCCCAGGTTCGTGTTTCGGATGCGTGACGTCGTGATATTTCCAAAAGCCGTGATGCAGTCGGTCCACGCCAATTTCAACCGACATTAAGAAATCCCACGGCTTTTCTTTCATCAATCCTTTGATGACCTTGAAATGGTCTTCGGTCATCTCGTAGATTTTGCCGAGCAACCATTGCTTGTCGTCGGTGCGAAAGTTCGGCACATCGACCAAGTAATTTGGCGCGAGGCGAAGCACATCGTCGCGCAACGATTCGGGATACGTGAATTTCGATTGTGCGTTCGGCGAGAGGAAACAGCCGATGCTTCCGCCGACGATTGGTTTGGGCGGGAACGAGGGTGGCACACCAACAAGGTACGATTGTTTGCCCGCGCGTCCCAGGTAATCCCACACAGTCGGTTCGTTGACCGAGCGCGCATTCGCAATCGTCATTTTTTCGTACGAATGATCGGCGCGATTGCGGAACCCGTAAATGCCAAGTTGTCCTGGGTCTTTCGACGTCATCGAGCACGCCCACGCGGGAACCGTGATCGGCGGTGTCGTGCTTTCCAACTGCCCCCACACTCCCATACTCGCCAATCTTTTTAGATTTGGCATTTCGTCGCGGTACTTGTCGAAGACGAGCGATGGTTCGCCGCAATCGAGACCGATAATCAGAACGCGTTTGCGTGATGCGTGATGCGTGATGCGTGACGATGATTGTTCACTGGCGACTGTTGACTGTTGACTGACGACTGTTCTCACGCCTTCCATCAACACCTTTGCCACTTCGGGTCGCGTAAATTCGACGGGCAACATTTCGCCGCGTTGAAGCATGTCGCGCACCTGGGTTCCGCTCAAGACAAGATGGTCTTCTTTGCCATGCGGGCACGTTTTCGCCGAAACAATCTGTCCACATTTTTTGCAGTAAAACGTGTGCTCGAACATCAACGGCGTGATACCGATTTCTTCGGGCTTGAATTCGTCGAAAATTTTCTGCGCGTCGTACGTGCCGTAATAATTGCCGACGCCGGCGTGATCGCGTCCGATGATAATGTGCGTGCAGCCGTAATTCTTGCGGCAGATCGCGTGAAAGATCGCTTCACGCGGACCTGCGTAGCGCATCGCCGCAGGAAACACACCCAGGACGACGCGGTCGGGCGGATAATAATCGCGCAAGAGTTCTTGATACGATTGCATACGAACATCGGCGGGAATATCGTCCGCTTTGGTTTCGCCGACGAGTGGGTGCAAGAACAAGCCATCGACAATTTCGAGCGCGGTCTTTTGGATGTACTCGTGCGCGCGATGAATCGGATTGCGCGTTTGAAAAGCGACGATGCGCTTCCATCCACGCGAGGCAAACATTTTGCGAGTGGCGAGGGGCGGGTGGCGAAACTCTGGAAATTCAAGATTGCTGGGTAAATCAATAACTGAAACATCGCCAGCCAAATAGATTTCGCCTTGTTTGTAAACGCGCGCGACGCCAGGATGTTTTTCGTCCGTCGTGCGGTACACCTTTTGCGCTTCGCGCGTTTTATCGTACTCGAATTTTTCTGCGAGCGTCATCCCGGCGAGCAAATGCCCATCGTGTTCAGTCAGCGCGATTTCTTGACCGATGCTCAACGTGTTCGCCACGTCGCGCGAAACCGCGAGCGTAATCGGAATACTCCACACGAGTCCATTTGCCAATCGCATCGATTCGACGACCGAATCGTAATCGCGTTTGCCCATAAAGCCAGTGAGTGGCGACAACACGCCCGTCGCCAGCAGTTCCAAATCGGAAATCGTTGTTGGGCTGAGCGCAATTTTTTTCAATGAAGCCGTGCGCGCAAGTGCATCGTTCCGCGCCGCGCCGCCAAGCGTTCGATCAATCAACACGCCGCCGTGCGGTGCAATTTCGCCAATATAGTTCGTCATTCAATCTGTCCTTTCCAAATCTACCTGACGATTATATCACAAAGATTATCGCGCACCAACTATCTTCGACATTTGATTTATTTGTGGTATAATGACGCGCGTTCGCAAATGACTGGAGTCGCATTTTGATTTACCAACTTATCATGCAGTGGCGCGCTACCGGACAAATAGATTTCACCGGGCTTGTCGGTTTGCTCATCGCCATGGTTTTTGGCATCACCGTCCACGAATTTTCGCACGCGCTTGCCGCGACCTGGCTGGGTGATTCACTGCCGCGCCGTCAGGGACGCTTGACGCTTCAGCCCGCCGCGCACTTGGATGTCGTCGGTTCGCTGATGTTTCTGGTGGGCGGGTTTGGCTGGGGCAAGCCGGTGCAATACAATCCTTACGCGCTACGCGCCAGCCCGCGCACCGGTCCGGCTATCGTTGCCGTGGCGGGCCCTCTAGCGAATTTAATTCTCGCTACCCTCATTGCAATTTTCATCCGTCTTATGCCTATCGTGTTTGGAACAAGTCTGCGTGTGCTGGCTTTGTCATCAAGCCCCGCCAGTACGCTCTTCAATTTATTGGTCGACATTGCATATTACATCCTCATCTTGGGCTTCTTCAACTTGATTCCTGTTTTCCCGCTCGACGGCTTTACCATCCTGCAAGGGCTATTGCCACCCGAACTCGCAGAGCGATTCGAGGCGACCAGGCAATATGGATTTTTCATTATGATTCTGCTTTTGGTCGCCGGCGGCAGTATTTTGGGACCCATTCTTTACGAGCCTGTCTCAACTCTTTTAGATTTGCTTATCGGCATCCGAGTTTAATTCCCCATCATACAAATCTTTTCAGCACAATGGCGTGCCGACTCAACCCAGGAGGTTAAAACAATGAACATGCGACACATCGTTTCGTTGATCGCTCTATCCATCTTGATTGTCGTGCTCACGGCGTGCGGCAGCGCCGCGACCGCCACGCCGACGGTGAAACCCACCGTCGCCGCATCGCCCACCATTCCGCCGACTCTGCCGCCCGCACCCACGCTGCCACCGACCGTTGCGCCAACCGCGACACCCGTGCCGCCAACGCCAACGGCGACACCCATTCCTGCCAAGGCGACATCGAAACAACTGGTGAATTTGCGCCAGGGTCCCGGCACGAATTTCTCGATTGCCGGTCAAATGCCGAACAAAACAACGGCAAACATCCTTGGCAAAAACGAAGACGGCAAATGGCTCCAAATTGCGTATCCGGATGCCGCGCACCCTGCTTGGGTCTCTGCCGCCTTTGTCACAGTGACCGGCTCGATTGACACCCTCCAAGTCATCGCCGTACCAGTTCCACCCACATCAACACCGGGCGCGGCAACGCCGACCAAAGTGGCAGTAACACCATCACCGACGACGCAATCATTCCCAGCCGCGAAAGGTATCATGGCTTTTGTTTCGTACGATGTCAATCAGACTTCGTACGTTCTTCACAATCTTGTCATCAATCCGCGCAACATTTCGGATTCCTATCTGCTCGGTCCCAAACCAGCTGATCTGCGTATCTCAACCAACGCTCCCCCGTATGCGTATTCTCCGGATGGTTCGCGAGTCGCATATGTTTTCGGACCCAATGGTCTCACCGATTCCTTACGCGTGACCGATAGCGCGGGCACACCCAAAGATTTGGTTGGGCATGGCGCGCAAACCGCCGCGGGTGGCATTTCCAGCCCAACGTGGAAGGATAGCACGACGATTGCGTACATCGGCATGGACAGCAATTACAACGCGCAAGCAATCTACACCATCAACGCCAATGGTGGAACCGAAAGTCGATTCTTCGCAGCGCGCGGCAGCGAAAGTTTTCGCGGCTTGGCGTGGGGCAAGACCTGGATTTTGTTCGTGTCGAACTTGACCGGCGCGCACGAAATCTGGCGTCTGAATAGCGATGGCAGTGGTCCCTTGCAACTCACCAACGACAAACGCGAAAACGGCTCACCCGCGTGGAGTCCCGATGGCAAGTCATTTGCCTACTACTCCAAGCAAGCCGATGGCAGTTACCAGATCATGGTGATGAATGCCGATGGCAGTGACGCGCGCAAGTTGACGAGCGCTGGCAACAACTGGTCGCCGACCTGGTCGCCCGACGGTAACTGGCTCGCGTTCACCTCATCGCGCGGCGGACGATTGGATATTTACATCATGGACAAGAACGGCGGCAATGTTCAGTTGCTGACCGACAAGTTCGGACTAGAAGGACAACTGCCCGGTTCGTGGCGGTAAATGCAGTATACAGTCAACAGTCGACAGTCGACAGATGATTGCTTTTGTCTGTCGACTGTTGACTGGCGACTAACGACTGGAGTGTTATGAAATCTCGTGTGACCATCATCGGGCTGGGTCTGATCGGCGGTTCGATTGGGCTGTCGCTGAAAAGCAGCAAAGCCGAAATCGAAATCGTCGGGCACGACAAGAATTCGAGCGCCGCTGGGCGCGCGGTCAAACGTGGCGCCGTCGATAAAACCGATTGGAATCTGATCGGCGCGTGTGAAGGCGCAGGATTGATCATCCTCGCGCTTCCCCTCGACGGAGTCAAAGAAGCGCTCGCCGCGCTTAAGCAAAACGTTCAGCCCGGCGTTATCATCACCGACACAGCCGACACCAAAGTGCCGGTGCTCGAATGGGCGAAGGAATTGCCCCAAGGCGTTCACTTTATCGGCGGGCATCCGGTGCTCAAGCCCGACCGCATCGTCAACGGGCACGGCATCGACGCCGCCGATGCGATGCTGTTCCAAGGCGCGACGTACTGCTTGACGCCTTCCACCAACGCCGCCGCATCCTCGCTCGATGTGTTGTCGAATTTTGCCGGGATGCTCGGAGCCAAAGCGTACTTTATCGATGCCGCCGAGCACGATGGTTTGACAGCAAGCGTCACGCAATTCCCGGCGCTCATGGCGACCGCGCTCGCGGCAGTGACGATGCAAAATCCCGCGTGGCGCGAACTAGGCAAACTCGCGAGCAACGACTTGCGGGTCATGACCGAAACCATACCCAGCGACAGCAAGACCGCGCGCGAACAATTCCTTGCTCATCGCGTCGACCTAATTCGTTTAATCGATACGATGACCGACAAGTTGAAGGAATTGCGCGAGATGTTCCAACGCGAAGATGCCGCCGCGCTGGAAGCACTCGTCGATTCCATCAGCGAAAAACGCGCGCAGTGGCTCGAAGGTCGATTGGAAAAATCGGACACGCCATCCGTCAACCTGGACTCGATCCAGAGTAGCACAGCGCGTTTGTTCCTCGGCGGATTGGCAAACCGAATGCCCAAGAATAAGTAGCCAAAATAGATACCAGGTTTCTCAATGAAACCTGGTATCTTGTGTTCAACATGTCCCGCATTCTAATGATCGCCCCCACGTCGTTCTTCCTCGATTACGGATGTCACGTTCGCATCCTCGAAGAAACGCGCATCCTCCAAAAGTTTGGACACCAAGTCAAGATCGTCACCTATCCCATTGGTCGCAATCTTCCCAGTCTCGACATCGAACGAACTTTGCCGATTCCGTTCAAATCGCACAACGAAGTTGGACCATCGCGCTCGAAATTATTGATCGATGTTCTCCTCGCGCTCAAGACATTTCAAATCGCGCTGAAATTCAAGCCACACATTATTCACGCGCATCTGCACGAAGGCGCGCTCGTCGGCGGCGTGCTGAGTCGCTTGCTGCGCGTGCCGCTCGTGTTCGATTTCCAAGGGAGTATGTCGAGCGAGATGGCAGATCATCGTTTCATTTCGCCGAATGGCTTGATATTCAAGCTGGTTCGATGGCTGGAATGTCAGATCGATCGATTGCCACATCATATCTTGACGAGTTCGCAAAACGCGGCGCAAGTGCTCGCCAACGATTTCTCAGTGCCCGCCGAAAAAATTTCCGTGCTGTCCGATTGCGTCAACGCTGACGAGTTCTTGCCTGTCGCCGATGGAATTCGCGCGACGAACACGGACGACTTGCGCGCGAGTTTGAAAATTCCGCGCGAACGCCGTATCGTCATCTATATCGGTTTGCTCGACGAATATCGTGGTACGAGTGTGATGCTGGACGCGATGAAAGATTTGTTGGCGCGCGGCGAGAACGCGCACCTGGTCGTCATCGGCTTTCCGAATATTGAACGCTATCAAGCATATGCGGACAAACTGGGCATTGCCGAGCGTGTGAGTTTTGTCGGGCGCATTGCGTACGAAGACGTTCCCGCGTGGCTCTCGCTCGGCGACATTGCCATCGAACCCAAGATGAGCGCGACCGAATCGGCGGGCAAGGTTTTGAATTATATGGCGATGGGCTTGCCGACCGTCGCGTTCGATATTCCCGTGATGCGCGAATACCTGGGCGAGTGGGGCGCGTACGCGCCGCTGGGCGATGCGCGCGCGTTCGCCGACCGAATGCAAGCGTTACTGGATGATCTCGCCCGCGCGCGCGAAATCGGACAAGCGTTGCGTGAACGCGCGATTGAAATGTTTTCCTGGGAACGCGCAGGACGCGCGATTGAAAGCGTCTACAAGCAAGTGCGCCGATGATTGACAAACCACTTTGTCATTTCGAGCTGCAGAGCGGCGAGAAATCGCGCTTGAGACTTTTCGTTCCGTTTCACTCCACTCGAAGTGACAATCTGATGAGTGTGAGCCGATGAATTCTCGCGAATCTGCGCTCGCCATTTTTCACGCTGGGCTCGTTGCCGCCGACCCACGCGCGGCGATTCATCGCGCGATGCAACGCGACGGCGATCATCTGCGCGTGCAAGACCGCGAGTACGACCTAGCTCGCATTCGCCGCATTTTCGTCATTGGCTTTGGCAAAGCGGGCGCACCGATGGCGCAAGCAACTGAAGAAATCCTGGGTGACAAAATTGATCGCGGCGTTGTCATCGTCAAGTACGGACACCTCGCGCCGCTCGCTTCGCGAAAAATTCAACTCCATGAAGCGGGACATCCACTACTCGACGAAAACAGTTTGAGCGGTACGCGCAAAATTCTCGAACTGCTTGATGGCGCGAACAAAAACGATTTGGTGATCTGTTTGGTTTCGGGCGGCGGTTCGGCGCTATTGGAATTGCCCGTCGATGCGCCTATCGGCGTTTCGCTTGACGACTTTCGTACGGCGACGGATGTACTGCTTCGCGCAGGCGCGACGATCAATGAATTGAATGCGGTGCGCAAGCATCTTTCCCAGGTCAAGGGCGGGCAACTCGCGCGACGCGCGCACGGCGCGCAAATCGTTTCGCTGATTCTGTCCGATGTGATCGGCTCGCCACTCGATACGATTGCATCCGGACCCACCGCGCCTGATGCGACGACCTTCGCCGATGCGTTGAGCATCATCGAACAGCGTGGCGCGGGTGGCTTGCCCGCCAGCATTGTTCAGCACATTGAACGCGGCGCGCGCGGCGACATTCCGGACACACCTGATGAAAACGATTTGGTTTTCGCGCGAGTGCAAAACATCGTCATTGCGGACAACGCGATGGCGTGTGATGCGGCGGTGCGTCAAGCCAAGTCGTTAGGATTCAATACGCTGTTGTTGACAACCCACGTGCAGGGCGAGGCGCGCGAAGTGGCAAAAGTGTTTGCCGCTATCGCCAAGGACATCGCACAATCGAATCGACCCATCGCGCGACCGGCGTGCATCATCGCGGGCGGCGAGACGACAGTGACCGTGCGCGGCAAAGGCAAGGGCGGACGCAATCAGGAACTGGCGCTGGCGGCGGCGATTGAAATCGATGGGATGACGAGCGTGGTTGTGTTGAGTGGGGGAACGGACGGCACGGACGGACCAACGGATGCGACGGGCGCAATCGCAGATGAGCGCACGCTCTATCGCGCGACGATGCGCGGGATGGATGCGCGCGCATTTCTATCGAACAACGATGCATATAATTTTTTCAAGCCGTTGGACGATCTTGTCATCACGGGACCAACCAACACAAATGTGAATGATATTGTAGTTGTGTTGGTTGGATAGTTCGTTCGTTGCGTGGTTGAATAGTGAGAGACCTGGGAGATTCACAACAAACCTTCCAGGTCTTTATTTTGGTTCGGCGTGTTGGGGCAGGCGCACGGTGAAGGTAGATCCTTTGCCTTTCTCGCTGGTCACTTCTATTGTGCCGCGCATCATTTTGCAATACCGTTGACTGAGCGGCAGACTCAATCCGGTGCCGCCAAACTCGCGCACGTGGGTGCGGTCGGCTTGCGTGAAGGGTTCAAAGAGATCAACCAGTTGTTCGGAAGAAATGCCCGCCCCAGTATCTTGCACGGAAAACGTGACCCACTCGCTGTCTTGATCGACTTGACGCGAGACACTGACGCTTATCGTTCCATGATTGGTCTGACGGCACGCATTATCCAATAGCGTCAACACAATCTGGGACACCTTCTCCTTATCGGCGTAGATCCCAAACGCTGCGGGGCAATTCAATTGAAGGGTGTTGTTGTTCTGCTGCGCCAAGGGCTGAATCGATTTCACGGCATCATTCACGACGCCGACAAAATCGAAAATTTTGAGCGTGAGGGGTACCGCGTTCATTTCGATTCGGGTGAGATCGAGCAAACGATTCGTGATCGCCAGCAAATGTTGACTCGCGCTGTGGATGCTTTCGACATATTTTAAAATATGGCGGGGACCGTTCTGATCGACTTGGGCGAGGAGCGTGCTGCTGTAACCGGTGATGGTGGTTAGCGGCGTGCGCAATTCGTAGCTCACCGCGGCGAGAAACTTGTCCTTGGCGCGATTGCTGGCTTCGGCGGCTTCTTTTGCCTGTTGCATCGTATCTTCGGCGCGTTTTCTATCCGTCACATCATCCAAAGTGACGACGCGCCCCGTCAAGCGTTTTTCTTGATTGAACAATGACGTGATGCGGACGGCATAGCTACTTTGTCCAGCGCCGGAATTCAGTGAAATTTCTTTTTGCACGGAACCTTGGGGGGTTGACTCGATCAATCGTCGCCAATTGGGGAAAAATTCGTCGACGGGATTGCCGATGATCTTGTTCATCGGTAATCCAACGAGACGCTGGAGCGCGGGATTGGCATCGAGAATGCGGTCGCGCGCGTCCAAGACCATCAACCCGTCCGCCATTTGTTCGATGACCATATCGCGCGCCACCGGCAACAGATCGAGCAAGCCCAAGCGAAACAAGCCCCATGCAAACACAACTCCGCTGAACGCGAAGGCAATCGGCGTTAGGTCGAGCGCGGGGATGGGATTGAGTCCGGAGATCGAAACAATATTGCTAAACCAGGGAAAGAGCGAGCCGATCAATAGACTGATCGCTTGCAGGCGATATACCGATGGCATTCGAAACGTGGTCCAGATGAGCAACAATGTTCCAACCAGCATCAAGCTATAACCATAGGCGGCGTGAACCCAAAGCCAGGGACCAAAAGTCGACTGAACCATCGGAAACCCGTTGCTGAGGTCAATCTGCGTACTGGTATAGATCAATTTATGGTATTCGTTGGTCCAGGCGAGGACAAACGTAATGACCGGCTCGATGGAAAGCAGGAGAACATTGCGGCGGGATAACCATTGCGCGCGTCCGGTATATTCGAGGATGAACGCGAGCCACGCGACCGGCACCGTGACGATGGGGAAGAAAACAAACTTTGCCCAGAAGAGTTTGGTGGGCAAGTCAGGGCTGGCAATCCCCAGGATGACGCCCAGACACCACCAAGCGACGGCAAATATCAAGAGCGCAAAGGGGCGCGCTCCCAGCGTGTCGCCTCGCCACCATGCGTACACCGCAAGGAGTAAAGCGACCATCATTGCTGTGCCGGCGAGAACGAAGACAATCGTCATGGTTGCTTCTCCAAGAGACACCACCTTCAGCGCGTGCGCGGCGATTGCAGATATAGCCGCTGACTGATTGGGGCGATTGTACATCATTCTGGCTTGAATGGCAAACAATGAGTTTGTGGTAACAGAGCATGTGCCAAGTCGTACCACCCTCACCCCTGACTGTGGCGAACTGCGCCACAGTCACCTCTCCCTCGAAAAGAGAGGGAGCAAAACCCCTCGCCCCTCCGGGGAGAGGGCAAAGGTGAGGGGAAATGTCTGCGACTTTGCACACGCCCTGATGAATCATATCAGTGAATGGATGGACGATGTGAGATGATTGCTCCGAGACTGACCCGACGTTCCGTTCCGGCGAACAAGTGCACGATGTTAGTACGCAGCGCCCACGTGATAATACCGCACGTCGCTAGACCATAGCCGACAAATTCCCAGGGCAGTCCCGCGTAACGCACACCCAGCGCCATCAGAAACGGAATCAGTGCCGCCGCGCACAATGATGCGACCGACGCATATCCGGTAGCGAATAAAACGAGGGGAACGAAGGGCGGCAGAATCAATCCAGCAGAAGGCAACAGCGCAATCGCCGCGCCCACATTGGGTCCCGTGCCTGCGCCGCCGCGAAAGCCGAGAAACGGCGACCAGTTATGACCAATCACAACCGCAACGCCCGCCGCCGCTTCTACCCAGGGGAATGTTGAAATCTGCGCGACTTGTCCCGACATCAACCATCGCGCTAGCCAAATAGCAACTGCGCCTTTGAGTATGGCGAGTGCGCTGGTGAGAAATCCGGCACACAGTCCACCAGCGCGCATCGCGTTCGTGCCGCCGGTGCGACCACTACCAAACTGGGTCAGGTCTTGACCGGTCAAAAGTTTGACGACGAGATAACCGTTCGGCACACTGCCGATGATGTAAGCCGCTAGAATCGCGAGCAAAATATCAAGTGTCATTTTCGCACCTCCATAACGAGATAAGCAAAATAGTACACGAGCGGAATCACTACGAGCATACTGTTGGCGCGATCCAGCAATCCGCCGTGTCCTGGGATCAATTGACCCCAGTCCTTTGTATCCGCCGCGCGTTTGACGAGTGAGCTAATCAAGTCGCCCCACGCCGCGCCGATGCCAATCAGAATCGCCAATAGGATTATTTCGACGATGGTGAATTGAATGGGCAATGCAAAACTGAACAGCGCCACGCCCAGACTCGCTCCGATGAAATCGCCAATCAAACCTTCCCACGCTTTGCGCGGATTTACTTCGGGCGAAATGATGTGCTTGCCGACTATTTTGCCGACCGTAAATTGCATCGCGTCACTCAATGCCACGCTAACCGCCGTGACGATCAGCAACCCATTGCCGCCCAACTGTTGAAGCAGAATAAAATGTCCGGTGGTCCACACCATATAGAGATAACCGCGTCCGGCGAATGACAATTGCTGATAGAGATTATCCACTCGTCGAGAGAGAACCGGAATCAGCGTGAGGAGTAGAATCGCAGCCGCCGGAAGAGCCGAGTAGAGAGAGGGAACAAAGACCGCCGTGATAAATGTCATCGGAATGAGCGCATACACATACAGCGCATACGGTCGTTCCACGCCCACCACACGAATGTATTCGGATGCAATCCGATAAAAGAAGAAGAGTAAAATGATTGCGCCGACGATGCCACCGACAAAAACGGCGACGAAAAATATCGGTGTAATCAGCATCCATCCGATGAGTCGCTTGCCCAGTTCGCCTTTCAATCCGGCTTTGAGATCGTGCCGCGCAAAGAATAGGACGATGACGAGTCCCAGCCCAAACACTCCAACGACGATTTGCATCGAAGGCAAAAAAATCGGATCAAGAAACGGATTTTGAATATTCATAGATCGCCTCGTTTACTGTCATTTCGAGGAGCCGCGGAGCGGCGACGAGAAATCTCCTGACGCATCGAGATTTCTCGCTGCGCTCGAAATGACGGATAGTCGTTGAATGAGAGTGATGAATGCGGCGATGATTGCCAGAGCCAGGTACCCATTGTAGAGGGTCAGTGCTTGTCCGCTCAGAGGCAACAAGGTGAATAGAGCCAACGAAACCATCCGCTCCGCTTTGCCGAACCAGCCGCCGTATATGTGCGTGCCGCCAATCGCTTTACCCAGGATGCCGAGGTACGATACACATAGAACCAGCGCAACTGTGATTGCCGCGAGCCGA
>Ga0334722_10002718_pt1 | contig 19641 bp, 3 predicted proteins | sample C3_bottom_MG_FD_207210 | JGI IMG/M metagenome (GOLD analysis project Ga0334722, IMG submission 207210) | Sediment microbial communities from Yellowstone Lake, YNP, Wyoming, USA - C3_bottom | ecosystem: Environmental > Aquatic > Freshwater > Lake > Sediment | place: USA: Wyoming | collected...
CCCGTCAAGGTCGTCCCCGACGTTGGGGTACGGCGTCAGGACGCCGTGCATGGTAGCTGCCTTGTTCTGGACTACCGCGTTTGCGGACGACAGGCATGTTATTGAGGTATCCGCCTTGCTTACCGAGAATGCGGCCGCGGTGCTCGATGCGCCGGTAAGCCTGTCGTCGCCTGGCCATGACGCAGTGACGGTCCAGCCGTCGCCCGCTGTGGAAGGCCTGATATTGCTCAGGCTGTAGTTGCCGTCGGCGTCCGTCTGAGTCAGCGAAGTCGAGGTATGGCCGTCGTGGTCGTTAAAGGACAAGGTCACCGGGACGGACGATAAGGGCTTGGGCGATATGGCGCCGGTGACGGAAATGGTGTTACCGTAAACGGCGCTTATGGGCAATACCGCAGCCGTTATGACGCTGGCGGACTTGGATACTGTAAGGTCGCTCTTGCTTGCGGTCACCGATGAGGTCGCGCCGCCGCACACGAATGTGAAGGTATATGTGTAGCTGCCCGCAGCCAGTCCGCCCACGGTGCAGGTGTACGTGCCGTTGACACCGGCCCCTGGCCCTGTCAGCGTCCCCGAGGCGCTTGCCCCGCCGGTCAGCGTGTAGTTGAGAGACTTGCTCAACAGTGTGTTTTCCGGCGAGAAGTACTCCACGCTGAACGTGCAGTTACCTGTTGTGCTAACCGACGCGGGGGTCACCATCGCGTTTGCGAGCCCGGCAACGTACTTGAAACTTGCCGAAGCGCCCATGGTCCACGTCGTGCCGTTTTCAGAAACATAGACGTATACGTTGTTCGTCCCCGCCGCAAGGACGCCCGCGGAAAGGTTGAGCGGCAGTATCTGGCTGACCACCTGGTTGCCCGCGTTTGTGGTGCCGGAGGCTACCGCGGTGCCTGTCCCCTTTGTGCCGGTCCCGCCCGCTTCCACCGAATAGCTGACGTTCTTGTCGGCAGACCATGTGACGGCGACGGTGCCCCACCTGTTGACGGAGCCCGGAGAGACGCTTACCACCGACACCGTCGCTCCGGCGCTTGCCGGGTACTGTGTGGTGGTGGACGCGGAGCTCTCGTTACCGCCGGTGTCCGTGGCGGTCATGTAGTAGTAGTGCGTCGATGCGACCAGCGATATCGTGAAGTCGGTGTATGCCGTGGTGTCCTTCGACGTTATAGTCTTCACGAGAGTGTACGACGATTCCAGGCTCGTCTTCCGGTAAATCTTGTATCCGGAAAGGTCGGACTCGCCGCCTTTGGTCCAGTTGAGCGTTATGGAGCCGGCCTGCGCCTGAGATGCCCTGAGGCCAGTCGGGGCGAGAGGCGGCTTGTCGAGCGTGAGCGTGGAATTACCCGAGCTGCCGGTGTTCCCGCTGCCGTCCGTCACTGATATGGATACCTGGTTGGCGCCGTCCGCAAGATAGCTGGCCGTGCCCTGGATAGTGGTCGTCTGGCTCCCTGAGAGCTTCGCGCCGCTGTCCACGACCTGGCCGTTCACCTTGAGGGCATAGTTGCCCGCCTTGGTGGTGCTCCAGGTGACGGCCGAGCTGTTGCCGGTCTTTATGCTGGACGGGTTTACCGTGGTTATTGAGACCACGGGCGCTATGTTGTCCCTGGACGCGACCGGCCCGAATCCGATAACCGGGCTTGTGTTGTTTTGAGTGTCTGTAACAGTTATGGCATAGTAATAGTTGGTGCCGGTTGTTGCGCCTGCGTCCTGGCAGCTTAGGGTTGCTGCATTGGTCTCGGTCTTGACCAGCGTCTTGCCGGCTACACTGGATATGGCCGCAGTGTCCCTGTATATGTCGTACTGTTTGAAGTCGGCGGGTGGTGTGTAACCGCTCCATGACAGCGCGATGCTGCCGCCAGAGTCGTTCGGCGTGTCCGATGCCGTGAATGAAGCGGCGGCGGATGGGGCAGTGTTGTCCACGGCATGTACCGGGCCTGATCCGGTCACAGATTTGTTCTCATTTCCGACTATGTCTTCCGCCGTGACCGCATAATAGTAGTCCGTGCCGGTTGCGGCCGTGTTGTCCTTGTAGGCGGTGGCCGCCGGGTTGGGTACAGTAGTGATGGGCGTCTTGCCGGACACACTGGTTATTGCCGCTGTTTCCCTGTATATCCTGAACTGCTTTACGTCCGGCGGCGCCGAATATCCGGCCCATGACAGGTTTACGCTGCCGCCATCGTCGTTCGGCGTGTCCGTAGCCGTCAGCGTTGCGATCTTTGCTGGGGCTGTGTTGTCCATCGTAACCGCGATGCCAGAGCCGGTGGTTTCAACGTTGTTCGCGTTGTCGGTCGCACGGGATACTATGGTATAGCTTCCGCCGGTGATGCCCGACCATGCATAGCTCCATGTAGACCATGAGCCGTTGCCGGAGGTGTCCGTTACCCCGTCTGCCGTGCCCTTCCAGGTTGTCCCGCCGTTTGTTGATACCTCGACCTTCTTCACTCCGGTGCCTGTGCCGTCGGTCGCCGTGCCCAGGATGGTGTAGGCGGTATTGTTAAAAGATGCGCCGTTTATCGGGCCGGTAACCTTCGAAGTCGGCGGCATGGTATCGGAGAGCTTTACAGCCACTGTGTGATGTGCGCCGCATGCCGTAGCGGTCACCCCTGTAAGCCCGGAAACCTGGACGGGTGACATGCTGGCGCCGGTCCCACCGTTGCCGAGCTGGCCGTAATCGTTCGCCCCCCATGCCCATTCGTTGCCGTCAACCCTGAGGGCTGCGGTGTGGTATAAGCCGGCTGCGATTCTGGTGACGCCTGTTAGGCCTGGTACCTGGACGGCAGAGTTTCTCGACGACATGGTCCCGTCACCGAGCTCGCCGTAACCGTTGAAACCCCATGTCCAGACGGTCCCATCCGATGATTTGACGGCGGCCGCGTGGAATGCACCTGCAGAAACAGCGGTTATGCCGTTAAGCCCGGAGACCTGGACTGGCAAGATGCTGCTGGTATTAGTCCCGTTGCCCAGTTCGCCGTTGTTGTTAGACCCCCATGACCAGACCGTCCCATCCGACCTGACGGCGTAGGTATTTCTGTTGGCGGCCGCGATTGCCACGACCTTGGTCAGCCCCCTGACCGAGACCGGTACGCTGCTGTCAATAGTCGTGCCGTTTCCGAGCTGACCGAACGGGTTAGCGCCCCAGGCCCAGACCGTACCGTCGGATTCCAGTGCTACGGCATGGGACTGGCCCGCGGCTATGGCCACTATGCCGGTGAGGCCGGACACCTGCCCCGGCGAGGCAGACAGGCCGCTACGTCCGAGCTGTAAAGAGGAGTTGTCTCCCCATGTCCAGACCGTCCCATCGGACTTCAGTGCGACGGAATAACTTGTACCGCCCTTTATTGCGACGACGTTGGTAATACCTGTCACCGCGCCAGGCACAAGGCTGCCGGAGGTCGTGCCGTTTCCGAGCTGGCCGAACGAGTTGGCGCCCCACGCCAGCACCGTGCCATCCTGCTTAAGCGCCAGCGTGTGCGACTGCCCTGCGGATACCGAGGTGACAAGCCCGGACACCGTGCTTGCTAGCGGGGTCAGCTCGCCTATTGTGTTCCCGTCGCCTATCTGGCCTGAATCGTTTGCCCCCCATGCGTACACGCTACCGGCGGCCCTGTCCGCCGTTACGGATATGATGGAGCTGACTGGCTCGACGTTGCCCGCATTGTCCGTGGCGCGTGTTCTGATGGCGTATGAGCCCTTAACCGTGGGCACCGGCCATACATAGGACCAGGAAGACCACGAGCCGTCCACTGAGGTGTCTATAGCGGTGTTCCATGTCGTACCGCCGTCGGTGGACACGTCCACCTTTGCGACGCCTGTCCCGCCGGTGGTATCACCCGCAGTGCCGGTTATGACTGTGTTCTGGCCGTTGAGGGTCGCGCCGCCGGAGGGCGAGGTTATTGCAGACGTCGGCGGTGTGGTGTCCGCGCACGCCTGGCAGTTGGCACCGCCGCAGTCCACGCCGATCTCGTCCGCGTCCTTGACGCCGTTGTTGCAGTGGCCTATGGAGTGCACGGTGGAGATGGGATACCCGACAAACGTCGACATGTCAGGGTTGGTGCCGAGGCTCAGGCCGGTGGCCTGGTCGCAGTTCATTAGCTGGGCCCAGTTGTACCCCGGGCCGTTCCAGGAGCTGTTGCCGTTCTGCACAACGTAATAAAATACTCCGGATAGCCAGACGTACTCGCCCCTCTGCGGAAGGGTCATGCTGCCGGATACCCAGTCTATTTTAGAGTGGTTGGTTGACAGGACGGCGTGTATGGTCGCGCCCGCCGCGGCACACGGCTGGCAGTCTGCTCCGCCGCAGTCTATGCCGGTCTCGTCGGCGTCTTTCACCCCGTTGGCGCAGTGGTTTATGGTATGAACTATTGATATGGCATAACCCACGGACGCCGAGAGGTTGGGCAGGGTGCCCAGAGAAGCGCCGGTGGACTGGTTGCAGTTCACAAGCGCGGCCCAGTTGTAGTTGAACCCGCTCCATGAGCCGCTACCCGCCAGTGTGACGTAATAATACACCCCGTTGACCTTGATGTACTCGCCCGCGGCCGGCACTGGCATGGCCGGAGAGTCCCAGTCTATGTAGTTCGTGCCGGATGGGGAAACGCTGTGTATGCTCGGCCCGGTCTGTGCGCATGGTTGGCAGGCCGCCCCGCCGCAGTCGATACCGGTCTCGTCTGCGTCCTGGACGCCGTTATTGCAGTGGTTGACAGTATGTGCCGTCGAGACCGGGTAACCTACGTACGCGGAGAGGTTCGGGTGCGTGCCGAGCGGCGTGCCGGTAGACTGGCTGCAGTTCTGGAGCATCGCCCAGTCGTAGCCCGCCCCGTTCCACGAACCGTTCCCGCTCGCCTCGACGTAGTAGTAGGTGTTGTTGATGATTAAGTATTCGCCTGCGTTCGGTTTCGTTATGGAGCCTGCAACCCAGTCCACCTCGTAGCCGTTTGCGTAGACGCTGTGTACCGTCGGGCCGGCCTGTGTGCAGGGCTGGCAGGCCGCGCCGCCGCAGTCCACGCCGGTCTCGTCCCCGTCCTTTATGCCGTTGGTGCAGTGGCTGATGGAGTGTGCCACGGTTATCTCGTACCCGATATAGGCCGTGAGGTCCGGGTGAGTGCCGTTGGGCACGCCGGTCGCCTGGTTGCAGTCCTGCAGGGCCGCGCCGTCGTATCCCTGCCCGCTCCACGAGCCGCTCCCGCTTGCCTCGACGTAGTAGTAGTGCCCGTTAATGACGATGTACTCGCTCATTGCCGGGACCGGCATCCTGCCGGATACCCAGTCGATGTAGTTGTGGTTTGATGGCATGACGCTGTGCACTGTAACCGCGGCGCACTGCCCGCAGTCCGCGCCGCCGCAGTCAAGGCCGGTCTCGTCCGCGTCTTTCACGCCGTTACTGCAGTGGTCGATGCCGGTGTTCAGCACAAGGCTCACACCGGTTATGGTCTCTCCGGGCTGGTCTACAAGGTCGTTGCCGTCGGTCGTGACGGTGAACTCCTGCCATAGAGACTGCCTGTTCCATCCATAAAGTACCGCCCTGATGTGCCAGGTGCCGCTGAGGACGGGCAGGCGGAAATGGCCGCTTGTGTCCGCATAGGCGTAGGTGCGTATGCGTTCGGCGACAGGGACGTGGGATGGCCCGTTCGTAGCGGTATCCGACCACGCCTCGACCTGTGGCCTTTCGCCGTTGCTGGTGTACGGCACGGGCGTCGCGCCGTCGGACTGGTATATCGTGCCTTCGATCGCGCCGTCTGCATAGTATGCTGTGAGGCCGACCTGACGATGCTCGCCGACGGCGAGCGTGCCTATGTTAACCTCAGGCGACGGTACCATCTCCCTCACTACTCCGCCCACCTTGATGGGTTCCAGGCCGGCGGTCAGGCCCACATGTACACTGTATTCGCCGGGTTGTGCGCCAAGCGTTGCCATGCCTGAAATGTTGGTCATGCGGTCTACGCCCACTGAGCCCGTGAGGGCGGATATGCGCGCGCCCTCTACTGGCAGGGAGTCATACTCGTCCTTGAGGGTCGCATCTATCCAGGCGGTATCCTTGTGCACGACGAAGTCAACAACGGCCCCCGCCAACGTCGGCGTTATCTGGATAGAGCTGTTGTTGCTGTTCGCCGGTATGCCAATCCCATGATAGCCCGGAGGGTTGTAGCCCTGGACGTTCCACTGCGTCCCGGCCATGACGCGCAGGTAGGCAATGCAAGGGTCGCCGGGGAACTGCGGCAGGAGGTTGTAGTAGTCCATGGTGGATTTGCCGTCGGCCGACTGCGCGAGAATATGCGTGCCGCTCACCGGCTCGCCCGTGTCCGCGTCATGCACCGTGCAGAGTATCGTGGCGTCGGGGTTGAACATGTAGAGGTTCTGACCCGAAAGGCCGTTCGGGCCTATCGTGACCGGGGCCGCGGGGGGGCTTATGAAGCCGTCCTTCTGCACGGCTAAATTGCCGGTTACCGTGGCGTTACCGTCCACCGGGAGCGTAAAGTTGCCGAAGCTGTCGGAGAAGCCCGACGTCATGGTGCTCCCGTCGTAATTCAAGATATACAGCACCGCGTTGGACAGGGTGTGTGCCGTGCCGTACTCGTAGACCGTGCCGGACACCTTCCTCGGTGCCGGTACAGGGGTAACGGTGAAGGCCGCCCTCGGTTTGAAGTTGAAGGCGTCCGTCACCTGTATAATGTATTTGCCGGCTGGCAGGAAGCCGCCGGGGAACCCGAGCTTCGCGGTGATGTTTCGGTCGGCCATGTCCGTGTCGCCGCTAAGTAAGCCGGAGTTCGCGGCCGCGTTGTCTATGAGGTTGCCCCTGGCGAAGGGGGTTTCGTCCGCATCAATGATGCCGTTGGCGTTTGCGTCCACGTACAGCTCGTAGTAGACCGGGCCGCCTGCAACCGGGGCACGTGTAATTATTTCCAAGGTCGAGTTGGCCGGGGCCGACTGCGGCACGACATACAGGGGGAGCTCACGCGAAAGGGTTAAGGTGCCGTTGCTGTATGCGCCGCTCAGGCCGACCGGGTCGGTGGTGCTTATGTTACCGCTCCCGTTGTAGGGGTCGCTGAAGTTTATCTGGATGGAGCCCACGCCGTTGCAGGTCGGGAAATTTACTTCTTCGTTGTTTGAGTTCAGCGACAGGGACGTACCGGTGAAACTTCCCGCATAAACGCTGCCGCACTGGTTGGGGGCATTGAAGCTTGCATTGCCAGCCGCGTCAATGTTCAGTGTGAGCCTGGCATAGGTGCTCCGCCCTATGTCCGAGGGGTTCGAGCTGTCGGTCCATCTGACGTTTAAGCCCCACTCGCCGCCGAACGCGGGGTAATAGACAGACCCTGTGCATGATGTTTGGCAGGTTGCGCCGCCGCAGTCAATGCCGGTCTCGTCTGCATCCATTATGCCGTTTGAGCAGTGCGAGCCGATGAATTGGGATACGGCAATGGAGTATTTGTTGCCGGTATAACCGCTCATGTTCGGGTAGGTGCCGAGCGGAGCGCCGGTTGCCTGGTCGCAGTTCTGGAGCCTTGCCCAGTCGTAGCCCATACCGTTCCACGAGCCGTTGCCGCTTGCATCCACGTAGTAATATACGCCTGAAATCTGGATATACCATCCCACGGCCGGAAGCGGTATTATCTTGCCTGCGTACCAGTCTATGTAGCTCGGCTCCTGATAGAACGTGCTGTACACGGCAGCCGATGCTGCGCAGTCCACGCAGTCAACGCCTCCGCAGTCAATGCCGGTCTCGTCCGCGTCCATTACACCATTGGAGCAGTGGTCTGTTGCATTTCCCTGATAGGCGAAACTTTCGCGTATGAACGACTTGCAACCTCCTGCAGAAAAAGACTCTATTGTGAAGGTATATATCTGGCCGGGTGCCAGGTTTCTTGGGCAGATATATGAGGCGGTCCCCGTCGCCGCGTCTGCGGTGAGGCCTATGGAGCTCGACAGTTCGGTGGTTCCGTTTGTGTCGTAGAGCGTTATGGTGTAATTTGTTGCAGAAGGTACAGCGTTCCATTTGAACACGAGCGGTATTGCCGCAAGGCTGCCGCCTGAAGGCGTTATGTTTGCGGGGGTATCCGTCAGGTAGCAGTCCACAGTGGCAATGTAGGTCTTCGTCCCGGTAGGCTCCTGGACGACGAACGAGTAGGTCAAGGGTAACTGTGGCAGTGAGGCAAGGTCCTGCCCCAGTAGTACGTCGGGATATTTCCACTCGTTGACTGTATGGTTGAAGGTGAGTTGCGACCCTGGCTCGGGTATGCCGGGGCCGGAGACGTATACGCTGTTGGCGTACGGAAGGTCTAAGTAATCCTTGTTGTGGTCATTGTAATCCTTGTACCTGATCTCCACGAACATGCCGTTCGACGACGGGTTGACCGAGTCTTTGTAATACGTGGTCCCGGCCTTGGCCGGCCTGTAAAACGGGCTGGGTGCGGCCTCCGTGCCGTCGGTCAGGGTGATGTTCACGCCCGACTGGGTGTTGCCGGCTATGGTGACCGGGATTGGGGCGGTAAACGTGCCGTAGACGCCGTATGGGTCGCTGGGACGGTTATCGCCGTAGTTTCCGCTGGTAAGCAGCATCGCCCCTATGTAGTATGTACCGCCGGGTATGTCGGTCAATGTGTATGGCCCAACATTCGCGGACCTGGAGTACACAGGGTCGCCCTTGAGGTCTGGCGTAAGGAATGCGCCCAGTATTAGCGTGCCGGTCTGGGCGCCGCTATAGCTGACAGTGCCTGTAATAGTGCCGCTCGCGCACTGCGGGCAGTTCGCGCCTCCGCAGTCTATCCCGGCCTCGTCCGCGTCCTTTATGCCGTTGTTGCAGTGGTCCCAGGTCGCGACTACGACGATCGGTTTTCCTTCGAGGCCGGAGAGGTTGGGGTAGCCGCCGGGCAGGCCGGTGGCCTGGTCGCAGCTAACGAGGCCGGCCCAGTCGTACCCGCTTCCGTTCCAGGAATAGTTGCCGCTCACCTCGACATAGTAGTAGGCGCCGTTTATAAGCATGTACTGGCCAGCCGCGGGAAGCGGCTGGAATGCTCCGGCCGGCCAGTCTATGTAATGCGGTTCGTACTGGTAAACGCTGTAGACCTTCTGGCCGCACGGTACGCAGTCGGACCCTCCGCAGTCCACGCCGGTCTCGTCCATGTCCTGAACGCCGTTGCTGCAGTGGCCGCCGAGGTTATGCACCACGGTAATTGGGTAACCGACAAATGCCGTGAGGTTGGGGCGTGTGCCCAACGGGTTGCCCGTGGCCTGGTTGCAGTTCTGGAGCATGGCCCAGTCGTAACCGGCGCCGGACCATGAACTGAAGTTGTGGCTGGGGACGTTGCCGGGGTTGTTGCTGTCCTCTACGTAGTAGGAAACGTTGTCTATGAGTACGTATTCGCCAGCGGCAGGTATCTGCACGCTCCCCGCTGCCCAGTCGACATAGTACGGGCTCGGAGAGAACACGCTGTAAATTCCGCCGCTGCACTGGTGGCAGTCCCTGCCGCCGCAGTCTACGCCGATTTCGTCCGCGTCCTTGACGCCGTTGCTGCAGTGGTTGCTCAGCGAGTGCGTCACCGATATACTGTAGCCCACAAGTCCGGACATGTCCGGACTTGTGGCGAACGGTGTGCCGGTGGACTGGTCGCAGTCCCGAAGGTGTGCCCAGTCGTACCCGGCGCCGGACCATGGTGACGGGTTCGCGGCACTGTTGCTGAAGTTGCTCGTCTCGACGTAGTAGTATATACCGTTGATTAGTACGTACTCCCCTGTGTTCGGTGGATACGGGTTGTCCTTGACCCAGTCGATGTATGAGTGGTTGGCAGGGTCGACGCTGTGCACCACGCCGCCAAGGCTGCCGCACGCTGCGCATTCCGGCCCGCCGCAGTCCACGCTGGTCTCGCCGCCGTCCTGTGTGTGGTTGTTGCAGTGGGTCTGGCCCATGTACACGAACCGCTCCTTTATCGTGGAGTAGCAGCTGCCCGACTCGCTGACGGCGTCGACCGTGTAGTCGTAGGTAGTGCCCGGCACGAGCGGTTGGCCTTGGCCGTCGTCGTTGTAGGTTGCCGACGTCCCGGTTATACTATTCTTCCTGTCCCACACGGTGCCGCCGTTGGCGTAAGATACCGAAAGTTTGTAGCTGGACGCCGACGGGACGGGGTTCCATGAGAAAGTGACCGTTCCGGTTACCGGCTGGCCCGCCGCGGGCGACATATTGGACGCGAAGTTCATCATGTAGCAGTCCACGGCAGCAGTGTACGTCTTCTGGCCTACGGGATCGTTTACCGTAAACGTATAAGTCAGCGGCAGAGCATGCAAGGGCGGGGAAAGAAATACGTTCCCGCCCGGAGAGTTCCATGAATTCCATCTATGCTCGTTAGCGTCGTATGTGAGCTCCTTCGAGCCCGGTATGCCGGGCCCGGTGACGGTGACCGAGGTGGCGGTCTGGTCGGAGTCGCGGTACTGGAGCTGAATGAACATGCCGTTGTCGCCCTGATATGCGCCGGAGTTGGCATTCCTGGACTGGGCTCCGACCGGGTGGTAGAACGGGTCGGGCGACGTGTCCGTGCCGTCTACGAGCGCGATGTCTATGCCGGTTACCATGCCGCCTGAGACCGTCACCGGGGTCGGGGCTGCAACGGGGCCGTAAACGCCGTACGGGTCGTACGGGCCGGGGTCAGCCTGTCCCGGCAAAATGACCGCTGCCACGTAGTACGTGCCGTCGGCCAGGCCCGTAATGGAATAGCTTCCTACGGATGCAGGGTTGGCCATGGCCGCAATAATTTTGAAGCCGATGTCGGTGGTCGCGACCACATAGATGGTGCCGGTCTTAGAGCCGCAATAGGTCAGCGTGCCGGAGATGCCGGTTTGTTGCGGCACTATGGCCAGCGTGTGGTAACTGCCGGTAGCAATGGCCGCCGCCCCGTTCAGGCTGGACACCGGGACTGGAGAATATGTGTCGGTATTAGTGCCGTTGCCGATTTCGCCGCTGCTGTTGTACCCCCAGGCCAAGGCCGTGCCGTCCGATTTCAGGGCCGCAACATGGTTATCGCCGCAAGCGATGGCTACGAGCCCGCTCACGCCGGGTACCTGTGCAGGGATTGCATGAGCTACATAATCGTACCCCCCAAGCCCGAGCTGGCCGGTTTCGTTAGAACCCCATGTCCATACGGTGCCGTCAGACTTCAGGGCCGCCATGTAGGTATAACCGCAGGAGATTGCGACTATACCGCCAAGCGGTGTGGTGCCGTCCGCGAGTTTTACCTGGACGGGGGTGTGGTTGTCAGTGGTCGTGCCGTCGCCAAGCTGGCCGTAGTTGTTTAACCCCCATGTCCATACGGTGCCGTCAGACTTCAGGGCCGCCGAGTAGTTAGCCCCGGTTGAAACAGCCGTTACACCGCTCAGGTTGCTTACATTGACTGGCGAATGGCTTTCCGTGTTTGAGCTGTCTCCGAGCTGGCCGTAAACGTTGCATCCCCATGCCGTAACCGTGCCGTCTGACCTGAGGGCCACGGTGTGGGACTGGCCTGCCGCTACAGCGGTGCAACTGCCAACTGACGCCGTTACCGGAGATGAGGCGTTATCGGTCGTGCCGTCTCCGAGCTGGCCGTAGAAGTTGTTACCCCATGTCCAGACCACTCCGGCGGAGTCTATGGCCGCCGAGTGGTAACGCCCGCTTGCGATGGTCGTGATGCCGTTAATATTGCTCACCTGTACGGGTGACAAACTGTCGTTGGTGGAGTTATTGCCAAGCTGACCATAACCGTTGTAGCCCCATGCCAATACCGTCCCGTCGGACTTCAGGGCCAGTGAGTGCGCACTGCCGCCTGCAACGGCCATAACCCCGCCCAGCCCGGTTATACTTAGGGGAGTGTTCTTGTCGCTGTTGGTACCGTCACCAAGCTGGCCGTTGCCGTTCATGCCCCACGCCGACACGTTGCCGGGAACCCTGACGACCGTTACGGCAACCCCGGCCCCCAGAATCTCCACGTTGTTCTCCCCGTCCGTTGCGCGCGACATGATGGTGTAGCTGCTGTTTGCGGGCAAGTTCCATTTGTAGCTCCAGGACGCAAACGGTCCAGCTAACATGCCGGATGTGCTCGTAGCGAGCCGCCATGAAAGGCCGCCGTCGGTGGACACCTCCACCTTGACTACGCCGGTGCCCACGTCCGTCGCCGAGCCGGTGATGGTACAGCTGAGTCCTGTAACCGTCTGGTTGATTGCCGGCGCGGATATGGCGGAGGTGGGGGGATATATGTCGCCGCCGCCTGCGCACGCCGCGCAGTCCGCACCGCCGCAGTCTATGTTAGTCTCGTCCGCGTCCTTGACGCCGTTGGTGCAGTGGTTGGGAATTGTATGCACAACGGAGACAGACGCGCCGACATAAGCCGACATATCCGGATAGGTGCCGAGCGGCGCGCCGGTGGTCTGGTTGCAGTATTGGAGCCTGGCCCAGTCGTAACCGGGGCCCGACCATGAAGGGAAGTCGTGAATTGGGTCGTTGCCGGGATTGTTGCTGTCGTCTACGAAGTAGTATATGCCGTTGATATATACATACTCCCCGACGGCAGGGACCGCCATGGCCCCGCTCACCCAGTCAATGTTAGGATGAGTTGCATCATAATCGAAAACGCTATGGATGGTGGGGCCGCTGGCGCATGGATTGGCACTGTTCAGGTAAAATGGGTTCGGCGCTGCGTCTGTGCCGTCAGTTAGGGTCATGTCCGCCCCCGAGACGAGTATAACGGGCGGGACGGCAGATATGGTTATAGACGACCCGAAGACCGCCCAGGGGTCGTACTTATCATTGCATGTGGGCGACTGCTGTACCATGGCCGCGAGGTAGTATGTGCCATACGGTATACCTGTAAGGCTGTAAGGACCGAATGCGGCGGCTGTTGTGCTGTAGGCAGGGCTGCCGGTGAGGGCCGGGTCTGTGAACAGCCCAACCTTTATGGCGCCGGTCTTGCTGCCGGTATAATAGAGCGTGCCGGAGATGGAGCCGGGACCGCCGGCACACGCCGTACAGCTCCCGCCGCAGTCTATGTCGGTTTCATCGGCGTCTTTGACGCCGTTGAAGCAGTGGTTGTACGCGGCGTCCGGCCTCACGGCCAGCGTGTGGTAGCCACCAGCAGATATGGCCATTGCTCCGCTCAGGCCGCTCACCTCTACGGGGGCAGGTGCGTCGTCATACGTGCTGGTGCCGAGCTGCCCGTTTCCATTTAGGCCCCATGCCCAGACCGTGCCGTCTGACTTCAGGGCAATTGTGTGGCCATCACCGCAGGCAATGGCGACGACACCGCCCAGGCCGGATATCTGTACAGCCATATTATGAGCGCCACCATCGCTGAAGCCCAGCCCGAGCTGGCCGCTATCGTTAGCCCCCCACGTCCAGACCGTGCCGTCCAGCCTGAGGGCCGCCATGTGATTACCGCCGCTTGCTATGGCGACAACATTGTCAAGCGGAAGTCCACCGCTTTGTTTTACCAGGACGGGACTGTTCGCGTCGGCAACCGTGCCGTCGCCGAGCTGTCCATATCCGTTATAACCCCAGGTCCGGATTGTGCCGTCAGTCATCAGGGCCGCTGTATGGAACGCCCCGGCTGAGACCGCCTTTACCCCGCTCAGCGGAGTGACCCCCTCTGATATAACCTGTACAGGGTTGGAACTGTTAGTAATTGTACTGTCGCCAAGCTGGCCGTTCGCGTTTAAACCCCATGCCATGACCGTGCTGTCGGACTTGAGGGCCACGGTGTGGTAAGACCCTGCCGCGACGGCGGTGAAACCGCCCGGCCCTGTTGACGGCATCACCGGAGAGGCGGAGTCAATGGTTGAGCCGTTGCCAAGCTGGCCGTGTTCGTTATTACCCCATGTCCAGACCCAGCCGTCGGAATCTATGGCCACAGAGTGGAATATACCGCATGCAATGGTAGTGACGTTGCCTATGCCACTCACCTGTACCGGGGCCAAACTGCTGGTGGTGGAGTAGTTGCCAAGCTGTCCGAAAGTGTTGTCGCCCCATGCCCATACCGTCCCGTCCGACTTCAGCGCAAGAGAATGCCCATCGCCTCCCGCGACTGCGGTCACTCCGCTCAGCCCGTTAACGCTTACGGGGGCGTTTTTGTCATCAGTTGTGCCGTCACCAAGCTGGCCGTTATAATTGTATCCCCATGCCGATACCTTGCCGGATGGGTTTGCGATAAAGTTGCCGAAGCTTTGCGGCGAAACGATACTCGGGTAGGAAATGGTGGCAACGGTCTCGTTGGCGGTGTCAATAACGGAGACGCTGTTGCTGCCGTTGTTTGAAACATACACCTTCGTCCCTGCCGGGTTGACAGACACGCCCCATGGGGTCGAACCGAAAGGTAAAGGTATGGTAGATGTGACGGTGTCGGTGGAGGTGTCTATAATAGAGACGCTGTCGCTGAATTGGTTTGTAATGTATGCCTTTGTCCCTGCCGGGTTGAAGGCCACGTCGAAGGGTCCACTGCCAACGGTTATCGTATTTATGACGGTATTAGTGGAAGTGTTGATAACGTAAACACTGGCGTCAGAGTTGTTTGTTACATATAACTTCGTCCCGGAAGGGTTTACCGCAACGCCGTTGGGAAAACCGCCAACAGGTATGATATATATAACTGTATTGGTGGAGGCGTCTATGACGGTGACGTCGGCGCTGGAGTTGTTTGCAACGTATACCCACTTGCCCGTCGGGTGGACCGCAACACCGTATGGAGAAACTCCAACAGGTATGTTAGCTATGACGGTATTGGTTGAGGTGTCTATAACGGAGACGGTGCTGGCGTTAGTGTTTGTAACGTAGGCCCTCGTCCCCGTCGGGTTCAACGCAACGCCGAAGGGAGACGAGAACTCAGGTAACGAGATGGTAGATATGACCGTATTGGTGGCGGTGTCTATCACATAGACGCTGTTGTTTCCGTTGCTCGCAATGTAGACCCTCGAACCCGAGGGGTTGGCCGCAACCCCGTATGGGCAACCCATGACGATGTTGGACGGGACTATGGTATCGGTGGACGTGTCTACAACGGAGACGGTATTATTGCCGTTCGCGATATATGCCATCGGGCCGGACGCCCACGACTGGGCCGGGAACAGCGCTATGAAAGAAGCGAGCAGTGAAATGACAAAAAGGACCCTCAAAGAATAATGTCTTGGATACATGATACTCTCCCCCTTATGGGATTGCGGGTTGGGATTTCTTTACGTGCTTTTTATTATTGGCGGCCTGAAGCTTGTATGCTTACAAAACCAATGATGTGCCAGGCGCGGTGTAGCTCTTGGTATGCGTCTAAAGAAAGCAGGTTTTGGACGCTACAGTTGTTAAGACGAGAATATAAGCAAAAACCTTGCTATATTTTATGCCGCAGCGGCTTTTTGCCCCGAAAGGGGCCTAAAATTGGGTATGGGCCGTACGGAAGCCCTACTATATCATCGGTTTTTTTATTTATCAATAAAATACTCGTGTTTGCCCAGTGGCCGGGTTCTCTGCCGCGCTGGCTGAAACGTGAGTAAATATGCGCATAATATACGTAAAATACTGCTCAACGCGCACAGCTCTGAAAGGAATTCTGTTGACTTATTGGTGCTTATTACTTATATATAGTCCATGGATGACTTGGACCTGGCACTACTGTGCGCGGACAGGGATGAGGAGGCCTGGACAATATTTTTGTCCCGGTACTCCGGCTTCATCCACACGGCCATCAAAAGGACCTTCCTGAAGTACCGCCAGGAAGCCAGGCCTGAGGTGTTGGAAGACATCTTCGGCGAGGTGCTACTTCTCCTGCTCGAAGGCAGCTGCAAAAAGCTCAGGGGCTTCGAGGGAAGGAACGGCAGCAGCCTCTCCACATATCTATGGGTGCTGGCTTCGCGCATCACCGTGGACCACCTGAGAAAGGAAAAGACCTCCCCGTCCTTTAATTATGGCGGCGACGGCCCGCTCCATAACGCAGCCGACATGAGGGAGTTGCCCGGCGAGGCCTTCGAGCGCCGCCAGTTGGACGAGATGGTGGCGAGGGTCATAGGCGGGCTCTCCGCAAAGGACAGGCTGTTCATAAAGCTCCATTACGAGGAAGGCCTGTCCACGGAGGAGATAGCCGGGATATTCAAGGTGTCGCCGGGTACCGTGTATTCCATGAAGAACAGGACCCGTGAAAAGATGCAAAAAATATTTCGCAAGGAATTCCAGGAAAAGCCGTCTTATTAGCCATAAAGGTCTGTTTTAGGTAACAGGTTCATGCTTATTTAACGCATTACAAGCGGAGCCACCCACTACTATGAGCAATAAAGATGCGCTGGACCAGTTGATTTCGGACGCAATAAGGCAGGCCGTGCCCGTGTCCGCACATCCCGGGCCTTGCCCAGAACCCGCGGACATGGCCCTCTACATAGACGGCCTGTTAGGCCCGGCGAAGAGCGAAGAGGTCGAATCTCACCTCTACGGATGCGGAGACTGCCGTGGTATTTTAGTTTCCGCACATGAGGCGTACCGGCCCGGCGCCCTGGAGAGCGTAGACCCGGCCGTGATAAGAAGGTCTATCAGGCGTATAACAGGCGGTAAGGCCGACGTGCTGAGCGTGGTCGTCAGGGTCCTGAGAGACGCGGTAGAACTTGTACAAGGGACGTTCCAGCCCGCCCTTCAGCCCGTGCCCGCGTTCTCCCCGAGAGGCAAGGCCGCCACGCGTACCAAACTGATAAGCCTCCAGAAGCGTTTCGACGGGGTAGTGGTGGACCTGGACGTCGAAAAGACCGGGCCGCAGGCGGTGGAGGTATCTCTACTGGCAAGGCGTCCGGACGGCCTAGCCCCTTACCCCGGCCTGAGGGCAAGCCTGTTCCAGGGCGGGCGGGAGAGGTGCTCTCTTGTAATGGAGGACGGGGCGGCCTCCTTCGAGAACCTGCCTCCGACTGCATACGCTATAATGATAACCAGGGACAAAATGGTATTAGGGCAAGTTGACCTGAAGATAGAGGGGGCCGTAAATGAGTGAACCGGAAGAGAAGAAAAACAACCTCGAAGAACTCCTGAGGATGAGGGAGCAGCTCGACCAGGAGCTTAGGACCAAGTACACCAAGGAAGTCACCATCCTGTTCACGGACATCAAGGGCTCGACGCACTACTTCGAGACCCGCGGCGACCTTGCGGGAAGGGCGATGGTCCAGGCGCACAACGACATGCTGTTCCCCATAATAGACAGGCACGGCGGCCGACTGGTGAAGACCATAGGCGACGCCATTATGGCCTCCTTCCAGGTCCCGCAGGACGCGGTGGAGACCGCGGTAGATATGCAGAGGGTGCTCGCGGAGCACAACCGCAAAAAAGAGGAAGCCGAGAAGATATCGGTCAGGATAGGCATAAACACCGGCCTTGGGATAGTAGAGGAAAAAGACGTATACGGCGACGTGGTCAACTCCGCGGCCAGGGTGGAGTCCCTCGCGGACGGCGGGGAGATACTCGTATCCAACAGCGTGTACGCCGCGGTCAAGAACTCCGACGACATCATACTCCGGTACCACTCGACCGCTGAGGTCAAGGGCAAGAAGGAGCCCATAGAGGTCTACCGGGTAGTGTGGCAGGAGGAACTGGAGACGGAAGGCTACGCCATATCGTCCCAGGCCGCCGTCAGGGGCGGGTCGTCCTCCGAGGAGGAGCGGGTGCTCACGCTCGAGTTCACGCGCGTCGGTGACAAGCTGAAGCTGTCCGCTTCGGAGCGCTCCTTCGGGCAGGAGAAGACCCTCCGCCACTACGAAGAGAAGCCGATGGACACAGGGCTTATAGACAGGCTCTGTGCCGGCACCATAAGCCTGCTGAACAGGGCGAACAAGAGGGGCAAGGTAAGCAAGGAGATACTGGTCCAGCTCAAGGAGTCCGGCCAGCAGCTCTACGACGCGCTTATGACCCCGAAGTCCAAGGAGCTCGTCGCCTCCACGAAGGCGGGCTCCCTCATACTGAACATAGACGACCATCTGGTGCACATACCCTGGGAGCTGTTGTACGACGGGGCCGACTTCCTATGCCAGCGCTTCGCCATGGGCCGCATAGTGGCGACACGTCAGAGTGTGGCAATCCAGAAGCAGAGGAAAATACAGCGGCCCGTCAAGATGCTCGTCCTCTCCGACCCCAAGGGCGACCTCCAGGCCTCCTACCAGGAGGGCGTGGCGATAAGGGACGAGATGGACAAGCTGCCCAAGGAGATAATAGCGAACCTGCGCACCGGCCCGATTACTGCGGACTACGTCAGGAACAAGATGCGCAACTACGACATACTGCACTACGCCGGACACGCGGACTACGACGGCAAGGAGCCCGGCAACAGCGGGTGGCTTCTGGACGGCGGCAAGGTGTCCGCGAGGGACGTCCTCGAGATGTCCGGTAGCCAGCCGATGCCCGCGCTTGTCTTCTCGAACGCATGCCATTCGGGCCAGACCGAGGAGTGGAGCCTCGAAGAGAACTACTCGGACGAGATATTCGGGCTTGCCAACGCGTTCCTGCTGACCGGCGTCCAGCACTACATAGGCACGTTCTGGGAGATACTGGACGAGCCCTCCGCGTTCTTCGCCATCCATTTCTACGGCGAGCTTATGCGCGGGGCGTCCATAGGCAGGTCGCTCCTTCAGGCACGCAGGCACCTGATAAAGAAATACGGCGAGGAGACTATAGTCTGGGGCAGCTACATGCTCTACGGCGACCCGACTTACATGTACAGGAAAGAGACGCAGGCGATGGAGGCCTTCGTGCCCCAGATGAAGGCCCAGCCTGAGCCGGAGCCCGCACTTGCAGCCGGCCCCGCAAGGTCAACCACGGCGGCGGTGGCGGTCCCGATGCCCGTAGACAGGAAGAACAACGCCATGCTCTATGCCGCGGCGGCCGTGGTGGTGCTTGTGGTAGGCGTAGCCGGGGCGTACATGTACAAGAAGGGCGCCGCCCCGGCCCCGTCGACCGCGCCCACGGCACAGCAGCAGGCCCAAAGCGGCACGTCCGGCCCGTCCGGAAATGCGGCCCAGGGCACCGGTGGCTCCAGAGGCTCGGGCCTCCCCGGCAGGGGCGGGCAGGTTGGACAGGGCGGAGGAGGCGGCACGGCTGCGCCGGTCGCCATAGCGTCTAGGGAGAACCCGGCGCAGGACAACGGACATGAGTCGTCGGCGAAGAAGGAGCGCATCAGGCAGCTCGCCAAGGAGCTGGTCGCGCGCTACAAGGAGACCGGCGGCGCGGCCCCGGCCGAGCAGCAGGGCAACAGGCCGATAACCGTGGCATTCATAGGCTTCGCGTCCAAAGGTGGCGGGGGCGACGAGCAGTTCCTGCTTGCGGCCCTGCAGGACAAGGTCATGGGGAGCGGCAAGGTGCAGGTGGTCGAAAGGGAGCTCCTCGAGAGCGTGCTGGAAGAGCTTCACCTCTCGACTTCGGACCTCGCCGACCAGAAGACCGCGCTCAGGCTCGGCAAGGTACTCGCCGCGAGGTACATCACCACAGGCACCCTGTACGCAAGCAACGGAGAGTACCGCGTGAGCATGAGGCTCATCGAGACGGAGACCACGTCTTTGAAGGGCGCGTTCACCGAGTCTGGCAAGGGCAATATGGACGTAAACAAGGTGGCGGACTCGCTCGGGAGCCGCATGGTAGATAAACTCACCAAGGAAAACAAATGAAGAACAGAAGCATCTCTACTACCG
>Ga0334722_10002719_pt1 | contig 19640 bp, 17 predicted proteins | sample C3_bottom_MG_FD_207210 | JGI IMG/M metagenome (GOLD analysis project Ga0334722, IMG submission 207210) | Sediment microbial communities from Yellowstone Lake, YNP, Wyoming, USA - C3_bottom | ecosystem: Environmental > Aquatic > Freshwater > Lake > Sediment | place: USA: Wyoming | collected...
AGTATGACTCCCATATCGGTATTCCATCGTAAGCCTCCTTTCTTCGGAGACATTATACTCGATCTATTGGAAGTGATAAATCTACCCGCCTAAAGGCGGGGGCTTTAACCTTTTTTGAGACCAGTAACTGGACTTATACCCCTGCCTCCTTGTTGATTTTTTTCACTGACCAGAGGGCCGACCACGTCCCCTCTCAGACTTAACGCTACCGTAAAACAACGCATACTGCCGGGTGAACTCCGCGCCCAGAAAAAAAATCTGTGCCGAAAAATACACCCAAAGCAGCAAAGCGATCAACGATCCGGCCGCGCCAAAGCTGGAGGCCACTCCGGTCTTGCTCAGATACAGGCCGACCGCATATTTGCCGAGGACGAACAATCCAGCGGTGACCACGGCGCCTACCCAGACATCACGCCAGGAAGGCGGCGCCTCTGGCAGCATCTTGTAGATCACCGCAAACAGAGAGGCGGTGATGCCGAAGGAAAGGATTGAGGCGAATACGGAAAAAACAAGGGCGGAGCTGCTCCATCTCCCCCCCAGAAACTGGGCAAGCAGGGCAAAAGCCGCGCCGCAGACAAGGGAAGCAAGCAGCAGAAACGCAAGAACCAGCACCAGACCAAAGGCGAGGAATCTGGTGCGCAGCAAACTGAAAAAAGGGGGATGCTGAGGCGGCGGGACACCCCATATTTCATCCAGGCTATCTTTCAATTCGACAAAAACGCTGGTGGCGGCAACCAGCAACAGAACACCGGCGACAATGGTTGCAAGCCGCCCGGAAACGGGATCTCTGGCCGCAGCCAGCAAGGCCTGAATCGCCCGCGCCCCATTGGGTCCGACTGTTACCGGAAGCTGGGCGATGATTTCTCCCTGGGCCGCTTTAGCCCCAAAAAAATACCCGGCCACCGCGATAGCCAGCATCAGGATAGGGGTCATGGAGAACAGGGCATAAAAGGCCAGAGCCGCGCCCTTGCTGGCGCCGCGGTGATTGAGCCAAGCCTTTAACGATGCAAGCAGAACCTTCTTCATATGCCTCCAGGTATCAGGGGGATGGTGAACGTCTCTTGGTGGCGTTTATTCTAAAATAACCGTTGGAAAATTCATAGGTTTTCCACCGGTTCTGCTGATTTGTTTAACCCAGGCACCAGGCACACGTAGCCTCTGAATCCCGCAATCTCCGCAGCCAGAGGAATACGCGTCGTTCTTTCGTTCATTTCTTTAGCTTGCCCAAAGAAACGAACCAGCAGCGAAGAAAAGGCCCTCTGCGCTCCTTGATATTCAGCTGCGTGCCAATGGGATTTCAACTGCCATAAAGCCAAACACCATGGTGAGATTGCTTGGCAATCAGAAATAAGATACCCGGCTGACCGTTCTTGCGGTATGATAACCATCCTGAAATTCGGCCTTACAATACACGTTTACCCTCAACGGACACGAAAAAATGACCGACAACAATATCATCGAACTGACCCCGTTCCGCGCCGATCTGGCCCGCGCCCTGACCCGCCGGGGCGAACGGCTTCTCGCCGCACCCGATCTGGCCGAGGAGGTCGCGGCCCTGGAACCCCTGGAGGCATACTACATTGTCCGGGAGATGGGCCTGGATCAAGCCCTGCCCATCCTTCGAGAGCTGAGCCATGAGCAGTTGCAGGCCTGTCTCGATCTCGATTGCTGGAGCCGCTACGATTTCGCCGTTGACAGTCTTGATGAATGGCTGGCGCCCTTTGCATCCATTGATGCAGAAACCCTGGCCCAGACCTTTCTCTCCCTGGATTATGTGCTCCAGCTCCTCTTCCTGACCCAGACCGTCACGGTCTATGATCCGGATACGGATCAGGTGCCGCCGGAAGACGAGGAACGCGAGACGACAGCCCGAGCCATGACCCCGGACGGCTTCTACCTCCTGGAGCTGAAGATGCCCGACCTGGCCCTGAAGGTCCACCCCTTTGCCCTGCTGGATGCTCTGTATCAATACGACCCGACCGCAACGCACCGGTTGCTAAGCGAGGTCCGCGTGGATCTGCCCACCCAGATCGAGGAAGAGGCCCTGCGCTTCCGCAGCGGTCGCATGCAGGATCTGGGCTTTGCCACCCCGATCGAGGCAACCGCCCTTTTCTCCCGACCGCCCAGCCGCAAGCCTTTGCCCCGACCCCCAGACCCGCTGGACAGCGCAGTCACCCGCTTGCCCTCCGTATATGCCGCGCCCTTGACCGAAACCACCCTGTTACAACAGGCTCTCTCCCTGGTTACTGACCCAAAAAATCTGTCCCGCCTACAGCAGGAACTGGTCTGGACCATCAACAGCGCAATCATGGCCTACGGGGAAAAACCGCAGGATATCGAACACATCACCGCCATTGTCATCCGGGTACGAGACACCATCTCCCTCGGCCTGGAGTCCCTGCTGGCCAAGCAGGAACCGCCCTGCCAGCCCGACAAGGCCGGAGCCGCAGCCAAAGCGACCGAGCTGCTGGATATCTGGCCCATGACCGATCTGTTCCGGCACGGCTATGGTGCGACCACGGTGTTGCAGGAGGAGGTGCGGCAGGCCTTGGCTGAGCCCCGATTAGCTGAGTGGTACAACCTTGCGGACACGGAACAATCCGATGAACCGGCAGACCGCCTGGAACGCGCCTTTGTCGCCGCCCTGATGGGCCGTCAACCCCTGCGCGGCGGCTTTGATCCGGGCAACGCCGAAACCGTCCGGGCCTTTGCCAGCCTCGCCGAGATCGCTGCGGCCCAAGTCCGGCTGAAACGCCTTGCCAGCCATTTCAGCGGAAAAAAATAATACGCCACCATGTCCCCGGACAGTGGCCTCCTACAATTTTGAGGAGGAAGGCTTCACCAATAACGGCGTCAGTTTCTGGGCAATCTCCCGGCAAAAACTCCCCAGTGCCTCGTTCAAGGCGACAACCAGCCCTTCCTGATCCTGGCTTGTCGCGGGGAGCCGATAGCTGCTCCGTCTTTCCGGCAGCACAATCCCGCCGTCCTGTCCCTTAACCGACCAGCGGACAACCAACCGGGCTGCCCCGTCGTTCTCGTTTTCGAAATGGAGTACCTCCACAATAAGCTGGTAATCCGGGGTACGCGAAGATGGCCAGGGATGGCGCAGGATACGGTCGGTGCCCAGTAGTGTCGAGAGGTTTCCTCCCAGCACCCTGGGGATATTTTCACTGAGGGGCTCGGCCCAGCGGTGGCTATCAGCCAGTTGCAGCCGGTTGGCCGACAGCCGGGTAACGATCTGGGGCCGGTCCAGATATTCCGGCAGCAGCACCGGGCCGATGCCGATCACCATCTTGCCCGCTTCGGCGGCAGAGGTATTTCTGGCGGCCTCCAGGGCCGTGAGCTGGTAATAGCGGACCGGCGCCGTGCGGGCGCACCCCGCCAGCAGCAGGACAACAGCCAAAAACACCAACAGGCTGCTCACCATCCGCTCGCAACGTGGATTTTTCATTCTCGCTCCCCTTCGAGACGTTTTCCCTGCACAACGGCCTCCGGTTGCTGCTCCACGGTTTCCGCCAAGAGTCGCAGGGCGCGGGCCGCACGGGTGACTTCCTGGAGCGCCGTGTTGAGATGCTGCACGGTCGGCGACTCTTCTCCGGTCAACTTCTGCAAAGCCTGCGCCGTCTTGGCCAATTCCTCACTGGCTTTGCTCAGATTGACTGCCATTGGAGAACCGGCCTCAGCCACCCCGCCGACCTTGACCATCGCATCCCGGACCGCTTCAAGCGCTTTACGCATCTCGGCAAACACAGGGCCGCCATTGCTGTCGGCTTTAGCGCTCAGGGATTGCAGATGCGAAAGCGTCGCCTCCAGCCGCACCGGAATCTTCTTCGTTTCCTCCGAGGAAAGGATTTTATTAAGCGACTTGCTGATTCCTGCAAGATCGGCAAGAAAGGCATCCATGGGAAACCCTTCCAGCTTAGTGGCAATTTCTTCCACCGCCGTTGGAATGGTGGGGATTTCGCTCACATCAGGATCACTGGCGATGAAGCGGGCCGGTTTGTCGGGATGAAAATCCAGATCGACATAGAGCTGGCCGGTGAGCAGGCTCTGCATCTTGAGCTGGGCGCGCAGGCCACGCTCCACCAGTTGCCGGATGGTTTTCCGGTCCCGCAGATCAACCTGTTCGCCAAGGCGGGACTGGACCATGTTGGCTTCAACCTCGATGGTGACCGGCACCATGAAGCGGTGGTTTTCCACATCAAGCCCAAGCTGGATGCGCTTGACCGTGCCCACCTTCACCCCGAGGAAGACCACGGGCGCCCCTACTTGTAGCCCTTGAGCCGCTCCTTCGAAATAGAGGACATGCTGGCGGCGGACCTGAAACCACTGGCCACCGGCAAGGAGCAGGACGGTCACCGCCCCGAGAACAATGGCGCCAAGAACAAAGGCCCCGATAAGAGTGGGATTCGCCTGCCTGCTCATGCCGCCCCCCTGGTGAGAAAATAGCGCACTTTTGCGTCTCCGGAGGCAACCGCCTCCTTGGGATTGCCGGTGTTGATCATGGTGTGGGTCTCGGTGTCCAGAAAAACAGAATTGGTGCCGATGCCGAGAATACTGGCCAGATCATGGGTTATCACCACGATGGTCGTCTCCAGACTGTCGCGCAATTCGAGGATCAGGTCGTCGAGACGGCTGGCCGTAAGGGGATCAAGCCCGGAAGAGGGCTCATCGATCACCAGGGTATCCGGGTCAAGAGCCATGGCCCTGGCCAACCCCGCCCGTTTTTTCATGCCGCCGCTCAACTCGGCCGGATAAAAGTCTTCAAAGCCAGCCAGCCCCACCAGGGCCAGCTTGAAGGAAACGATCTCGGCAAGATGGCGCGGCGAAAGAACGGTGTACTCCTTAAGCGGCAAGGCAACGTTTTCCGCCAGGGTCAGCGAACTCCACAGGGCGCCGCCCTGAAACATGATGCCCAGCCGCCGCTTCAGTAGCGCCTGTTGTTCCGGCGCCACGTTCCAGAAGTCCTCACCGCCGTAAAAAACGGTGCCCTTGGCCGGGCGTTGCAGGCCGATCAAGGCCCGCATCAAAGTCGTCTTGCCGCAACCGTTGCCGCCCATGATCACAAAGATATCCCCCTTGTTGACCACGAAATTGAGATTCCGCTGGATGACGAACTCGCCATAGGCCATGGTCAGGTCGCGAATCTCGATGTGGGGCGCGGCGGTCATAGTCTCATATCCCCAGCCGATAAAAGATGATGGTCATCAGCGAAGCCGAAATGGTGATCAGCAGAATACCGGTCACCACCGCCGAGGTTGCCGCCTCGCCCACTGATTCGGCGCTTCGACCGCACTGCATCCCGCGCAGACACCCGGCATAAGCGACCATGGCCCCATAGACGCTGCCCTTGGCAAGCCCCACCAAAAAATGTTTTAGCTGCAGGGCCCGCAAGGTTTCAGTGTAGTATTCGAACATGCCGACATCAAAGATGGTGGTCGAGACCAGCAATCCGGCCAGCATCCCGACAAAGCTTGCGTACAGGGTCAGGAGCGGCACCATCAGCATCAGCGCCAGCATCCGGGGCAGAACCAGAAAATCAACTGGCGAAATGCCCAGCGTTCTGAAGGCGTCGATTTCCTCGTTGACCTGCATGGTGCCAAGCTGGGCCGCAAATGCCGCGCCGGTGCGCCCGGCAATGATGATCCCGGTCATCAGGGCGCCCACCTCGCGCACCATGCCGATGGCCACCAGATCGGCAATGAAAACCTGAGCGCCGACCAACCGGAGCTGATCCGCTCCCAGATAGGCAAGAATGAGGCCGACGAGAAAGCTGATCACCGAGACGATGACCACGGCCCGAGGCCCGACCTCTTCGATCTCCCACCACAAATCGCTCAAACGGAACCTGGCCCGCCCGCGTATCAACCGACCAAAAGAGACAGTGATCTCACCGAGAAAATACAGCATCGCGGGGGCGCCGCGAAAAAATGCAACCGTTGCCGCGCCCACTTGATAAAACAGACTCTGCCCGCCGCTGCTCCGTCTGGCTATCTTCTGTTCGGGAACAGCGGCAGCCATGGCCAGAAGATGACAAACGCCTTTGGGCAAGCCCTCCTCATCAATGCTGACGCCGCGCTCGGCGCACAGCGTGAACAAAGGCCGGAGAAAGGCAAGAAACCCGGTGTCCCAGGCAGAGAGTTGCGCGGTATCGAAAGACAGAAGGCGGAGGCCATCTCCCAAATCGGCCAGAATCACCCCGGCTGCGGGCAAATCCTGGTCCAGGCACCAACGACCGGCACACGATACCTCCAGCAGACCGTCACCAATATGGCGCGTATCGAGCCGCCATTTCTTTTCGCTAGTGCTGTGGGGTCGGGTAGAGGCCAAATCTGCACCGTTGGCAATCAAAATCTATTTTCAAAATCAACCATCGTAAATTTCGCAGGACAACATGGTGTCCTGCCAATTATCATGGAGAATCGGCCCACCGCTGTCAACCGGAAAACATGGAAAAAAGTCTATCGGCAATAGTGGAGAGCAAACCGTGTGAGGGAGATGACCCAGGCAATCGGCCTCTTCATTGCATGTTCTGTTCTTTCCCTAGAAATAAAAAAGGCCAGCCCCGCAGGACCAGCCTCTTTTCCACCTCGTTTTTCTCCAATTTTCGCTTTTCCGCTAAGCCATTGCAGCACAGGGTAAGGAGCCGCAGCGGAGCAACGCCGTTTACGTTTACGCCGCACAGTCAACAGCGAAATTCCGTAAAGGCTCCTAAAAACCCAAGCCCTTCAAAAGATCGTTCACCGCATCCTGATCCAGGGACCCCTCCCCGCCAACCTCCCCAGTGGTCATGGAGTTAAGATATTTATCCACATCCTCCTGGGCGATCCGCTTGCTCTCCTCCACGGTAATCCCGGCATTCTTCTCCTTGATTTTCAACTGGGAGCCAAAGGAAACCACGATGGCCAGGAGCTGGACCTGGAAATCGGTGAGCAGTTTGATGATCTTCAGAATCTGCTGGCCGGAGAGATCCTGAAAGCTCAATGCTTCCGTAATCCGCGAGATATCGTCGGTGATGGCGGAGGCCACATCGAAGGCGTCTTCAATCTTCTTGAAGATATCATTCTGGTCCTCGATGGTCATCTTGCTCATGCCGGGAGCCTGCCCGGAGCGTATCTGCTCCAGGCTCTCGGTCAACTCCCCCGCCAGGGTGAGACTTTCCGCCAGCATGCCCCCGAGTTCGGCAACCCTCGGGTCGGCCCCTTGCGGAATGGCCGGATTGGCTTGAACCGCCTCCGGCGCAGGTGTTGCGGCAGAGGCGGGAGCAGCTTCCTCAATTTCCTCGGTGGGCGGCACTTCCAGGGGCAAGTTCTGATCAAGGAATATCTCGGCTTGGTTGATATTCATTTTTTTCAGAAGATTCTGGGTCTTCGTATCGGAACAGGCGGTCAGCAGGGCCGAGAGGACATCGCTTAGGGGAACGGTGAAAAAATTATCGCTGTCCGGGGCGAGATTCCGGATCTTCTCTCCCATGGCATCGACAAAGCCATTGTGGTCAAAAATCTCCGCCGCGTTTTTGCGGGCCCCGGTGATATGCGTTTTCACCGTCTCATTGGTGCACAGCTCGTACATGGTTTGAAAAATCGTATCGAGCGCAAAAAGATACCGGGTCCGCTTGACCATTTCCGGCGCAGCCTCGGCCAGATCGAGGACCGCCCCCGCGCCAGCCTCCTCACCCCCAGCGCCCGCACTTTCCCGTAGAGCGACAACCAAGGCATTGGCCTGACCAATCTTCTCCTGGAGGTTTTGCAGGGTTGCGGCGGCGGACTGTGCGCCCGCCTCTCCGTTGGCAATGGCTTCGGTCTGAAAAGCATTATGGGTTTTGAGGGATAAGAGCAGGTCTTTTACGCCATCGGTCTGGTTCTGGACCTTTTCCACCTGATCCATAATCTCCATGGTGGCCCTTTCGGTCATGGAAACGATGTCGTGCAGCTGGTTCTTGGCGTCCTCGATCTTTTCTCCGGCCTCGTCCAGCTCCACCCGCTTCATGCGCCGGTCTTCCATGGGGATTTCCCCCATGGTCGAGCTGAGGCTCTTTGCCAGCTTACCGATATCATTAAATATATCGTTGGATACCTGCTTGTAGTAATCATCCTCTTCCGCCCCAACAGCCTGCGAGGAAACAGCCACGGTCTTCGTTGCCGGTTCGGGCGCGGCCAAGATGGGGACTGACGGTTTTTCCTCAGCCAGGATATGCCGCACCACCTGGGTGGCCCCGGTCTCCCCACCGCCAAGGACGGTGATGTTATACACCACCGTATCCGTTGATATCCTGAAAAATCCAGCGCTTATCTCAAGATTGACTTCCGATTTTCCTGCTGTGGACATGCTCAGCCTCCCGCTGCTGTTCCTCTATCTGCTCTCTGCCTGCCCCACAAAGGGCGTACGCATTCCCCATCGGCAACTTGCCAATTTTCTTGAATATTTTACGGGCTAAAGAACATAACCTGCTCAAGCCGTGACCATACCGGAAAAACAGACCCCTGTTTCATAACGGTCCGGCGAGGTCCGGCTGACCGCCACCCAGGAGACCATGCCAATCACCTGCAGCACCCCGACATCTTCCTCCACCTTGGTGGCGATCCATTTACCGTCTGCTGCCGCATGCCAGCCGGGAAACTCCAGAACCATCACCAGCTGACTGCCAAGAGGCAGCGATTCCTCCGCCAAAAAACAGAGACCGCCCCCGCTGATATCCAGCAATTGCCCTTCCCGGTAAGGGACATCAGCCTTAAGATCTTCAAGCCTGGTAAAACGGACAAACAGGTCTTTGGCAACCCGTTGTTCCTGGCGCCGCTCCTCGCTCAAATTCTCTTGCTCAATCATAAACACCCTCGCAAAAAAGGGAAAATCATAGGTCCGCGACATAAATTCAAAGGAGACAAAGCGACCACCATTGTAAGCGCGGCTTCTCGGGGTCTTCCACCGGTCGCTTCCCTGTGATTCCAACAATCATGGTAGCTCGGTCCCTTGCTCTGTAAATCCCAAGCTGCCAAGAGCATTTTTACTGTTCTACCTGTTTTCCCAAGAAAGAAGCAACCCCCTTACAAAAATGAGTGCCTTTTAAAAAAACAGGGTCTGAAGACATTCAGGCCGCGATCCATTATTTAATAAAGGGCAGGATGGCCTTGAACGCCGGGGTCCCTGCCTTATGCAGCCATTCGTAGATGATCATCTCCGTATTGGCGACGATGCCGCCGATCTCGCCGATCCGGGCAAGACCGGTCTGGTAATTCTTCTCAGCCCGTGAGGCCACGGCATCGGCGGGCACCCACATCCGGTAGCCCTGCAGGAGACCGCCTGCCACCGTCTGGTAGATACAGATGTGGGTTTCCACCCCGCAGACCACGATGGTGTTGACCTCGCGGGACAATTTTTTCGCCGCCTCGGCAATGGCCCCATTATCAAAACAGCCGAATTCCAGCTTATCCAGCGGGACAACCCCGGCCAACTCGGCCTGAATTTCCGGAAGAAGCGCGCCAATCCGCGCCGCATACTGGGTGGTGGCAAGCACGGGAATCCGGAGGATGTTGGCCGCCTTCATCAGCAGCGCCGCATTTTTCATCACCTCGTCCCTGGCCGGGATGGCCTGCATCATCCGGTCTTGGATATCCACCACCAACAGGGCGCATTGTTCCGGCGCCAGACGGTACAGTTTTTCGCTCATCGCCTTCTCCTTTCACACTCAAAAATCAGTCTGTGTATTTCCTTGTACCTGGAAAAATGTATTGCAAAGAACCATTATTTGTTGAAATCACAAAAAGACGCGATTACAACGGTTATCACTTTATAATTCTTTGATCTTGTGTCACGGACCTTGTACTTTTGTTCTTTTTTACGAGTCCGTCATTATTTATCCATACTTAGAAAAATTCTCAAGAACTCTTCAATGCACCCGCCGGACACAATCGCCCATGAGCCACTATTTCCGCATCGCCCAACTCCTCAAAACGCAACCCATCGGCCAGTCCGTGGAAATCAAAGGCTGGATCCGCACCCGCCGCGACAGCAAGGGTTTTTCCTTTCTCGAGGTCAACGATGGCTCCTGTGTGGCCAACCTCCAGGTCATCGCCGAGGAGAGCCTGCCCAGATATCAAGAGGATATTCTCCGCCTCACCACCGGTTGCTCGGTGCGAGTCAGCGGCCAGCTTGCCGCCTCGCCGGCCAAGGGTCAGGCCGTGGAGCTTAAAGCCGTCGAGATTGAGGTCTACGGCTGGGCCGACCCAGAGGCCTACCCGCTGCAAAAGAAACGGCATTCCTTCGAGTTCCTGCGGGAGATCTCCCATCTGCGTCCGCGCACCAACAGCCTGGGCGCTGTGGCCAGAGTACGGAGCGCCCTTTCCTTTGCCGTGCATCGGTTTTTTCAGGAGCAGGGCTTCCAGTACATCCATACCCCGATCATCACCACCAGCGACTGCGAAGGCGCGGGCGAGATGTTCACTGTCACCACCCTGGACCTGAACAACGTGCCTCGTAAGGATGGCCGCCCCGATTTCAGCCAGGATTTCTTCGGTCGCCAGGCGAGCCTCACGGTGAGCGGGCAGCTCGAAGCGGAGATTTACTGCCTAGCCCTGGGCAACGTCTACACCTTCGGCCCCACCTTCCGGGCGGAAAACTCCAACACCAGCAGACATCTGGCCGAGTTCTGGATGATCGAGCCGGAGATGGCCTTCTGCGATCTTGCCCAGGACATGCAGGTGGCCGAGGCGTTCATCAAATACTTGGTGCAGTATGTGTTGGACCATTGCCCGGAAGAGATCGAACTCTTCAACAATTTCGTGGACAAGGGGCTCAAAGCCAGACTGGCTGCGGTGCTGGAGCAGGATTTTGCCCGGATCACCTACAGCGGGGCCATCGACCGGCTCACGGCCTGCGGCAGAACCTTCAATTTCCCGGTTTCCTGGGGCGCGGATCTCCAATCGGAACACGAGCGCTATCTCTGCGAAGAGGTTTTCAAACGCCCGCTGATCGTCACCGACTACCCCAAGGCCATCAAGCCCTTCTACATGCGGGTCAATGACGACAACACCACCGTGGCCGCCATGGACATCCTGGTGCCAAGTATAGGGGAGATCATCGGCGGCAGCCAGCGCGAAGAACGCTACGACATGCTGGTCAGCCGCATGGCAGAGCAGGGACTCAACCCGGCGGAGTATGACTGGTACCTGGACTTGCGCCGGTATGGCACAGTACCCCACGCCGGTTTCGGCCTGGGGCTCGAACGGTTAATCCAGTTCGTCAGTGGCATGGCCAATATCCGCGAGGTGATTCCCTTCCCGCGCACCCCGGGCTCGGCCACCCTGTAGGCCGAAACATGGGAGAAGATATCCGGCCCGACCGCATCTATGGCCATGCACGATACACCAGTCTGTACGACCTGGAGCTGAGGAATTTCAGCGACGATCTGGCCTTTTATCGCAGGCACCTGCCCGCCAAGCCCTGCACCATTCTGGAACTGGGCTGCGGCACCGGTCGGGTCAGCCGGGCTCTGACTGCGGACGGTCATGCGCTGACCGGCATCGATCTCTCTTTCCCCATGCTTGCCGCCGCAGGACTTGCCGCATCAGCACCCGCACCGCATTACGCCTGCATGGATATGACCGCCCTGGCCTTTCGCACCACCTTTGCCGCGGTCATCGCCCCGTACAATACCCTGAATCTCCTGACCGAACCGGAGGCCCTGCGCGCCTGCCTGAGCCAAGTCCACCAGCTTCTTGATCGCGACGGGATACTCCTGCTGCAACTCTATATCCCGGCCCCTGACCTCCGCGCCCTGGACGGCAAAAAATGCTTCCAATTCCAAATCTTCGACTGCCCGGACGGCGCAAAAGTCATCAAGGAAATCCTGAAAAGCATGGAGCCGCAGTCATTCTTGGTGGACATCATCGAACGATACCACCTACGCTTTAGGCAAGGCCAGCCCAACGAGGACTGGGAGTACACCTATCAGATTCTCGGTTACGGATTTGCGCAATGGCGGGACATCCTGGCAGAGCAAGGCTTCTACCCGGAAGCTTCCTACGGCGACTACGTTTTTGCCCCCTTTGTTTCCAAAGGACATACCACCCTGCTGTTGGCGCTCAAGAAAGCCGCCAGCAACCCACAATAATTTATTTGCTATTCCAAATCCTTTTTGGTATCAAAAAATCAGTAGGTATTGTGCAGTATTTTTTTAGCTTTGTTAAAAAGTTTACCGCACAAACCCGGAGATGGGTGTGCGGTATTTTTTTACAGACCAAAAAATACTGCGGGTTTCAAGTCAGGGTTCCAAGCAAGGAACGGAGGGATATCATGTTTGAAGGCACAGTGAAGTGGTTTAACGAATCAAAGGGCTTTGGCTTTATTGCACAGGATAATGGCAAGGATGTTTTTGTGCATTACTCCGCAATCAGCAAAGATGGTTTCAAAACTTTACAGGAAGGGGAACGCGTCCGTTTCGAGATTGTCGACGGCCAAAAAGGCCCTGCTGCGGCCAATGTGCAACCGCTGTAAAGTCTAACTCCGACGTTTGACCACCCAAGGGCTCCGCCTCCGCGCGAGCCCTTTTTTATTGCCCCGCTCTCCTCTTTTTCCCCTCAAGCCATCTCCCCGTTTGCACTGAACCGCTTTCCCCTATACAATGAAGAAAAGCGTCCCGGCCTCTTTGCCGGAAAATTCGGCAGAACACAAGCCGCACAGGGTTCAGCGCCATGTTCGATTTCTCGGAACACATAAAATTCATCATTTCCCTCTTGGCCATCGTCAACCCCATCGGCGCCATCCCCATCTACATCAGCCTCACAGACGGCTACCGCCCGGAAGACCGGGCCAGAATCGTCCGGATCACTCCGGTTGCCGTGGTGGCCATTTTGCTGGTGACTTTAGTCAGCGGCGAGTTCATCCTCCGTTTTTTCGGGATATCCATCGACTCCTTCCGGGTGGGCGGCGGCATTCTCCTGTTGCTCATGGCCACCTCCATGCTCCAGGCCAAGACAAGCCGCGCCTCGCATACCAGCGACGAAGCCGAAGAAACCACGGACCGCGAAACCATCGCCGTGGTACCCCTGGCCATCCCCCTGCTCTCCGGGCCGGGCGCCATCAGCACGGTTATCGTGTACGCCTACAAGGCAAAAGGGGTTTCGGCCTATCTGATCACCAGCGCGGGCATCCTCCTCATCGGCCTGTCAATTTATCTTTCCCTGCTGGCCGCGCCCTACATCGCAAAAAAGCTCGGCAAAACAGGAATCAACATCGTCACCCGGATCATGGGCCTTATCCTGGCGGCCATTTCCGTGGAATTCATCACCACCGGCTTGAAAAACATCTTCCAGAACCTGACCTGATCCTCAGGCCTTCCGGCCACAACCAGGAGATACCCGGTCATGAAAATCATCGCTGCGATGAACGGCCTTGTTTCCTCGGATATCGCGGCGCTCTATGCCTTGCGCTACGCCGCGCTCTTTGATTACACCCTCTGCCTGCTCCATGTGCTCAACCCCTCCGACCGCCGGGAGGAGGTGGAACTGAGCATGGCAGAGGCCGAGGAGGCAGCCAGCCATTACGGGGTCAAGACCGAACGGGTTTTCCTGACCGGGGAGCCCACCGACGCCATCCGAAAATATCTTGCCGCCGCCAGAACCGACACCCTCTTTTGCAGCACCCGGATGCACAGACGATTTTTTCAGGATTCACTCAGCGAAAAGCTGAGCCGGTTGTCTCTGCCCGCCAATCTGGCCGTGGTCCGGGTGGCCCATGTGAACGCGGTGTTTGCAACCGAGAACATCCTGCTCCCCATCAGGGAAGACCGGCTCTCGGCACAAAAATTCGCCTTCTTCAGCTCCCTGGCCAAAGCCTTTGACGCCGAGACTGAGATATACAGCATCCATCCCACGGGCAGACGCAGGCTTGCCGCTATGGATACCCACACCGCCAGAACGCTGTTCCAGAAAATCAACACCCACCTGAGCCACTATGCCAACACCATGAAACTTTTGGATATTTCCTTTACCATCAAGCACGCCCTGACCGGCAGAGAGATCGACCAGATCCTCCACCACCTGGCCCGCCATGATTTTCAACTCATGATCATCGGCGGCAGGCGGCTTTCCCAGTTTTCCGGGTTATTCCGGGAAAACCCCATGGAACGGCTCTTCTGGCACACGCCGGTGAACACCATCGCCTTCTACGCCAGGGACAAAAAATGATGCGCCTCTTCGCCCTCGACCGCCAGACCATCCTCCTCCGGCTGAAGACCTCGGAAAGCGGCCTGGACCAGGAGCAGGTGGCCCGGCGGCTCGAAGAATTCGGTCCCAACGAACTGGCAACTGCGGCGAAGAAAAACTATTCTCTTGCCTATCTGGGCCAGTACGGCAATTTTTTCGCCATCCTGCTGGAGTTGGCCGCCCTCCTCTCCTTTGTCGCCGACCGTTATGATCCGAACCAGGGCAACGATGTCCTGGGCTATGCCATCCTCGGGGCAGTGATCATCAACGCCACCTTCACCTTCTGGCAGGAATACCGGGCAGACAAGGCCATGGAGGAGCTGCTCAAGCTGATGCCTGCAAAGGTTTCCCTGCGCCGGAATGGCAAGATTGTCGCAGCCACAGCCCGCGAGATTGTCCCCGGCGACATCATGCTTCTGGAAGAGGGGAACAAGGTCGCGGCGGACGGAATTCTCATTGAGACAAACTCGCTCTATCTCAACCTCTCCTCCCTCACCGGCGAATCAGCGCCCGTGGCCCGCAGCCTCCTGCCTGGCGAGGCACAACGGCATCTGGAAGCAAAAAACATGGTCTTTGCCGGGACCACCGTGCTTTCCGGCAGCGGGGTGGCGGTGACCAGCGCCACGGGCAACGCCACGGAATTCGGCAAGATTGCCAGCCTGACCAAAAACGTACGCAAGGCCATTACCCCCATGCAGCGGGAGATCATCCACATCACCCGCATCCTCACCGCCATCGCCCTGCTCATGGGCAGCTTCTTCTTCGCCCTTGGCCTGTTCTCCGGCAAGGGGATCATGCCCGCTTCGATCTTTGCCATCGCTCTCATTGTCGCCAATGTGCCGGAAGGATTGCTGCCGACCATTGCCCTGTCGCTGTCCCTTGCCAGCCAGCGCATGGCCCGACGCAATGCCCTGATCAAAAACCTCGACTCCGTGGAAACACTGGGCAGCGTCACGGTCATCTGCACGGACAAAACCGGCACCCTGACCAGAAACGAGATGACCGTGAAGCATCTCTGGCTGGCGGGCGGAGAACAGATTGCCATTTCCGGGGAAGGCTATCTCGAACCGGGAGATTTCTCTTTTGACCGGTCCAACGACACCTCGGCAGACCGTCTTGCCGCCCTGCTCACGGCAGGACTCCTCAACTGCCGCGCCAGAATCGACGAGGAAGGATTGCACGGCGACCCCACCGAACTGGCCCTCGTTGCCGCAGCCCGCAAAAAGGGAATCAGCCCGCCGGCCATGAAAAAGGTTCGGGAATTCATCTTCACCAGCGAGCGCAGGATGATGTCATCCGTGTATCAGGAGGGAGAGACAACCTGGCTCTTTGCCAAGGGCGCGGTGGAGGCGCTGCTGCCCAGATGCATCTCCTACCTGGCCGACGATGACTCGGCGCAGCCCTTCACCGATACGGCAAAGGAGGCTGCCCTTGCCCAAGCCAAGGAGTTCGAAAACCAAGCCCTGCGGGTGTTGGCGATCGCCCGTAACGACAAGGCGGACGAGGAAGGCCTGACCCTGCTGGGCCTTGCCGCCATTATGGATCTGCCGCGCCATGGCGTGTCCGAGGCCGTGGCAACCTGCAAGGGCGCAGGCATCCGGACCATGATGATCACCGGCGACAATTCGCGCACCGCCGCAGCCATTGCCGGACAAATCGGCATGCTGCATGACCGGGTCATCACCGGCCCGGAGCTGGAAACCATGGGCGATGAGCAACTGGAGGAAATCCTTGCCAAAGAGACCGTCCTCTTTGCCCGCATGGCCAGCAGCCAGAAACTGCGCATCGCCACGGCCCTCCAGAACGCAGGCGAGGTGGTGGCCATGACCGGCGACGGGGTCAACGACGCGCCCGCCCTCAAAAAGGCGGACATCGGCATCGCCATGGGCCTCTCCGGCTCCGAGGTCGCCAAGGAAGCAGCGGACATGGTGCTGCTTGACGACAATTTCTCCTCCATCGTCATTGCCATTGAGGAAGGCCGCACCGTGTATTTCAACGTCAAGAAATTCGTCACCTACATCCTCTCCCACAATGCGCCGGAGCTGGTGCCCTATATTCTGCAGTTCTTCCTGAAAATTCCGCTGCCGCTTTCGGTGATCCAGATCATCTCCATCGATCTCGGCACGGACATGCTCCCAGGCCTGGCCCTGGGCAGCGAAGGTCCGGAAAAAAACATCATGAACCGACCGCCGGTGGGCAGAGAGGAAAAGATCCTCGACCGGGAGGTGTTCCAGCGGGGCTATTTTTTTCTGGGGCTTATCGAAGCCATGGCCGCCATGGCCGCCTTCCTCTCCTTCCTGCTGTTGCACGGTTGGCACTACGGAACCGTGGTTCTTGCCGATCCGTTGCTGCACCGACAGGCCATGACCATGACCTTGCTGGGCGTGGTTTCCTGCCAGATGTTCAATGCCTGGACCATGCGGAGCTGGGAATTTTCCGCCTTCAGCCTCGGGCTTTTCTCCAATCGTCTGATACTGGTTGGCATGGCGATCAATCTGGTCTGGGTTTGGACTCTTCTCAACGTGGTGGCAGTGCAGAGGGTGTTCAACACCGCCCATGTGCCGCTGGCCGACCTCTGGATATTGCTGCCCTTTCCCGTGGCGCTTTTTCTGGGCCATGAAAGCTACAAATGGCTCCGTCGCCGCAGGGACAGCCGAAACGCCCCACAGCCGGATCGCGTCTGAGCATATTTCAGACACCTATGCCATCAGGTCTTGCCTATTTTTTTTGCGGAATTTCTTCTAAACATGCTACCATTTCCAAGATAAAATAAACGGACTGTAGCCCGCTGATGCCTTTCACCATAATCGCAACGGAGCACACACCTTGACCACCATTGATTTCAACGCCCAACGCCTTGAGCATGCCAAGCAGATCGTCAGCAAGATCAAGCTGCCAGCCCAGCCCACCATCGTCATCGAGATCAACAAGGAAATGCGCGCCGAGCATCCCGACTTCTCACGCATCGGCCATCTGGTAACCCAGGACGCCTCCATAAGCGCCAAGGTCATCAACGTCATCAACTCGCCTTTCTTCGGTTTGGCCCGCAAATGCGAATCCATCGTCCAGGCCCTCACCTATATGGGGCTGGAAAATTTCCGCAAGGTGGTGCTCACCGCCTGCCTACAGGATGCCTTGGGCACCGGCTCCGCAGGAGACAGAATTTTTTGGGAGCATTCCCTGCACACGGCGGTGGCAGCAGAGTCTCTGGCTAAAACCATGCGCAGCGTTTTGGGCGCTGATGACATCACCCCGGACATGGCCTATATGACCGGTCTGTTCCACGACTGCGCCATCCCGATGCTGCTGAAACGCAGTCCACAGTACGAGGCATTCACCCATGCCGCTCTCAGCCATAAACGCGACATCATCCAAGAAGAGGACACACTGATTGGCTCCGATCATTGCGTGGTGGGGGGGCTGATGGCCAAAACCTGGTCGCTTCCCGATGCGGTATGCAAGACCATCATCCATCACCATACCTCCAACCTCGCCGGACAGGGCGCCTTGCCGAGCAAACTCATTGCCCTGCTCAGGATCGCCGACTACATCGCCTACACCTTTGGCTATTCCATCGGCATGGCGGACCGGATCATCGACGGCGAGTGGGATGCTGAGGATTGGAGCGAACTCAATGGGGATGTCCTGCAAGAGGTACATCTAGGACCGGACGACCTCGTTGACATGAAAGATCAGGTCTTCGAGCTGCTTTCTGCTCAGTAATTTTCGGCGGGCGCCGTACACCTTGACGGCATCGTAGTTTCAATCCACGCGCCCACGCGGGGCGCGACTCTTTACCCCCGTATCAACAACGGCATGGGTTGGTTTCAATCCACGCGCCCACGCGGGGCGCGACAGAAACAGCCCGACAAGTCCACCCGCGTAAAAGTGTTTCAATCCACGCGCCCACGCGGGGCGCGACTTTATTGCCAATCAAGGCACCACCCTGGAGGCTTGTTTCAATCCACGCGCCCACGCGGGGCGCGACAAGGACATCAACATATTTTACTCAACTCTGGATGGTTTCAATCCACGCGCCCACGCGGGGCGCGACATGTTCGCCATTGCCGAAATGAGGGTGCCTTCGGTGTTTCAATCCACGCGCCCACGCGGGGCGCGACGGCCTCTGTATCAATCAGGCCCGCACACTCCCTTGTTTCAATCCACGCGCCCACGCGGGGCGCGACTGCCAATGCTCAAGGGTGGACTCTGCGATATTCTGTTTCAATCCACGCGCCCACGCGGGGCGCGACATTAAAGACATGGAAAGCGTTGGGATTCGATATGGTTTCAATCCACGCGCCCACGCGGGGCGCGACAGCCGCACCAGCTTCTTTTGTCCGTCTAACGTTTGTTTCAATCCACGCGCCCACGCGGGGCGCGACGTTGATCGACTTACACCTTGGGCATTTTATCTCGTTTCAATCCACGCGCCCACGCGGGGCGCGACAAACAAATTCATCTGGAGTTAAGGGGGTAACATGGTTTCAATCCACGCGCCCACGCGGGGCGCGACCTTCACGGGCGCGGTCGCCTGGCTTCAATCGTTGGTTTCAATCCACGCGCCCACGCGGGGCGCGACATCTGACGCCAGTCCAATCACCATGAATACGGTGTTTCAATCCACGCGCCCACGCGGGGCGCGACCTGATGCCGTTTCCAAGCCCTGAGTTATCTATCTTGTTTCAATCCACGCGCCCACGCGGGGCGCGACTTTTGTGGGAGTAGTGCTGATATTCTGGTCACAGTTTCAATCCACGCGCCCACGCGGGGCGCGACCCATATGACCTGCGCACTTTTAGGGGAGACACCGGTTTCAATCCACGCGCCCACGCGGGGCGCGACGGTGCGTTCTCGCTGGACGGTTGGTGGCTACGGGTTTCAATCCACGCGCCCACGCGGGGCGCGACTTGCGGGGGTTGTCGGTGGTGCTGCCCCAGCATGAGTTTCAATCCACGCGCCCACGCGGGGCGCGACGTGGTGATGCGGTAATGGGGCTCGCAATCATGCGGTTTCAATCCACGCGCCCACGCGGGGCGCGACCCTGCAACCATGCAGCATCATAGCGCACAGCACGTTTCAATCCACGCGCCCACGCGGGGCGCGACCCTCGGCGGCGATTGAAGAACTCAAGGCCAATGGGTTTCAATCCACGCGCCCACGCGGGGCGCGACAGTACCCAGGTAACACCCCGATGGGGGGGGAGCTGTTTCAATCCACGCGCCCACGCGGGGCGCGACCCGCCGCGATATATGCGCCGGGGATGGTTAGAGCGGTTTCAATCCACGCGCCCACGCGGGGCGCGACCGCAGTGAGGTAGGCTGAAAATTATGGACACGAAAACTCTGATCATTCATAAACCAGAGTGGAGGTGTCATCATGGGAAAAATTCCGCACGGCCGGTACACAAAAGAATTCCGGGAAGAGGCCGCCCGGTTG
>Ga0334722_10002720_pt1 | contig 19638 bp, 16 predicted proteins | sample C3_bottom_MG_FD_207210 | JGI IMG/M metagenome (GOLD analysis project Ga0334722, IMG submission 207210) | Sediment microbial communities from Yellowstone Lake, YNP, Wyoming, USA - C3_bottom | ecosystem: Environmental > Aquatic > Freshwater > Lake > Sediment | place: USA: Wyoming | collected...
TTCTCCTTTGTTTGGGTTGATAGTACCGGCTATGAACTAGATATTCATATTGTACATCAACTCTTGAAGGAGAAGCCATTATGCTTGCTACCTAATAGTATGTCAACCAGACCGCCGGGAGCAGCGTTCTTTGAATCAAGTTCAGTGGCGGCGGCAGGTTACCCTTGGCGTGCCAACTACAAAAAGGAGAGACAGATGCCTGTATTCCTATCCCACAAAAAAGCGGAAGAACCGCGCATCGCCAAAGCTCTCGATTACCTATTATCGTTACTTGTGCCGAATGAAACGATGACGGAGTATGCGGTACAAGGCCAGAAATGGGGGACGGATCCCGATTTCAGTCTATTTCAAAAGTATTTCACAACCACGCAATTCTCCAAACAAGTTGGTGATCGCGGCGTTAACCCTTGCCGAAATTTCTACTCTTGACATACACTCAGCCCGAGGCTACAACCTAGACAGACTAGCCAAAAATAAATATAGCCAGAGGTGCAATTGTGGGAAATGTATGGCAACTTCAGGAAGCAAAAAACAAATTCAGTAATTTGGTGGACAAAGCCCGCCATGAAGGCCCACAAGTTGTCACAAAACATGGCAAGGAATCTGTCGTAATTATTGCCATTGAAGACTACCAAAAGCTCAACAAGCCAACGTCTGATTTAATTTCTTTTTTTAAAAAATCCCCCCTTTCCGACATAGACCTTGACCTGACAAGAGACAAAAGCTCTTCAAGGGATATTGAATTATGAAATATCTATTGGACACCTGCGTCATTTCAGAAATCATACGACCCAAACCATCCACAAAAGTCACTAAATGGATCAAACAAGAAGACGAAAGCAATTTTTTCATCAGTGTTTTGACAATTGGCGAAATTCATAAAGGGATCGAAAAACTCGACGAATCGAGAAGAAAGGAAGAGTTGCATAATTGGGTAGATAATGACCTCAAGGAAAGATTTTGGACAAGAATCATCGACATCGACCTGCAAACTGCGATGATATGGGGGAAAATCCAGGGAATGACGGAACGCGTTGGTAAACCAATGCCCGCCATAGATTCACTCATTGCCGCAACAGGCATTACTCATCATTTAACAGTGGTAACCCGCAATATTTCAGACATGAAAGCGAGCGGAGTGGCACTCATTAACCCATGGGAATGATGATAAAAAAGGTTAACAACCTGGTACCTTTAGGCAGTAAAAGTCAAGCCTCTCTTTGAGAAAAATGAAGCGGTAAGTAGAAAATTTTGGAGGAATGATGGGGAGATCGTTTCATACTTGGGAAGGCGATGTTCTGGTGATTAATATCCTTGGCTCTCCCAATGCCAAGAAAGATGCCATCGGCAAGGTAAAGGGTCATCAACTTTGCGTCAGCGTCAAGGCAGTTCCGCGTGCAGGAAAGGCGACGGACTATATGGTGCGCTTCCTGGCGGAGGAGTTTGGTGTTTCGGTGAGTGATATTCAGGTCGTGTCCGGCCGGATGAATGTCAATAAGGTGCTAAGGATCAAGTCACCCAAGCGGTTACCAGGGGTTATCGGTCAGCAGAGTTTGTTTTAGTCTCTCAACCACCCTCCCTAACATACACACTTCTCGAATTTTGCGTAAAAGTTCTGGCGGGTTGACCTGCTTTGTAATCTGATCTGCTGAAGGTAGGCGGTTTTTATTTTGGGTCAGTTTGGGGGTAGTCTGATTTTTTGTGATAGTACAAATTTTGCAATTTCAAGTGATTAGAGGTTCAGTTTAATGGACTGCATCTTATGACAGCAGTTTGATCAAGGCGGTTGGATGCAGTGCAAGCCCCATAAGCCCGGCCAATCCCATGAGTAACCCGAAACCAGCGAAGAGCCCGGCAAGCGCAAAAAGTTTACGTTTCCCGGTGAGGGCGGTGATTGCCAGCATGGCCAGCGAAATGGAGAGGATGGCGTCGGACAAGTCAAACTGATCATCCCTGAAGTTCAAGTCATCGTATTGCTTTTCAAACTCTTTGGCCTTCTTTGCTAAGGCATCCTCTTCGGCTTGGTAATGCGTGATTGAATCCTGATACTGTTTCTGCTGCGATAATAGTTCTGAACTATCCTTCCCCTGAGCCAACACCTGTAGGGCTTTCACCTGATTCACCCCTAGCTCGGCCATATGTTGCTTGATCTTTTCCGCTTGGTATTCGTTCCAAGTGTCGACCGCATCGGACTTGGCCTGAAGCATCGCTTGGACAAGATTATCATCCTTAACCTTTGTGACCGCCATGAAGACTGAAATGATTGCAACGGCTATGGCTATCCAGCTGTTTAGCCGATTCTTGCCTTCGGACAGATCAAGCTTTTCCTGAAGATCACTCATCTCACTCACAGCAGTTTCTCCATTAAATTCATACAAGTTAAAACATCTCAACAAGCGCAATCGATTATTGAGGTAGGTTGAAAAAAGCAGACTCCAAAGCCCCGATTATTTAAACCGAAAGCGGCGGTGCAAAAAGGAGAGGATTCCCAAGGGAGATATACGAAGGAGTTTCGGGAAGAAATGGTGAACCGGCATAAGGCGATGAAATGATTTGCGCTTTATTCAACAACGACAAAATTTCTGTTTGGCGACCGGCACAAAAATTGGTCCAAGCGGAGTTTTTTTATGCCTAACATTCCGAAACTTTAGCGGTTGAACTGCGCGCAAAGCCTCTCACCACTCCAGGGTAATGGCATCGTCCATAGGGCTGACCTTGCTGATTTTGACGCGGACCGTATCGCCTGGTTCGGGGCGGATGGCCTGATTTGGGGGGAGCTCTCCTTCAAAAAGATAGTCGTGCAAGACCACCTGCACCTTGTGGTTTCTGGTGTCCAGGACAAAGGCCGAGAGGTACTCCCCCTTTTTATTCTCCAGGTATTTAAACAGCCAGTAGCGGTGACGGAGTTGGCGAACCAGGTTGACCCGGCTCTGGGCGGAACTGATCAGACTGGAGAATTCGTTCATCTCCCGCACGTTGAAGCGCGCCCCGCGTCCGGCCAGGATGCTGCCGATCTGGTGCTGAATGACCAGGTCGAGCAGGCGGCGGATGGGGGAGGTGACGGTGGTGTACTGCTCGACGCCGACGCCGTCGTGGCGTTTCGGGGTGGTGAGCAGCATGCCGCGCGAGAGGAAACGGCGTTGGCGGAAATTGGTGAACAGGTCGTGCTCTGGCTGATGCACCAAGCGTTTGCGGGCGGGTTCCTGAGTCCGGAAGAGGCCGGGCTCCTGGCGGTCGGCCAGGAAACTGGCGGCCAGGGTGTTGGCCAGGACCATGAATTCGGAGACCAGGGTGCGCATGATGGTGTCCACTTCCATGAGGCGAATGGTGTTGACCTTGCCTTGGTAGATCTGAAAGACGACGTCGGGAATAGGGATGATCAGCGCCCCGGCGCCAACGCGGCGGAGCAGCAACTTCTGGCTGAGATCGGCCAGTCTGGCCAGTTCCCAGTCGCTTGTGACCAGGGATTCGGCCTCCTGATAGCTCAACTGGCGTTTGACCCGGACCAGGCTGCGGACAATCCTGCTGCCCATGATTTCGCCATCCGGCGACAGGGTGACGATAAAACTCACCGCCGCCCGCTCCTCCCCCTTGATCAGACTGAGCACCCCTTCGGAAAGCTCTCGCGGCAGCATGGGGACGGTGGTGTCCGGGAAATAGATGGAGGTTGCCCGGAACTCGGCCTCTTTGAACAAGGGGGTGCCGGGGGCCACGTACTGCGCCACATCGCTGATATGGATACCGACCTCGAAATTATCGCCATCCGCCGTCAGATGGAGGGCGTCGTCAAAGTCGCGGGTGGAGGCGCCGTCGATGGTGATGATTGGCAGGTGCCGCAGATCGACACGGCCCTCGTGGGGGACGGCATCGCTTGCGCTGACGATCGATTTGGCCTGGGCCAGGCTCTCGTCGCTAAAGGCGACCGGGACCTGGTAGCGCAGCAGGGGGATATTTTCGTTCTCATTCCAGCGCCCGGCCTTGACCATAAGCTGGAAGGCGTCATGGGGGTGGTTGAGCCCGGCCTCTTTGAGGAGTTCGCGGGCCAGCTCCCAATCGGGAGACTCCTTATCGAAGAGGTAATGGTCGCTCAGGATTTGGAGGCAGTCCTGCTCCGGCCAAGCTGCCGGGGTCTCGCCGGCCATGAGTTTTTTTATGGCAAGGGCGCCAACCTGCAGCATATTGTGGCGCTGCCTGGCCTCTTCCTGTTTGGCCTGGAGCTGCTCCACCGCCTCCGGGCTATGGGCCATGATCAGGCTTTCCCGGAACTTGAAATAGAGGGGGTCGGCAAAGACTGCCCGCAGCAGGGCCGACACTTGGTCGTCGGTCGCTTGGACGCCAAAACAGAGGTCGGCCAGGAATTGGGGGGTGAATGTCCGCTCCTCTTCGGCGCTGGCCACCTCCCATAGATCATGGAGCGGGACGGGAAGGGGCAAATCGTGCCGGGTCTTGTTGACCTCCTGCAGGACTTTGAGGATCAGGTCGTGGGCCGATTGGACGGAAAGGCCGAGACTTGATTGGTGAATCACCCTGGCATGGGGGAGACTGACTTCACGGCCATTTTGGTTGAGAAGACGGAGGCGGCTGCCTAAATCTTCCATAACCGCGGCACAGATAAATTTACCATGCTCGACGTATTCGATGATTTTTCCCTGCATAGTAATCTGTATCCGGGGGTAAATGGCTGAACGCGTATGAAAATAGGGGTTAGCGGTAAGGTGGGCTCTTTTGATTTTCCCTTTTGCGGCTCAACCTGTTATGCTGGTCTCTAATCCACTTAATATAATGAGGAGCAGAGAGTACCATGAATCAAGCACAAAATGAACCTCTAAAATCAGGCATGGTGGCCTTGGTCGGGCCGCCCAATGTCGGCAAGTCAACCCTGCTGAACGTCCTGCTTGGTCAAAAAATTTCTATCGTCTCTCCCAAAGCGCAGACCACCCGCAACCGGATTCTCGGGATCGTCAACGGCGATGGGTATCAGATTGTCCTGCTGGACACGCCGGGACTGCACAAAGGCACCCTCCTCTTAAACGTCGAGATGGCGAGGATTGCAAAGGATACCATCGGCGAGGTGGACATCATTGTGTTTATGGTCGACGCCACCATGCCGAAGCCGACGCCCGGCAGCGACCTGGCCGAGTGTCTTACCGGTCGTAAAACTCCCGCCATTTTGCTGATCAACAAGATTGACCTCCTGCGTCGGGAAAAGCTTTTGCCGTTGATCGAGGCCTATCAGGGGCTGCATGATTTTGCCGCCATCATCCCGATCTCGGCCCTGCGCTCGGAAGGCCCGGAGCAACTGCTGGCCGAGCTTATCCGCCTGCTGCCGGAAGGCCCGCGCTACTTCCCTGACGATATCCCCACCGATGCCAGTGTCCGCTTCCTTGCCGGCGAGATCATCCGGGAGAAAGTATTCCTGTTGACCGGCGAGGAGATACCCTATTCGACCGCCGTGGTTATCGATCGTTTTCAGGAAGGCGACAGCCTGGTCACCATCGACGCCACGATCATTATCGAGAAAGACTCCCAGAAGGGAATGGTCATCGGCAAACAGGGCGCTAAGCTCAAGGCGATCGGCACTGCCGCCCGTCTTGACATTGAGGAGTTGGTGCAGACCAAGGTCATGCTGAAGCTCTGGGTCAAGGTCAAAAAGAATTGGACCAAGAATGCAAGTTATTTAAAGGAGCTGGGTTTTTGATCCGGAGCCTGCGCGTCAAACGCCAGTTGAAGTGAATCGAAAAACGAGCTATAAACTTCAACAACTCGCTAACCCGACCTACTGATTCATCCGAGGAGAAGAAAATGTCCGAAGTCCGAGTACGATTCCCCCCCAGCCCAACCGGCTACCTGCATATCGGCGGCGCCCGCACCGCCCTCTATAACTGGCTGTTCGCCAAAAAACATAACGGCAAGCTTATCCTGCGCATCGAAGACACCGATACCGAACGTTCGACCCAGGAGTCCATCGACGGCATTATCGAGGGGTTGGAGTGGCTTGGCATCACCTGGGACGAGGGTCCGTACTTTCAGACCGAATTCGCCGACGAGCACGTGGCCCGGGCCAATCAACTGGTCGCCGAAGGGCACGCCTATAAGTGTTTTTGTAGTAAGGAGGAGCTTGACCGCAAACGGGATGTCGCCCAGGAGGGCAAGCAGGAGTATGGCTATGACGGCACCTGCCGCCGTTTGAGCGCCGTTGAGGTGGCGGAGAAGGAGGCCAGCGGGCAGCCGTTTGTCGTGCGCTTCAAGGTAGAGCGCGAGGGCGGCGGCGAGGTCGGTTTCGACGATAAGGTTTTGGGCCGGGTATCCCGGTCCGTCAATGATATCGAGGACTTTGTCATCGTCCGCTCCAACGGTAAGCCGCTGTACCTCCTCTGCAACGTGGTGGACGACATCCGCGACCGGATCAGCCACGTCATTCGTGGTCAGGACCATCTCGGCAATACCTCCAAGCAGATTTTGATTTACCGGGCCTTGGGCGCTCAGGTGCCGGAGTTCGCCCATATGCCGCTGACCCTTGACCTGAACAAGGCCAAGATCTCCAAGCGCAGTCACGGCGAGATCGTGGCGGTGCAGTTTTACAAACAACGGGGCTTCATCCCCTGGGCACTGGCCAACTTCCTGCTCCTGCTCGGCTGGTCCGGCGGCGACGACCGCGAGTTCTACACCCGCGAGGAGCTGATTCAGGCCTTCGTCCTGGAGCGGATCAACAAGTCAAACTCCATCTTCAATTACCGCAAGGACGACCCGAAATTTTTCACCGACCCCAAGGCGATCAGCATCAACGAACACTACCTGCGGACCATGCCCATCGAGGAGATTGCAGCCCTGGTGGAGGCGGATTTCAAGGCCCAAGGCCTGTGGAACGAGGCCTATGGCGCGACGCGAAGGGCTTGGTTCCTGGAGACCCTGGCCCTGATCCGCGACCGCTTCCATACCATCAAGGATTTCGCCGAGTTAGGCCGGGCCTATTTTGCCGAAGACTTTGCCTTCGAGGAGGCGGCGGTCAGGAAGAATGTCCTGAAATTCCCGGACCTCAAGGAGTGGATGCCCGCCTTGGCCGATCGTTTCGATGCCTTGCCTGACTTCAGCCTGGAGGCGGTGGAAGGGCTCTTGCGCACCATGGCCGACGAACTCGGCGTCAAGCCTGGGGTGTTGATCAATGGTTCTCGGGCGGTAGTCACTGGCCGTCTGGCCGGCCCCAGCATGTTCGAGGTGCTGGTCACCATCGGTCGGGAGCGGGTGAACGCCCGCCTGCGGAAGGTGGGAGAGTTGTTTGTGCAGTTTGCCGGGTAGGTTTTTTCTTGGGAGTAGGGTGGATAAGCGAAGCGCATCCGCCAATTTCCTTACAATTCACCCAAAGGACGGGTTAAAATAATTATGACTGCTGATATTTTAAAGGGATCAGGTATCAATATTATTGCTTCAACCGGAAGGTTAAAATCTACAGGGTATGAGAGCTCAATTACCCAAACCGATTTTATCCGCACCAAGATTGCTGAAGACCTCCGCGTCGGCAAAAACGACGGCCGAGTCGTAACCCGCTTCCCGCCGGAACCGAACGGCTACCTCCATATCGGCCACGCCAAGTCGATCTGCCTGAATTTCGGGGTGGCCCGTGAGAATGCGGGCGGCGTCTGCCACATGCGTTTTGACGACACCAACCCCACCAAGGAGGAGGTCGAATACGCCGAGTCCATCATGCGCGACGTGCGCTGGCTGGGCTTCGATTGGGGCGACAAGCTGTTTTACGCCTCCGACTACTTCGAGCAATTTTACCAGTCAGCCGTGCAGTTGATTAAAATGGGCAAGGCCTACGTCTGTAGCCTGCCAGCCGAAGAGATCCGGGCCTACCGGGGAACCCTCACCGAGCCCGGCAAGGACAGTCCCTACCGGAATCGCAGCATCGAGGAGAACATCGACCTCTTCGAGCGGATGCGGGCCGGTGAGTTCGAAGACGGCGCCCACATCCTGCGGGCCAAGATCGACATGGCCTCCCCCAACCTCAATATGCGCGACCCAGCCATCTATAGGATCCGGAAGACCAGCCACCACCGCACCGGGGACAGATGGTGCATCTACCCGATGTACGATTTCGCCCACTGCCTGTCCGACGCCACCGAGCGCATCACCCACTCTCTCTGCACCCTGGAGTTTGAGGACCATCGCCCCCTCTACGACTGGTTCCTCGATACCCTGGGCACGGAGTATCACCCCCAGCAGATCGAATTCGCCCGCCTCAACCTGACTTTTACCGTCATGAGCAAGAGAAAGCTCCTGCAGCTGGTCAACGAGAACCTGGTCAGCGGCTGGGATGACCCGCGGATGCTGACTCTCTCCGGGCTAAGGCGGCGGGGCTACACCCCGGCCTCGATCCGGAATTTCTGCGAGCTGATCGGCATCAGCAAAAAAGAGAGCCGCATCGAGATGGGGGTCTTGGAGAACTGCGTGCGCGAAGATTTGAATGAGAACGCCCCGCGGGCCATGGCGGTGCTGAAGCCGCTGAAGGTCATCATCGATAACTACCCGGAGGATCAGGTGGAGGAGATGGTGGCGGAGAACCACCCCAAACGCCCGGAAATGGGGACGAGGACAGTGCCGTTCTGCAAGGAGATCTATATTGAACAGGACGACTTCATGGAGACCCCGGCCCCGAAGTTCTTTCGCCTCGCCCCTGGCCGCGAGGTGCGGCTGCGTTCGGCCTACTTGATTACCTGTCAGACGGTGGAAAGGGATGCTGCTACCGGGAAGATTGTCGCCCTGCACTGCACCTACGACCCGGCCTCGCGCGGCGGTTCGGCCCCGGACGGACGCAAAGTGAAAGGCACCCTGCACTGGGTGAGCGCCCGTCACGGGATCAAGGCCGAGGTCCGCCTCTATGACCGCCTCTTCTTCACCGAGGATCCGGAAGCGGACAAAGCGGTCGATTTCAAGCAGAATCTCAACCCCGACTCCCTGACTATTCTTGACGGGTGCGTCTTGGAGCCATCGCTGAGCACTAATTTGATTGGCTGCGCGTTAGACGTAGACGATGCTGAGTGCCAACATTACCAGTTCGAGCGCCAGGGCTATTTCTACGCCGATCTTGTTGCTTTCAGGGGAGGAAAGCTTGTCTTTAACCGGACGGTAGGGTTGCGCGATACCTGGGCCAAGGTGCAGACAAACGGTTGACCCCCGCTGCAGGCAGGCGGAGTCGAATGGCCGTAAGCCGTTCGAAAAAAATAACCTGATCGTTCTGGAGAGCAGCAACGGCATCCCCCTCAAGGGGGGACTGGACTGAGTAAGGAGCCGGAAAGGGAGGGGCGGTTGCCCAAGCTATTTCGTGACGGCTCCTAATCTGACAACATAGAATTAGGAGGCAGTATGAAAAGACTGTTGATTTCAACGCTGGTTGCGGTGTCCCTGTTGGCTGCCTGCGCCGTGGTGCCAGGCGGGCACCACGGGCAGGAGGGACTCATGATCGTACCCCTGCTGCCGCCGGTTGTGGTGCTGGAGGCGGAACCGTACTATTTTTACAACGGATATCACTACCATTACGTAAACAGCAGTTGGTACTACTCGAGGTCAAGGAGTGGGCCTTGGTTCGACTTGCCAAGAGACCACTACCCTACCGAGGTCAGATTCAAGGAAAGAGGCCGGGATAGAGATCGGGATTGGGATCGGGAGCATGATAGGGGTAGAAGTAGGGATAGAGACTACGATCGAGACGACGATGACCGAGGTCGATAAGACCTGCCGCAGCGGCAACCTTCAAGGCGTCATTCCCGGCAAGCGAAGCGCGACCAGGAATCCATGACGTTTCCTGGATTCCCGCTTTCCCCCGTCAAGCGGGGACTGAACAGAGCGCGGGAATGACGAAATGGCGCCATCGTGATTGCAAAATGGAATAACAGTGTGGTTCTTGCAAAACTCCTCTAAACACCCTTCGACAAGCTCAGGGTGAACGGGATGCCGCTTGATAATATTCGTGATTTCCGTTCGTGGTGAGCTTGTCGAACCACAATATGGTATCTCTTTGCAAGAGCCTCATTGCAACGTAAAATTAGGTGTTCACCTCGTCGGGTTTGACCTCGCGCCTAAATTTTGAAAGCAACCTAGCCGTTACCCCCTGTCAATGAAGAAGATCCCAACCCTCCGGGCGCTGAAGAAACTTGAGGCGCTCTTGGCCTTGACCGAAGAGTACGGCTGCCCCTGGGTCGAGTACCGCGACAGTATCACCGGTCCGGCGGAGGTGCTCCGTGGTCTCGATCTCGAACAACTCAAATTCGAGGGGTGGTTCCCGCACACAGTCGTCGGTGGCCGGGCCAGCGTTATCGCCTGTGCGCCGAGTCCCGAGCTTGCCGCCAGTATTTGCGAGACGCTTGGGGCTACCGAGGTGGAGTTCGTTGTCACCCTGCCCACCGACTTGATCCGCATCATCGAGCATAACCAGGATCTCAATCCAGCCTTCCCCCCTTCGGCGGGACGGACGCCGCTAGCCAAGGTGCGCACCTACCTGGCGGTCCGGCGTTCTCTCTTTGCCCATTACCGGACTCAGATGGCCAAGAGTCGGACTGGCCTTGCGTTTGTCCGCACCGGCTTCTCCTACATCACCATCGCCATCCTCTTCTTTCGTTTTCTGGGCGCTGGATTTTGGCTTCTGCTTGAAGTGCCGTTGCTGCTTTTTGGCCTCTTCCTGGCAGTCCGCAGTCTTTGGAGTTATCTGCCATCCCGCAAGGTCAGCACGGTGTTGCCTGCCTGCGGCATGACCGAGGCCAGCGGTGGCGTCACCGTCTTGACTGCCGACAATGTTGAGGACATGCCCACTTTTGCCCGTATCGGTCCGATCCCTGGTGCCGCCGACCTGCGGCTGGGGTGGTCGTCGTTGTCACCGGTGATGCGCCGCCGCTTCCTCGCCAGCGACCGGACCGACCTGGCGGAGGAGCGGACCGAACTCGCCTGCCTGCGGACGCGGATGGCCAAGGTCCGTACCGGGCTTGCCTTTGTCCGCACCGGCAGCGCCCTGATCGGTTTCGGCTTTGGCTTGCTCAGGCAGTTTCCATCCGGGGCTTGGCATGCCTTTGACATCGGGCTCGCCGTCATCGGCGGCGTGATGGTGGCGGAGGGGTTCTTCTGGTATTTCCGGGGCCGTCCCGCCGGGGTCCAAAGCCTTGATTCCGTCCGGCGTGGCAACGCCATGGAGACCTTGTGGAATTTTTTCATCCCCCATCGTTCTCCTGAACCGGGAAGCGCCCGGAATCTCGCGCCGCTGCCGCTCTCCAGATCCCAGTCGCCAGGGATATGGGCGACTACCGGTTTGGCGTTAGAAAGGACGATGCTGGCCGAGCGCCGTAACGTCATGGCCCGGCTGCGGACGACCATGGCCCGCGCCCGCACCGGATTTTCCTTTATCCGCACCGGCTTGAGCATATTTTTGGTCGGCGCCGTGTTCGCGGTCTACCTGCCCTACGCCGGGGTGATGTGGGAGGTCGTCGAGGCCTCGATGATGCTGGCCGGGCTCTTCCTCATTGTTGACGGTTTCGTCTGGAGTCTGCCGGCCGAACGGACCAAGCGTGAATTCCCATACTGCTACGCCGATATGGAGATTGTCATCCCGGACTATGGCGTACCCTGCCGCTCATGGAAAAAGGCGGTATTCAGCCGTGACGATCTCTGATCTTCGTAGCACACCATTCGCCCCACTGGCCGCAGATGGTCTCCTGACGCCAGAGGAGCTGGCAACAGCGGTGCAGGCCGCAGCCAGCCGCGGTCTGCAGCCGGCCACGATTCTTCACGATGAGTATCAAATCCCGCGCCAGACGTTGCTTAAGGCCCTGGCGGAGTACTATCAGCGCCCGGCCATCGAATACGACGAGCGCTTGCCTATCGCCCCCGAACTCCTGCCCGGCCTCAATGGCGAGCGGCTGGTGGCGGTCGGTTGGTTTCCGGTATTGAAAAACAGTGACGGCACGGTGGTGGTTGCGGCCCGCGATCCGCGTGATCCGGCCATGATTGCCGCTGTGGAAGAGGCGCTTGGCCCTGGCAGCTATGAGTTCCGGGTTGCTCTCCAGGAGGATATCCAGTGGTATGTCCAGGATTTCCTGCACGCCAAGCCAGGTGAGCTGATCGGCACCGAACGGACAGGACTTGCCTACTGGCGGAACACCATGGCTCAGTGGCGGACCCTGTTGGCCTGTTACCGGACAGATATGGCCAAGGCGAGAACGGCACTGGCCATGACCCGCGCCGGCCTTGCGCTTGCCGCCATCGCCTTTGCCCTGCTCCGTTCGGATAGGCTGACCGCCACCTCGCCGCTTTTTCTTTTGTTCGCCGTAATCGGGGTATTGTTAAGCATGGTCGGGCTGCCGGTGTATCTGCAGGTCCGCCGCTTTCGGTTGAAGCCGCCGGGGCACCAGACCCTGGTTGAAGTGACCTCGGCGACTCTGCTTTTTTTGGAGAATTTCCATTTTCCGGACGGTATCACCCTGCCCAGTCCGGAGAGGACCAAGGAGACCCAATTGGCCCGACTCGGCGATTTTTTGGCCAATTACAGCACCATCCTCTATCCGTCGCCGGCCAGCCGGGAGCGCACCCATCTCGCCCGGGAGCGAAATGTCCTGGCTGCTCAACGCACCATCGCCGCCTGTTATCGGACCATCTATGCCCGCGCCCGCACCGGCTTGGCCTTTGTCCGCACCGGGGTCGCCCTCATGAGCTTCGGCATCGGCTTCATCACCGTTTACGGCTTAGGCCTTAACACCATCTTCGATGGCATCCTCATCCTCTCGGGTCTGTTGATGATCATCGACGGCACCCTCTGGTACATGCCCTACCGCAAGGAGCAGGCCGAACTGCCGAGGACGCGGAGCGTGGTGCTGGCGGGCGACAAAGGGAATCGTTAACGGAGGCGCACCATGAGAATCGAGCATCGCATCTATCTCTCCAATGCCGTCAATATCGCCCTGCTGGTGTTGATCGGGGCCTTTGCCATGCACAGCTTCAATCAGATCGAGACTAAATTCCGCTTCACCTCGATTGCCGACGACCTGAACACCACCTTCCTCGAAATGCGGTTAGCGGAGAAAAACTACTTCCTCTATAACGATGTCAACGCCCTCTCCGAGATCCGGCTGAAGATCGAGCGGACGAGCTCCACCTTGGAAGAGGTGCGGGAGGATATCGTCCGGGCGGTTGGCATGACCAGCTTTAAACGGCTGAAGGGCCTGCTGCTTGAGTATCGGAAACTCATCTTCCTGATCAGCGAGGCCGAGCAGAAGGATCCCGCCGTCCGCGCTCAGCTGCGCGAGGTGGGGCAGCAGCTGAAGAGCTTTTCCGAGGATACCACCTCGGTGGAACGCCAGCAGGTGGGCCGGATCATCGCCAGCACCACGGCGGTCCTCCATTACGCCTTCTGGACCACGGTCTTTCTCGCCTTTCTCTCCAGTGTCTGGAATGGCCGCAACATCCGCCGCTCGTTACGGCGAATCGTCGACCTCACCCGCTCGATCTCCAAGGGAAATTTCAACTATCAGCCTATCGACGAGGGCCACGCAGCCGACGAAATGGGCTCGGTGGTGACGGCCATCAACGCCATGGCGGGTGAACTCCGGCGACGCGAGCAGGAGATCGTGCAGTCGAAACGGCTGGCCTCGATCGGCGTCTTGGTGGCAGGCGTCGCCCATGAACTGAACAACCCGTTGAACAATATCTCGATGATCGCCCAGACCTACGCCGAAGTCTATGATAACCTCGCCAAGGAACAGCGGATTGGCTTCATGGAGCAGGTCGATGAACAGACCGAGCGCTTGCGGGTGATAATTCGAAACCTCCTCGATTTCGCCAAGCCCAAAGAACAGCAACTGGACGAAAAAGAGATCAACGATGTTATCCAGAAGACCATCGGTCTGGTCCGGAACATGCTCGATGTCTCGAACATCAAGATGCACTTGGCCCTTGCCCCTGACCTACCCGCCTGCTATATTGATGAACACCAGGTGCAGCAGGTCTTGGTCAACATTATGGTCAACGCCATCCAGGCCATGTCCGCGGGAGGCCGGCTGTCGATCCTGACCCGGTTTCTTGACGACCGCGACGAGCTTGAGATCGTCATCCAGGACACCGGCAAGGGGATTCCGCCGGAGTACATTGACCACATCTTCGATCCATTTTTTACCACCAAGGGCGAGGGCGGCACCGGCCTCGGTCTCTGGGTCAGCTACGGGATTATCAAGAATCATCAAGGGAATATGAAGGTGGCCAGCAGGGTGGGAGAAGGGACCGCCTTCACCATCACCTTGCCGAGTGGCGTTGGCAAGAAATCCGCCGGACTGTAAGCTACAGGATGCCGCAGCTGCGGCACCCTGTAATTTGCAATTTTAGGGGAGTGCGATCCCGTGATTACTTACGAAGTGACTCGCCAATGGGCGAACAAGAAAACAGAAGAGGTGCGCTGCAATGACGACGAATCCGACCATCATGGTCATTGACGATGAAAAGATTGTGGGCGACATGGCCAAACTCTCGCTGGAGCAGGAAGGCTATGAGGTGGAGACCTTCCTCGACGGCGAGTCGGCCCTGAAGCGCTTGGCTGAAAAAAAATTCAACGTGGTGATTACTGACTTTAAGATGAAGGGGGTGGACGGGCTTGAGGTCTTGCGCACCACCAAACGGCTCTACCCCGAAACCGTGGTCATCATGATCACCGCCTTCGCCAACCTCGATGTGGCGATCGAAGCCCTGCGCGACGATGTTTTCGACTTTTTCCCCAAGCCGGTCAAGATCAAGGAGCTGAAGCAGTCCATCCGCAAGGCCCTCGGGCGCTAGGCGTTCGCCGGGCCGCCGTGACTCCCCTCCCCACCCGCAGTCGGTTGGCCAAGACGTTTCGCGCCTGGCTCTCCCGGCTGCTCTCCCCCACCGTCAAACCGCTTGCCCTGCCGCTCTTGTTTGCCACCTTCCAGAAGGTCTTGGCCAGCAATAACCGCGCCCTCGAAGGGATCACGGACATGGGCGAGAAGCTCTCCGGCGACTACATCTTCGACATCAACTACATCACGACCGCCTATACCGCTCTCGCCGCGGATTTCCAGAACTCCATCGTCCAGTTCAAGACCTTAAGCAGCGGGCGCTATCCCATTGCCGAACCCTTCGCGACCATCCACGCCTTGATTTTGGACATGATTCAAGGGCAGGAGGGGAGGGCGACCGACCTCCTCCTCTCCCTTGAAGAGATGACCTGGGATCGGGCCCGCGAGGTCGGGGGCAAAAATTACAACCTTGCCGAGTTGAAAAATGGCCTGGGCCTGCCGGTCCCGGACGGCTTCGCCTTGACCGGAAGAGCCTTTTCCGAATTTATCCGCCATAACGATCTGAGCGCTGCCTTGCTCCGCTTGCAGGAGGGCAGCGCCTCGGAGGCGGAGATCCTGGCACTGCGTCAGCGGATCCTGGCCGGTGTCTTCCCTCCTGAACTTGACCAGCAGGTGACTGCCGCCCTCGACCGCCTGCGGCGGCATGGGGTCAAGGCCCAGCTTGCGGTGCGGAGCAGCGCCGACGAGGAGGATGGATATTACTCCTTTGCCGGCCAGTTCGAGTCGGTGCTGAACGTCCCCTTGCAGACCCACGAGCTGCGCAAGGCCTATTGCCGAGTGGTGGCCAGCCTCTTCTCGCCGGGGGCCATGGCCTATCAGCGTCAACTCGGCTACCACGTAGGCGGGCTACGGATGGCGGTGGGCTGCCTGCTGATGGTGGATGCCGTGGCGAGCGGCGTCATCTATACCGCCGATCCGGCCCGAGGCGACAAGGGGGTGGTGGTGATCAACGCCGCCTGGGGCCTGGGACCGTCGGTGGTTGATGGCCTCACCGATACCGATCTGCATGTGGTGCAAAAAGGCGAGCCGCCGCAAGTGGTTGAGACAAAAGTCGGCCGCAAGGAGAGCATGACCGTGCCTGCCGCCAGCGGCGAGACCAGGCAAGAGCCGACGCCTGAGGCGAGCCGCAACCTGCCATGCCTGAGCCCGGACGCAGTCATCGCCTTGGCCCGCCAGTCCATGGGAATCGAAGCCTATTTCAAGGGGCCGCAGGATATCGAGTGGGCCATGCGGGCGGACGGCAAAATCATCTTTCTGCAAGCGCGGGCCTTGAAGGTGGCAGTGGATCTGCCGCCAGCGGCGGGCGAGAAGGGGCCGGACCGGTCCGTGGTCGTGCCCGTGGAGGCGATCAACCAGTCGCCGATCATCAGCAACCAGGGGATCGCGGTCCAAACCGGGGTGGCGGCGGGCAAGGCCTTTATTTTGAAGAGCCTGGCCGAGCTGGACAAATTCCCCCTGGGGGCGGTGCTGGTGGCCCAAAACGACTCCCCGCAGTTTATCCGGGTGATGCCCTATGCCGCCGCGATCATCACCGGCAGCGGGGGCCTAGCGAGTCACATGGCCTCGGTCTGCCGCGAGTTCAAGATCCCGACTCTGGTCAACTGCGGCGAGGCCTTAAACCTTCTCCGTCATGGCCAGGAGATCTCCTTAAACATAGACGCAAGCGGCAACAGCGCCATCTACGACGGTAGGATCGCCGGCCTCCTGGCCCAACACCACAAGCACGGGATGGCGATGGAGGAGCTCTACGAGTTCAGGCGGCAAAAGTACCTGCTCCGCTATATCGCGCCGCTCAATCTGGTCAACCCCCTTGAAGACGAATTCACCCCCGGCAAGTGCCGGACCCTGCACGACGTCCTGCGCTTCATCCATGAAAAGTCGATGCAAACGATTATCGAGGCCTCAAGCAGCGGCATAGGCGGCCTGACCGCGCTCCGAAAACTCGAACTGCCCGTCCCTGCCGGCTTGCAGGTTCTCGACCTCGGCGGCGGCCTCATGCCTGGCGTAAGCTCTACCGTCAGCGAGAAAGAGATACGCTCGCTCCCCCTGCGCGCCATCATTGAAGGCCTGACCACGCCGGGGGCTTGGCATCTGGGGGCGATCAGCCTGGAGGTTGGCGACTTGGTCGGCAGCATGATGCGGATAGGGGAGTTGACCGCCGAGGGGGCGAAGATGGAGGCCAGGAACCTGGCGGTGATTGCGACCGAGTACGTCAACTTCGCCATGCGTTTCGGCTTTCACTTCAACCTGGTGGACAGTTACTGCTCTGATCGGGCGGCGAACAACTACGTCTATTTTCGCTTTGTCGGCGGCGCTGCCGACATGACCAAACGCTCCCGCCGGATCGCGCTCATCGACCGAGTACTCAAGGAGTCCGGTTTCCTCTCCAAGACCACGGGCGATCTGATCATCGCCCGTCTCTCCCATATCAGCCGGGACGAGGTCCTGGCCGCCCTGCGGATGGCCGGGCGGCTGATCGCCTTCATGCGCCAGCTCGACGCCGTCCTCCGCGACGACGAACAGATCGAGGTCTATGCCCGGCGCTTTCTGGATGGGAATTATGAATTGTGAGGCTTCAGGCGTGATAAAAACGGACGGCGGGCAGTTCGACTGCGGTGAGCAGGTTGCCGTAGACCGCGCCGGTGTCGATGCCGATCTTGGTTGGGGTGAGGAGCGGGGTGGCAAAGGGGGTATGGCCGAAGACCACCCGTTTGCCCACCTGGATTTCGGTGGTGAGAAACTCGCCTCGTTTTTCACAGAGGGTGGGCAGGTCGTGCTCGGCCAGCGGGATACCAGGCATGATGCCGGCATGGACAAAGATGAACGCCTCTGTCTCCCAGTAAGGCAGGAGGGAGGCCATAAACTCCTGGTGCGCGGGCGGCATGAAGGAGAGATCGGCAAGTCCCCTTTGGGTGGCGGCGCCGTAGCTGGCAAGGGTTGCCTCAATGCCGTTCGCCCGGATATAGGGCAGGAGGGCGGTGTCGCCACGCTTTTGGTACTCGCGCAGCAGGTATTCGTGATTGCCGAGCAGCCCCACCACCGCCACCCCTTCTTGCCGTAAGCGGCAGACAGTCTCGATGACCTCCTTGCTGTTTGGCCCCCGGTCGATCAGATCACCCAAAAAGACCAGGGTGTCCCGCTCCCGGTCAAGGGGGAGGCGCTCAAGCAGGGTGTTCAGCTTGTCGGCGCAGCCGTGCACATCGCCGATGGCGAAGATGCGCGCAAGTGAGGGGTGGGCTGGGGTTTCTATCATAGCGTAATGTTTCGCTTCCGGCGTAACTATTTCCCTCCCCCCGAGGGTTTCGGGGGGAGGGCTAGGGTGGGGGGATGCCAGCGGAGTAAACCCCCATCCCAGCCTTCCCCCCGTCAAGCGAGGACTGAAAAGAGCCCCTGCCAGGGGGAAGGAGCTCCTATAAGGCCAGAGGGTAGCCCTCCTGCCGCATATCTTCCTAAGCCCTCACGCCCCTTTCAGAAAATTCATCGCGTAATCCCCCTCGGCAAAGGCCTGGGCCGTCCGGCGGATCATGGCCTCATTCCGCATCCCGGCGTCAAGGAGGCGGGTGAAGCCGAGCAGGCGGCCGATGACGATCAGCTTTTCCTCAATCACCTGGTGCGGAGCGCCGTGCAGGTCGCCACCCACCAGGTCATCCCTGACATTGGTGAAAAAACCGTTGTCCTCCAGGATTTCGGCGATGCAGCGCACCCGCCGAGCCCGTTGCTCGCCTGTGGTGCCGCCGCCCTTGAAGCGGAAGCGGATGTGATTGGCCTTGGCGTCAAGACTTGCCACTGCATCGACCATGATGAAGTGAAAGTCCATGCGGGCGTTCAAATTCAGGTAGTCGCGACCGGCAATCACATAGTTTGGCATGCCGATCGGCCGGTCGGACTGGTGGTCGGTGAGCCAGCGCGAGAAGACCTCGCCCACGTCACCCCCGCCCGGCGGCGGCCCCCAGTGCAGGCCGGGAGTGGCGATCCCCTGCCAGAGCGCACGGAAGGGGGCGGCGATGATGTCGTCCGGCGTCACCCGCCGTGGCCGGTCGGGCAGCAAGGCCCCGCCGAGATCGATGATGGCCACCAGAAAGGGGATGCCGTCCACCGCCAGGTGATGGACCAGCCAATCGGTCTCCTCAAGCAAGCTGTCGCTCCCCTCGAACATGGCGACGACCGCCTTCTCATGGATAAAGCGGACTAGGTCGTGCAGGGAACGGCACTCCAGGGCATTGAAGGAGGGACCGTAGGCGTCGGTCAAATTGAGCCGGGTGAGCAATCCCCGGAATCGATCGAGCAGCGGGTCGGCTGGCCGCGCGGTAAGTTGGCGGACGGGCCGCTGCCAGTGGGAGAGCACCGTTTCCCGGTCGGCTTGGCGGACGCAGCCCGCGTCGCCATCCACCACCACCCATTGGCCTTCTCTGAGAAGTTTGGTGGCCGAGGTTGCGGCGCAGAGCATGGGGACGCCGTTTTCCCGCGCCACGTTGGCTAGATGATCGGCGGGATTGCCAAGCTCAACAACCACGGCTGCGGTGTGCTCCATCAGCCGCGCCGCATCGGGCAGGCTTTGGCTCAGGACCAGGACCAGGGGCTCGTCGTTGACCGCGAGGTCGAGATCGGCCCGCTTCTTGATGATTCGCACCCGCCCCCCGGCCTTGCCCCGGCTCGCCGTCTGGCAGCCTTTGATGAGGACGGGCGATGAACTGGCAGTCTGAGAGTCCCCTCCCCCCTGGCGGGGGAGGGTTAGGGTGGGGGGGAAGTCGGCACCTGATCGGTAGCCGGCCTTGTGACCCCCCCCCCCCACCCC
>Ga0334722_10002722_pt1 | contig 19633 bp, 26 predicted proteins | sample C3_bottom_MG_FD_207210 | JGI IMG/M metagenome (GOLD analysis project Ga0334722, IMG submission 207210) | Sediment microbial communities from Yellowstone Lake, YNP, Wyoming, USA - C3_bottom | ecosystem: Environmental > Aquatic > Freshwater > Lake > Sediment | place: USA: Wyoming | collected...
ACTGAGGATCAGTGGCTCATGCGGGGCGATCCCATCGTCGAGCACTTCACGTATCCCGAGCGGTTCCCGCTCGACGCCGGCCTGCGCCTGGTCGTTGTCGCCGCCGCTGGAACAACCGCCTTCAACGCCATCGGGTACGAGGAGTAAGCACTGTGGAAGTAAAGCGCGGCTCGATCCATTTCACCGAGTTGACCGACGTCAAGAGCCCAGCAGTCAGCCAGCCGGGCGAAGCGGTCCTCTTCGCCGACTCGGAAAACGGCGCCTTGGCGCTGTCGATCAACGGCTTGCCCTACGTGGACCTTTCCACGGGCGGCGCCGCCGCCGAGCCGTGGATCGAAGTGGCCGGCGTGATTCGAGAGGTCACCTTGACTGATCAGGTGGTGATCGGTGTGCCGGGGCCGCTCGGCGACGAACAGCTACGCGTCTCGCGCGCCGCCGCCGCAGCCGCCTTCAGTTCACTGGGTGTGCTGGTGGAAAACTTTCTCACGGCTGGCGCGCAAGCGGGCACCACGACCGCGATCGACGCCGAGGTGCGGCTACAAGGCGCCGCCACCACCTCTGGCATCGCCGCGAATTTCGCGATTGCGCTCCAAGAGTCAACCGGAGCTTTCCCGCCGGGCGGATTCGTCACCGGCTACGCCGCCAGCGTGGGCGCGGGCGACGTGCCCGCCGCAGCACTCGGGCACATCCCCGAGGTGAGCGCGTTCACTTCCGAGCCCTACATCGGCGTATCGGCCTCGGTGAGCATCGACGATCTCACCGGCTTCGAGGCGCTGTCGATCCCTGGCACCGACGCGACGCACACGGTCACCAACGCCCGCGGCGCGCTGGTCCGCAACCAGGGCGCGCTGGGCATCACCAACGCGATCGGTATCGACGTGCTTGCGCAGGCCGGCGCATCGGGCCTCAACCTCGGCGCGCGGTTCGCCTCGCCCGTCGCCGCCAGTGACGTACAGATCACGGTCGGCGCGGGCACGGGTCACCGGCTGCTAGTCGGGCCCGGCTCTACCGCCGCCGTAGGCGTCGCTGGTCAAGCAGTGGTTGCCTACGACCAGCTCCGCCACGATCTGCTCATCAGCCGCGAGGGCGCCGCGCTCGCCCCCTTGGGGCTCATCGCCAAGACGTGGATCGTGGACGCGGCGGCGCCCGGCCCCGGCACCGGCTCCGTCAACAGCCCCTTCCCGGCGATCTCAATGGCGCTGTCTGTCGCCGCCGCCGGCGATACCATCCTCGTTGCTCCCGGCGCCTACGCCGAGGTGTTGACCATCCCGAACGTCGACAACCTCTGTATTCGCTCGATCGGCGGCAGCAATTGCACATCGATCACCGCGCTGGCTGGTCCGGCTCACACGATTACGTTCGCTCCTCCTCCGCTCGCCAGCATCGCCACATTCCGGCTGGAGGGCTTCCGCCTGGTCAACGGCAACGCCGGCTTCGCCTGCCTCAACCTCGACGGTACAGCAACGGCCGTAGCTACGATCTGCGCCATGTTCACGCGCGGCGCAGTCGTGAAGGATTGCCCGATGGTCAAGACGGGCGCAGGGAGCGCCGTCATCCTCACAAACACGGGCCCGGTGGTGTTCGAGCGCGGCACGCCCGAGCTCGGCGAGGCGAGCAACGCCTGCGACATCGCGGGAGCCGTGACGTTGATCAATGCGGGTCTTGTGTACTTTTTCGGGATGGGCCTCGGCCTCGCGGGGGTGACGGCGCTGTCCTACACCTACGACGACACGCTTCCGGCGACGCCCGCCAACGGCCGCCAGGGCGTCTACCTGCTCGGCGCGAGCGCGTGCCGTGGCAACCTCATCCTGAACGGCACGCCTCTTTTTGTCTGCAATCCCGATTGTTCGGTGTTCGGGACGATCACCACGTTGACCGGCCTCACCACGCACCTGGGACCGGCACATGCTCCCGTGATCTTCTTGCTCGGAACGCTCGGGCTTCCTACGGCTCCCACGACGATCACGCTCGCATTGCCGGCCCTCGCGCTCGCAACGATCCCCGTCCTCGACCTGTCCCGCGCCACGCTCTACGGCTCCGCTGTGCTCTCCAGTGCGGCGCTGGGCTTCGTCCGCAACTACGTCAAGGCGCACCAGCTCCGCCTTGAGGCGACCTCGGCCGGACCAGGAAGCATCACCGCGGGCGCCGACACTGACGTCGATTTGCGCGGCGCCCTCTTCCCGCAAGCGTCGCTGGTGGTCGCCGGCAACGGCGCGATCGATCGCGACGGCTTCACCTCGGCGGCAACGGTGCTGGCCGTCCTCGGCACACCGATCGCTATCACCCCGCCGCTGCCCGCGGCTAACGCCGTGTTCTACCCGGCCGGGGCCCCCTACGTCGTCTTGACCGAATCGACGACGCCGATCGCCGTGGGGATCACGCTTAAGGTCAACACTGGCTTTCTCGCCACCCCCACCGTGATCGGGACGTCAACCTTCCGCGTGGCGCGCGCCGCGTGACCTCCCGCCGCGCGCTCGCCGTCGTCGTCCTGCTCAACCTCTTCGCCCTCGGCGTCAAGGGCTGCTCGCCGGCCATGGTCGCCGCGGTGCTCCCTGTCGTGGCTCAGGGCATGGCCGAGCTGGCGAAGCGCGTATGCGTCGAGGGTGACTCGCTGGCGATCTGCGCCGACAAGTGTAGCGCCGCCGCCCGCGAACCTGCGCCGGCTCCGTCGCGCTGAAACGAAAAAGGGCGGGCCCTTTCGGACTCGCCCTGCCTGCCCCTCGCCGTTGGCCTGGGCCGGTGTTCCCTCGCGGAGGTCAAGCCGAGAGAGGAGACAACCCTACCACTACGAATCGACGGCCGCCAAGCCGTGCGGCAGCTCTGCCACGATTTCGGGGTGTCGGCAGTCGTAGCAGGCGCAATCACTCACGCCGACCGCGTGCAGCCCATGCGGGCCCTCCTCGAACGTGGGAGCCGTTCCCAAGACGACGGCCGCCGCGACTTGCTGCCCCGTCCACTGGTCGGGGTACACGTCCCAGTCGCTCGCCCAGCACGCGCGGCATATTTTGAGGAGGTCTTCCGCGCTTCGCAGCTTCACCGACGTGCGACGCCCGCGCCTCGGCGAGCTTCTGGGAAGCGGATCGTTGAAACCATGCCTATCCGGTTGCCGCCCATTTCATCCCCGTGGCTCATTGTGTGCCGCTCGTCTCGCACATGCCCCATCGCTACCTCGTCGTGCTCCCATCGCGTGTCCATAAAAATGCGCTCGTGCTCGATGCCGTTCTCGGTGAGCCACAGCGAAGTGGCCACCGAATCCTTGCCGGTGCTACAGCTCACGACACAGGTCGCGTCAACGAGGCGGGTGCGCTGCTCGCTTGTGATCGCTGGTTGGCTCATGTTGGCTCACTCGCTCGGGTCATTGGGTGAAAACCGGATAGGCATGGTTGAAACCCTCGTTACAGTGGCTCAGTAGTTCCACCGCGCGGCGCAGTTCGTCGATCCCGGTGCGAGGCTTCACCTCCCGCCCCCCGTGCGCTCGCCGTCACGCCTGCGGCTCTCGTTGTCGGGCGTGCGCGCGCGCTCGACGTCGCGATCCTGCGGCTCGCGGAGCTGCATCCGCCCCGAGAGCGGCACGCAGTCAAGATTCACGTTGATTGAGCCGTCGTCGTTCACGAACCCGACGCCGCACCGGCTCCAGCTCGTGCGCGACTCGCCGCTCTGCTTGTCTTTGTACTCGGTGAGCGCGAAGCATTCGTACCGTTTAGCCATTGCCATGATCCTGTGTTCCTTCCTGTGTTTCCTGTTTCTCAGCTTCGCCCCGGAGTCTTTCGGCCATCGCGCGGAGCCTGCCGCACGCGCTGGCGATCCCTGAGCTGGCGAGCCACGCCGCCGCGGGGATCACCTCGGCCGCCGCGAGCAAGTGCGCCCGCAGATCCAGCAGCTCCACCGCGAGCTGGTCACGCTCGAACACCAGCGCGCCGACGACGGCCGCGAGATCGCCGCCCAGCTCGTCCCCACACACCAGCTCGGCGTCCGCCCACGCGAGCAGTTTGGCCGCCTCGCCACGTATCTGCTCGTCGAGGCACGCGCTTACGTGCTCGGCCGCTCCGGCGGACAAGGGCTGCGCGCCGCCTACCGCGCACGAGGCGCATTTGGTCGACACGAGGAACGTCGCGCCATCGTCCCCGCAGTGCTGGCACGCCGCCCGTAGCCGAGCCTGGATCGGCGCGCTCGACTTGCTCAGGTCGCGCGCTGTGGTGTGGCGCTCAACGCAGGGCCCGCAGATCCACCGATCGTGGTACTTCCCTTGCTGCCCCGAGCCCGCGGCCGGCGCCGGTGTTTCCGGGTCTGGTCCGGGGTCCGGGGCAGAGCCCCGGTCGGCCGCGCGCGTCGGCGTGCAACCTGGGCACGACGTAGGTAGCGAGCGACAGGGGCCGAGGTGGTTGAAGCCGAGCGCGCAGGCGTACAAGGCGCCCACCCGCCTCGTTGACGCGACCTGTGTCGTGAGCTGTAGCACCGGCGGGTTCCACGAAGGCGGCTCGATCCTCTTGCCGCAAACACCAGCCGGCGCACGAACGCCGAAATATTCGTTACTCATCGGTGACACTTTCTGCGGCGAGCCCCCGCCGCGGTTGAGACTTGGTAGACCTACGCGAACCAACGCCAGAGGGTCAAGTTCTCGTCCACAAAAGACCACGGGCCCCCCCCAGTCTGACGAAGGGGGCCCGTAGAGGCTAAGCGGTTGCGTCAGTGTCACCCGTACGCCACGGCTCGCAACGAAAGTAGCACCGGCGCAACTCGTCGCGCAAGCACTTGCGGATCGCCCGTTCAGTGTGGCAACCTCCTTCGCCGTGTCACCCCGGAAAAAGATCCCCAAGGTTCACGCCGCCGTCCCGCCCTGTATCGGGCACCCCTGGTGCGCGTGGCACCGAGAGCACGAACGCACGGACGTCGCGTGCGCCCGCGCGATCTGGCACGACGACAACGGCCTGGCGCGCCGCCGCGCCCGCCTCGACGCCGCCGATCTCGCTCGCGCCGCAGCGGTAGAGATCCGCGCGCGCCATGAGGCGCTGCCGCAAGGCTCGCAGCTCTCGTTTGACCTCGGCAGCACATGAGCGCCGCGCGCGTCCCGAGCTACCGCGAGATCGACGCCGAGGCGAGGCGCAAGGCCGAGGAGCACGCCAAGGCCGCCGATCGCCGCCGAGCGCGCGAGCGGATCGGTGAGCTGCCCGAGTGGGTCAAGCTTGACACTGTAAGCAAATGCCCACACTGGCGCGCTGGCCGTACTAGGTACTATTGCGAGTTATGTAACCCCCAACCCCTAACCACCCGGTATGAGACGGCGCCGTATCAGCCGGGGATCCCCGCCGATCCAATCCAAGTAGGCGAAACCACATACAGTATACAAACGTATACACCTGCTCGGGATGCGGACTACGCGACCTCTTCGCCACACCCCGAGGGCGTCTCGCCCCTGCGCCGCCGCGTCTGGGGGCTCGCCAAGGGGCTCCGCGCCAACGTGGCCGATCCCGCCGGCTCCCCGGTGGCCGAGTGCGTGGCATGCCGGCGCCGCTTCGACGCCTCCGGTTTCCTGGCCCTCGCCCTGGTGCGTCAGGAACCCGGCCACGAGTTGCGCGTATGCCCCTGTGCCGAGCCCATTTTGGCGCCCTCGGCGCGCCTGCAGGGCTCCTACCCCCTCTCTCGCCCTCGGATCGCTAACTGCCGCTTCGCCCGCGCCGGTGAAGGTGGGGTGTCGTTGAAGATTGAGCCCCACGAAAGCCGCCCGTTCTTCTCGGGACTCCAGCACTGCGGCTCGGTGTGGGAGTGCCCAACGTGCGCCGCCGCGATCTGCCACGGCCGCGCCGAGCAGCTCGAAGGACTGCTGGAGCGCCACGGGCGCGACCGCGCGCTGTTCCTCACCCTGACGATCCGCCACGCCTACGGCGACGATCTGCGCCTGCTCACGCGCCGGCTCTCGCTCGCTTGGCGAGCCTTCACCCGCGGCGAGCCGTGGAAGCGCCTGGCTCGCCGGCTCGGGATCGTCGGCGCCGTGCGCGCCCTCGAGCTGACCCACGGCCGCAACGGCTGGCATCCACATTTGCACATTCTCTGGCTCACCCGCGATCCGGTCGCCCGCGCCGATGTGCTCCGCTACGAGGACACCGACGGCCGCGAGCGCCTGCGCTACGGGCCCGGCTCGGGCGATGCGCTGGCCGATCGCGGCGTAGCCGACGATGGCGCCCCGCTGCCGCTCACGGCGTCGCTTGAGCTGTCTGCCGAGGTGGCGCAGCTCTACGCGCGCTGGTCCACGATGGTGGGTCGCTACCTCGACCCGTGGGCGCGCTGCCCGCACTGCGCCGAGGACTACACCGAGGCCGAGTGGGACGCGCTCCTTTGCCACCACTGCCAGGCGCGCCCCGGAAACTGCGCCGCCTCGCGCTGCTCGGCGGCGTGCCCCGACCACGGCGCGTGCCGCTGCCGCGTGCGCCGCTGCCGGTGCGGGGAAGGCTTCGCCGCCCTCGACCACCCGAGCCCCGATCGTGGTCACCACTTGCCCGACTCCGAGCACGGGATCGATCTGGTGCCGATCACCGATGCGCGATACCTCGCGAAAATGGGCCTGGAGCTGGCGGAGCTGACCGGAAAACAGGCCCGCGCCGCGCACCGCACGCCGTGGCAGATCGCGGTGGATCTGTCGCGCCCCGACCCCTCGCGCGCCGACGCGGCGCTGTGGCGGGACTACGTGGGCGCGATGCGCGGCATGAGAAAACTCACCTTCTCGCGCGGCTTGCTCCGCCGCTATGATCTGCTTGAGCTGGACGACGACGACCTGGCCGCCGACGAGCAACCCGACACGGCCGCGCTTCACGTCGCCGATCTGTCGCCGAGCATGTGGGACGCGATCCGCGGCCGTACGCTCCGCGGGGTGCCGCTGCCGGCGCTGCTACTCGACCTCGCCGCGCGCCGCGGCTTCGAGGGCGTGCGGCGTCTGCTCTCGCGCGTGAGCGCAAGTGCAAGCGGTAGATCCCCCTTGGACCCAGCAGTTGTGATAGGCCCCCCACCCCCGATAGGAGATACCTCGTGATCCACCACTTCAAAGTCACCCCCAACCACCTTGAGCGGCCCGCGGATTTGACCGAGGGACCGGAGCGGATTGCGTTCAACGACGTGGAGAAGCACGACGGGCGCCGTTTCGACTGCCCCGATCCTGACTGCCAAAAGCGCGAGTTGTTCGAGTTGCGCCGAGACATGCTCAAGGTGCCCACCGAGGTCGCGATCGAGCTGACGATCGGCGACACCGTGATCGATGTGAGCACATGCATCCGAAAAAAAAGCGACCTCTCGCGGCTGGTCGCAGCGATCCGTGAGCTGGTCGCACAACCGGAAGCGATCTTGCCAGCCGTGCTCCGCGATGACCCGGAATCAACGGGTCACTGATAGACTCGGGCCTGTGTTCGCCGCCGTCGCCCTGGCAAACGCGCAGCAGTCGTTCACCTTCTGAGGTGCCGTGGACATCGTAGAGCTTGCCCCCCAGATCGCCGTTGCCGCCTCAATCGTCGCCGCCTCGGTCGCCCTCTCCCGTGAGATCCGCCGCGCCGCCCCAAACGGCTACCTGCAGGCGCAGGGTAAGACGCTGCGCAGCGTTCGCCGGCTCGTTCGCCGACTCGACCGCCGGCTGGCCCGCCTGGAAAAGCGGCTGCTGGGACCGGAACCGCCGCCGATTGACAGCGAATGACCCCGCGGGTTACCGTTTCTCATGACGGATGCCGCGAAAGTCACCCTCGCACTCGCCCCACCGCCGGACGCAGCCGCCTTTCGCCTGCAAGTGCTGACGGAGGGAGAATCGGGAGACGAGTGGGAGGACGTGCCGATCGATGAGGCAACCGGCGAGATTTGGGGGCGACTCGACGAGGCGCCATCACCCCAACAGCTCGCCGCTGTCTCCGGGGCCGGAACCTACCGCGTCCAGTGGGGCCAGCGTAACCGCCGCTCGCGTAAGCTCGGGTTCTCGCCGTCGTTCGAGATCGACGACGTGGCCGCCGCCGCTACGCCGCCGCTTGATGCGGCGCCTGCCGCCTTCGTCGCCCCGCCGGATGCGCCCACTGTCGCCACCCACGCCGGCCTGCCGCTGGCCGCTCCTACCTGGATCGCCCCGCGGAGTGCCCCCGGCGCCCTGCCGGCGCAGGTAGTCAGCGATCCCATGTGGCAACCCGTGCTCCTCTTCGACCACCTCAACCGGACCCATGAGTACCGCGAGCGAGCCCGCGACCAAGAGCGCAACGCGCAGGCGCAGAAGGATCGCGAGTTCACGATCGGGATGCTTTCCCAGCTCCAGCAAGACCGCGACCGCGCCGACGCGCGCCGCGACGCCACCGCCGCCGCCGCCGCCGCGCAACAACAGCAAATGTTTTCCCTCGTGCTGGCCTCGGTCAAAGGCGAGGAAACCGCGAAGCGGGAGATCGCGCTGGCCAAGGCCGCGGGCCCGGTGGATCTCGCCGCGCTGACAACCCAACTCGCGGAGCTAAAGGACTCGCTCGAAGAGAAGGACGAGGACGAGGACGCCCCGCCCGATCTGGAGAAGCTGGCGCAGGGCGCTGGCCAGCTCCTCGGCTTCCTCGCGCAATCCGAGTGGGCGCGCCAGAAAGTTCCGGGGCTCGCGGCCCTGTTCACCCCCGCGGCGGCCGAATGAGACGCAACGGCGACGATCTTGAGTACTTCAAGGACTGCCTTCGGCAGTGGCTCGGCCTGAGCCCCTTGCCCGGCTTCATCCGCGCCGACCTGAGCCGGGCGCCGCTCGGCGACTGGAACGACCACGAGATCGCCTCTGAGTACGACGTGAGCGTGTCGCAAGTCCGTTGCGAACGCGCCCGGCGTGGCATCGGCGGAAGCAGGCGCTACGACCGGAGCCACCAGCGGGGGCGTGAATCGCCATTCATGCGGCGGCCGTTGTGACCACGCCACGCGACATCGCCCGCGCCGCCCAGTTCGCCGGCTGTCACGTCGATCGCCTGGTGACGGTCGACGGCGCGCCCGGCTGCGAGATCGGTTGCCCCGATCGCTGGGCTACCGTGCGCCTCCTCTGCGAGTTGACGCGCCAAGATGCCGCCGATCCTTGGGTCGCCTGGCTCGCGCGCGACCTCGTGCGCAACATTCGGAGTAGCCACTGGCTCGCGGTGATTTTGGAGCGCGTACAGTCTCGCGTGGAATTTCGCCCCGAGCCCCGCGAGACGTTTCAGGATGCGCGCCTCACCTGGGAATTGCGCTACGGCGACTGTGACGACTCCGCGCGCCTGCTCGCGGCTCTCGCTCTCGCTCTCGGCTTCTCGGCCGCCCTGGTGACGTTTAGCGATCCGCCGCTTCACGTCGTCGCGCAAGCGTCCAACAACATCCCCGGCGCCTGGCGTCAGTCGTCGGCTCGCTGGGTGCCCGAGCGGTGGACCTACCTCGAAGCGACCGTGCCCGCAAACGTCGGCGAATCGCCTTTCGCCGCGTGCCAACGCCTCGGGCTCCGCCTCCGCCCCGACCTCGGCCCCCTGGTCGAGCGCGTGTGGAAGCTGTAGACTCGGCGCCATGCCTGCGAGTTGCGAGGTTAAGTGTACCAAGGCGCCCTTGGGACCAACGGCTCGGGCGCAGATCGCCGCGGGCGCCCTCTCGGTGGGCGTTCTGACCGCCCTCGCCATACCGAAGGCCGCCGGGGCCAAGCGTGTGGCCGTGGCTATCGGCGCTGCCAGCGTCGCCGGCCTGCTCGGTGGCGCCCTGGCGAGCTACGTTGCGCGGCGGCGCTGCGAAGCGATCTATGCTGCGCTCCTCAAGCTGGAACGTGGCGAAGAACTGTATGTGGACGAGTACCTGCGCGCCGCGATCGTTTGGCTGTTCGAGCTGAAGATCCCGACCGGGGACGGCACGCTTGATGATTTTTGGTGCTGGGCGTATCCGCGCCTCATGCCCTACATCACGGAGCTGGTCGAGGCGAGCAAGCCGGCCGCGTGAGCGCGCGATGATCAAGCTCTGCGAGGACTGCGGCGCCCCCGCCCAATCGATCCGCTGGTCGCCCCGGTGCGCGAGCTGGCACTACGCCTGCCCCGCTCACGCATTCGGAGCGGGTGGCGTTCAAGACCTGGACGACGACGATCCTGATAACTACGAGGCGGCGCCCTGGTGACCGCCGCCGAGCGCATGACCGCGTGGATTCTCGGGGCCGCCGTGGCCGTCGCCGCTGGCGTCGCCGTGCTCCTCGGCCGCGGATCGCGCAAGCTGCAGAAGGGCGCCAGCGTGCTCCTCATCGGCGACTCCCACGCCGTGGGGCTCGATCACCACCTCGCCGGCAACCTCGGCGCCGCGCTCGCCGCGTGCGGGCTCGATTATCTCGCGGTGCCCGTGGGGGGAACGGGCGCGCCCTATTGGGCCGCGAAGCTGCCCGCGCTCATGGGGAGTGGCTCCACGCGACCGTGGGACGTGGTGCTGATCTCGGTCGGCGGCAACGACTTTCGCCGCACCGATCCCGTGGCCGTGCTCGATGCTGTGCGCGCGATCGTGGCCACCGCCAAGAGCCACGGCGCCCGCCTGATCTGGCTTGAGCCTACGATCATGCCGTTCGCCGACAAGATCAACGTGCGCGGCATGTGGGCCGATACCGGCGTCGAGCGCTTCCCCACGCTCGATCTTGAGCCGCTGCCCCGCGTGGCCGACCAGATCCACCTGACGTGGGACGGCTATAAAACCTGGGTCGCTGCGCTCGCGGATTACCTCTGCCCCGCGGCGTGATACAACGCGGCCATGGGCGCGATCGTCGAGCTGGTCAACGTGCCGGGCCTGTCCGAGCACACCGATGACGCCTTCCGCTCGGCCTTGGTCGCCACCGCCGCCCGCGTCGGGATTGATCCCGGTCACCTGGCCGCCGCCATCGCCTTCGAGACGGGCAAGACCTTTTCCCCGAGCATCAAGAATCCCGGCAGTTCGGCGACCGGGTTGATCCAGTTCATGGCCCCGACGGCCATCATGCTGGGGACGACGGTGCAAGCGCTGGCGCAGATGACCGCGGTGGTCCAGCTCGAATACGTGGCGCGCTACTTCGAGCGCGTGCGCCAGGGCCGATCGCTCGCGCGCATCGAGGACGTGTACCTGGCGATCCTCTCGCCGGCTCACGTCGGCAAGCCCGACGGCGCCGCGGTGTTCTCGTCGCCCTCGGCGGCGTACGCCGCGAACAAGGGCCTTGACCGCGACGGCGATGGGATCGTGACGGTTCACGAAGCCACGGCCGGCGTGCGGGCGCTGTACGCGCAAGGCGTCGCCCGCGGCATGCTCTCGGTGTCCGGCTCGGTTTCGCTGCGCCCATGGGCGTGGGGGCTCGGCGTCGCGGCGTTCGCCGCGGCCGGCGCCGCTGCACTTCTGCGCTGGGCGCGGGGGAGCTGGTGAAGCTGCTCGCCCTGGTCGGCGCCGCCGCGATTCTCGGCGTGGGCTCGGGGCTCGCCGCTGGAGCCGCGCGGCGCGTGAGCGCGGGCGCCCGCCTTCCCAGCGGCAAGGCGCCGCCGGTTGGGCGCCCGGCGCCACGTCACATGGGCGCCACGTTGGCAGACTTGGCCGCGCTGGGTGCCTTTGCCGCACCCAAGCGCCAGCCCCGCGGCTCGCGCTTTGAGTTGCGGCCGCAGTGGTACAACCCGCTCCTCCCCGACATCGGCCCGCGCCCCGGTGTCCAGCTCGTTGGGCCGTTCACTCCGTGTGCCCCTGGCGAACCTCGCTACCCGAGCAAGATGGGCGGCGTGAGCTGTACCCCCAAAGCGGAGATCAGTCCGCTGGCCGGCGGCGTGACCTGGGTTGGCCTTCGCGGAAAAATGAACGGATGGCTTGATCCCGTGGTGCCCAACGTGCTCCAGCGCTGGAGCAAGCTCGCTACCGTCGACAAAATGGTGGCCGAATCCGAACTGTTGATCGGGCTTGTGCTCCGTGACGCCACCGAGCAGGGCGCGCGAAAGGGCGGCAACGCGATCAACGGCTATCCTGGCAGCGTGAGCGGACGCTATGCGCTGGTGGAGATTACGCCGCTGGGAACCGTTCGCGAGGTGTGGGCGCGGCACCTTCGCGGATTTTTCTCGCCGACCGGAATGCAGTGGACACTCATCGACGACGCCGCCGCCGCGGAGTTGCGCCGACAGGGCAAGGAAAGCTGGGATAAGGGGTGGGAGTTCTTCTCGGTCTATCAGATGCTTGTGCCGCTGTTCATGCTGACCGCCTTCATCGGCACGGCAGTTGCCGCGGTGCCCGCCATCGTGGAGGCGCTGCAGGGCATCAGTGCGTTTTCATCGAGCGCAATCGCGGCGCTCCCGGCATGGGCGCAGGCGTTGATCCCCGACGCCGTGATCGTTGCGATCGGTCAGTTGCCCTCGACCGTCGCCCTTGCGACCTCTGCGGGTAGCCTGTGGGCCGTCGCGAACAAGGCCGGCGGTCAAGGTTGATAGATTAGCACCCTGGATAATCTATCAACCGGCGTGGTAGGCTCGCCCTCGATGGCACGCTTTGTTGTAGGTCGCTCTCAGGAATGCCCCGCTGGGTATACCGTCGTCGCCGATCCCACTTCGTCGACCGGCTACGTGTGCGATGACGGGCGGCTGGTACTCTCCACCTCGGACATCAGCGTCCAGGCCGCTTCGCCCGCGCGGCGCTTCATCGCTAAACGGACCATCGAGGAGCGCGTGCGGCGAGCGCGCGAACAGAGCGAGGGAGAAGCGCCCCCGCCGCCGCCCGCGGGGCTCCCCCCGTGGGCGCCGTGGGCCATCGGCGGCGCCACGGCGATCGGTGTCGGCGCGCTGCTCTGGGCGGCGCTCCGGTGAGACGCGCGATCGGTGACTGCTGCGAACCCTGTGCAATCCGAGGACTCCCCGCGATGACTCACCACCTGTGCCCCAACCGAATCGAGGCCGCCGCCTACAGCGCGACCATGGGCGCCCTTGGCGCGTTCTCGGTCGCCGACTTCGCGCCCTCGGTCGAGACGATCACCAAGATCGCCCCGGCTCTCACCATCGAGGGCGACCCGTCGATCGAGCCCTGGCCCGACACCTTCCCCGAGACGCCGCCGACGACGCCGGGCGCCGTGGCCGTCAACGGCGCCGCCTGGAACTTCGAGAGCAAGCCCTACGCGACCTACAAGATCCAGTCGGGCGATACGCTCTCGGGCCTGGCGATCACCTACCTCGGCGCGGGCGCGCGTTGGCCGGAAATCTGGGCCCTGAACAAGTCCACGGTCCCCAATCCCGACAAGATTTTCATCGGGCAACTGCTCAACATGCCCGACGAAGCCGCGATCAAGGCCAAGGCATGGCTTGCGGCGCCACCCGGCGAGCGCCCGCCCAATCCGGGCGACATGCCCAAGCCGAAGCCGGGCGAGAAGCCGGGCGCGACGGTGACGCCGCTGTGGATGTACGTGGCGGGCGGCACCGCCGCCGCTGTCGTCCTGGTCGGGGGCCTGGCGCTCGCCACGCGCGCGAAGCGTCGCCGCCACGCGCGAGCGGGTTGACGAGGCCGCCCTATGGGCGAGGTGTATCACTCGGCGAGTTGGCGGCTTCACCCCGCCGGCTGGTTCGCGCTCAAGAGCGGCGCGAGCATCACCCGCCTGCCCGTGATCGACTCCGAGGGGCTATTTGCCCGCCTGGGTGAGACGGAGGCCGGTCAGCTCCTCGGCGCCTTCGGCCTGCGCCTGCCGACCGCCGCCGAGCTGGACGAGCTCCACTTGGCTTCGCTGTTCATCGCCCCTGTCACGCTGCCTGACGCGGCCATGTTGGCCGAGCAGGGGATCGCGCAGGGCTCGATCGACGCCATCGACGCCTTCCGCAACGCCAACATGAGCAGCCGCGCGTGGGCCGAGTACCACGATCGCGCAATCGCCGCCCGGCTCAAGGCCGCCGGCTGGGACGGCTCCGAGCCGGTGAGCAACGCCGGCAAGCACTGGACGACGGGCGGAGGGATTTACGGCTGGTGGCAGACGCCCAAGTTGTCGCCGCTCATCCAAGGGCTGAGCTACTATCACAAGGGCTCGAACCATCGTGACTATGCGACGACGACGCACGCAGTTTTCGCCGCTGGCGCGACGGCGACCCCTCCCGCGCCCCCCGCCCCGCCCAAGGGCCAGCCGCCGCCGCTCGTTCCGCCGCCGCCCAGTCGCGCCCGCGCCGCCGCGCTGGGCGTTGCCCTCTCGATTGCCTCCGCCGCCGCCGCCTACTACCTGATCGGATGACACCATGAGCGAAATCAAGACCAATTACACGCCGCTCGACAACGTGCGCGCCGCCTTCACGTTGCTGCAGTTCTTCACCGGCCAGACCGTCACGAGGACCGCGGATCTCGCCCGCGTGTCGCTGTCGATCATGCTCGACACCGAGCGCCTGGTGTCGTTCCAGTACGCGCGCATGCATGGCGGCATGCTCTCGAAACTGGAGCTGCCCCCCGTCGACATCGGCACGATCGGCGCGAGCCAGAAACGGGCCGACGAGGTGGGCGCGGGCGTCTACTACCGCGCGGCAGAGAGCATCATCCGCGACCTGTGGCGCTCGCATCGGCCTGTCACCGCGCCGCAGAGCGAGGTCGCCCAGCTCAACGCCGCCGCGCCGCAGAGCAAGGAAACCTTCGTGCCGCTCATTCTCGGCGTCGTGGGGATCACCGCCGCCGCTCTCGCGACCTACTACGTCACCGATCGCATCTGCGAAGTGAGCGAGCGCGCCGCCCATGATGCCGCGATGTTCAAGGCGCGGATCGACGAACTGAACTTACGGATCGTCAACGGGCAACCCCTGCCCGAGCCGCCCGCGCCGCTGCCCGCGCCCGACTGGGTGAACGACCGCGCCAAGGCCGAGGGATTCCCGTGGGCCGCCGCGGGCGTCGTGGCGGTCGCTGGAGCGGGCGCCGCCGCCGCGCTCGCCCTGGATCGCAAGGTCAAGATCGAACGCCGGCCCAACCCGGTGATCCGCGTCGTGACCACCTCGGTTCCAAGCGGGCGCAAGAAGAGGGCGAGCAAGAAGGCCGCGCCGAAGCGGACGCGCAAGCGCGCGAACCCGCCCAAGCGTGGGCGCAAGGTCAAGCCGCGTCGTCGCCCCGTCGCGCGCCGTGTGCTCGCGGTAAGGACGCTCAACCGCTACACGCGCGGACGCAAGCCGCTGTGGATGCGTGGCGATCCGCTCGACTGGACCCCCGCGCAGTGGAGCGAGGCCGCTACGGTGTCGACCTCGAAGGAAATGAAAGAATACCTGCGCCAAGCCGATCTGGAGCGCGTCCCCAATCCCCCCCGCCGCAAGCCCCGCGCCGCTCGCCGTGCTTCTGGTCGTGCTCGACGCAAGAAGAATCCGATCGCCGGTGGGCACTCGCCCGCCACCGTGCGCGCGAACATCGCCGCCATGGTCCGCGAGGGCAAGCCGGGCCCGGTGGCCGCCGCCATCGCCCTCGGGGCAGCTCGCGCGGACTACCGCAAGCGGCACCACGTCGGCCCGTTTCCGCGCCACCTCGAGACGCCAGCCGAACGCGCCGGCCATCGCAAGGCGACCCGCACGGCTCGCGCGCACAAGAAGCCGCGCAAGGCCAAGTCGAGGAGCAAGCCGCGCAAAAAGGCCAAGCGTGCCCGCCGCTCTTGATCCCAAGTGGCTCGCGACTGCTCGGCGCATCGACAAGCAGATCGATGCGCTCGCCGCGGGCGCCAATGACTATCCCGAGCGCGCGGCACGCCTGAAGAAGATCCGCGCCGCCCTCGACCGTCAGCAGGACAAGATCCGCCAGTTTGCCGCGTGGCCGCCCGACCCCGCGAGCACCGAGCCCTACGACGCGATCCGTTCCTCCTCGTGGCACCGCGCGACGGGCGCGGCCGAGTTGAACGAAGCGAACGCCCGCGCCAGATACGACGCCGAGAGCCAGCGGCTACGCGAGGAGAAGCGCGAGAAGTGGGCCCAGACGGGCGGCTATGAGCGCGAGCTGGCGACGATGGGAATCCGCAAGAACGAGGAGTGGGGCCAGAAGCTCGCCATCACGGCCAAGGACCGCCAGCGATGGGAGCACGATCGCTTTCGCGGGCGCATGACCGAGAGCAAGCAGCGCCAGGAAAAGTGCAAGGTGACCGCCGCCGCAGAGCGCAAGACCTACAAGGGCTGCCGCGAGAAGGAAGCCGAGGACCGTCGCCACCTCCGCGACATCCACCGCCAGACCGTGCGCCAGCGCGGAGCCGAGCGAACCAAGCGAGCCAAGGTGTCGCCGAAGATCCGCGCCGCCGAGTCTGACGATGAGGTCCGCGCGAGCCTGCCCCGCGATCTGCTCGACTACTGGGAGACGGTCAAAGAGCACTACCCGCGCACGTTGAGCCCTAACGCTCGCCGCGAGAAGTTCGAGCGCGACACGGCCGAGCTGGGCGCCAGGGAGTGGGCGCACTTTCTCGACCAGCAGATCGACGAGGGCGCGCAGATCCTCGCCGCAGAGGAGGCGAAGCGGTACGCCGAGGAGGTGCCGTTTTGAAACCCTCCGACCTCGCCACCCTTCAATACCTCGCCGAGCGCGAGCGCCGCCGCCGCCGGCCACCTACCGCGTTCGCCGTGGGCGCCGAGGTCGTGCAAGAGCTGGAGCGGCTCCAGCTCGTGACCGTCGATCGAAAGGGCGCCGTCAAGCTCACCGAGCAGGGCCGCACGCAGGCCGCGATCGGCGCCGTGCGCCGCAACCCTTCCCCGAAGGTGCCCGCGTGGGCAGAGAACTTCTACCGCGATTTTCACTGGGGCGACGAAGCCGACGCCGTGACCGAGGCGCAGATCCCCCCGGTGCGCCCTGGCGAGACACTCGTGGCCCTCGGTGAGCTGGTCGAGGTGACCTACCGCGCCCGCAAGGATGGCCAGCGGTTCGATTGGGTCCACGACTTCCGCCGCCCCCGTCCAATGTTGACATATCAACAATCTGGACAACTCATCATCATCGGGGGTAGATATTCGGTCACCCCCCGCGGTATCGTGGGCTAGTGATTCCGGTTCTGGTCCTCAACCCGTCGAGCAAGCACACCATGAAACATCGCCGCCGCCGCCATTCTCCCCGCCGCCATCGCGCCCCCCGCCGACGCAACCCGTCGATCGCGTGGGCCGCGCTCGGCGTCGCGGCTCTCGCTGGCGCCGCGATCGGTGGCATCCGCTACGCCTCGGACATGACGACCGCGAGCGCGAACGTGCTCGATGGCGCGACGGTGGCCGTGGGGCTCGTCGGCGGCGCCGCTCTGTCGATGGTGAGCCCTGCCGCGGGCGCCGCCGTCATCGGCGCCGGTGTCGGGCTCGGCACGGCCGGGCTCATGCGCACCAACATTGCCCAGCCGGCCAAGGCGAAGACCATGGGCATGGTGATCGACTCGCAGCAGCTCGGCGCCATCGTCGATGGTCGCGTGCGCGCCGCGCTCCAGGCCGCGAGCCCCGGCATGAACGGCTCCGCCCGCCAGCGCGTCTACTCGCGCGCCGCCTGATCCCCCCTCTCCGATTTCCGAAACCCTTCGACCCTTCTCTGTAGGAACCGTTCCCCCATGAACCAAGAAGCCTGCGCCGGCACCAACGCCGATTACGTCATTTCTCTGCCGTACTACTCGAAGGTGAAATACCGCGCCCCGCGCGTGGGCGCGGGCGCCGGCCCGTTCACCTACACGATCCCCGTGGGAACGAAGGTGAGCGCGTTCAGTTACGCCAAGCAGCAGCTCAAGACGTCGGGCGGCTTCACGACGCTCGACGGCAACGCCACCGACTCCGACACGAATCTGGAGAAGGGCGCAGAGACGATCGCGGGCGAGAAGGTGCATGTCACCGGGATCTCGATCATGCCGCAGGCCGCCGGCACCGACGTGCCCGCCGCGGGCGCCGCTCCCGATCTGCGCCTGCAGGACTCCACGCTGATGGCGGCGCTCGGCTCGCTCGTGTCCGTGACGCTCAACCTGAACAGCCGGTTGCGCTTCCTGCTCGGCGTGAAAACGATGCTGCCGGGCGGAGGCGCCCTCTACGGCGTCGCCCCGAACATGGCCAATTTCCTGGCGCTCGCGGGCGACCCCAACAGCCAAGGGTTCCCCGGCAACGGCATTCCCGCCCGCGGCAACCAGTATGGATTCCCCGAGGGGATCGTCTGGAATCCCGCCGGCTCGGGCGACTCGCTCTTGACCGTGGACTTTGAGGTCAACCGCACGATCGTGGTTTTCTCGGGCGGCGACATCGACAACCCCCTTTCCAACGTGGCCGCGTCCAACCTGCCCGCCGTGGTCGCCACCGGCACCCGCGGATACACGTTCCCAACGATCATCATGTCCGAGTGGCTGGTCCAGCTGCACGGCTTCGTCGAGGGTCCGCGCAGCCGCGCGATCTGAGGGCGGAGGACGGGCGAAGCTAGGAGGGCACCATGCGTGAACGCGAATACGACGGCGACGACTGCGAGCACGACGCGCCGATGGATCGGCCGCGTGTCGGCGGCGCCACGCCGTTCCCGCATCGCCTCCGCCGCGAGACGCACATCGAAACGATCGCTTCCCCGATCATCGAGGTGCGACCGAACCAGATCATCACCGTTCCGGGCCTCGGCGCCATTCCGCCCGGCGACGACCAGCCAGGCCGCTGCGAGTTCCGCACGACTCGAACGATCATCCTCGGCATTCGCGGCTCGTCGCGCAACGACACCGTTGGGAGCGAAGCGGCCGGCGCCTACGAACAGGCCTCGATGGCTTTCCAGATGATGTTGGAGGGCGGACTACAGCTCATCACCAACGGCCGGACGGCGGACTTCGTACGCTACTCCGACCTGTTCCCCGACACCTCGCAGTTTCTGCCGTTCTGGCTCGAACTGCCGCCCGCGTCGATCATGTCCTTCATCTTCCGCAACCTGCAACCCGTCGCCACGGGTGACGATCTCACGCCGTCCCTGGCGTTCCAGTGCCACGTCTGCGACGGCTGCCGGATCTGCCGCTGAAGGTGTCCCATGCTTGAGGTGCGCCGGCTTGTGTCGCTTGCGGCGACCGAATCGATCGGCGCCGAGCTGGGCGTTAACGCCACGGGCGGCGCCTACCCCCGCGGCGCGCGCTCTGGGATCGTCTCGCTCGACCGCCGCGTGAGCGGCTGTGAGCTGTGGGTCAACTGCGGCCCCGAGTGGGATGACGTCGTGTTCCGGCTCCTCGGCAAGATCGGCGAGGCGTGGGTTGAGCTCGACCACCGCACCCTGGCCGACGCCGCCAACGCCGAGCGGACTTCGCTCGGCACGACGGGCGTTCTGTTCCGCTACGCGGGCGAGCTGTACGACGAGATCGCTGTTGAGGCGTACTTCACGGGGATCGATCACCCCTCGGCGGCCTTCATCCTGCGCGGCTGGCTCGCCGATGGGCCCGGATCGCGAGCTGCGCGAGACGCGATCCACCTCTTCGCCTGGCCACACCAGGAGTGGAAGATCACGGGCGCGATTCCCGGCAACGGCAACGCGGTCCTGAAGGCTGCGCCGCTGCGTCGTACGCGAAACTACCTCACGCGCCTGGTGCTCACGCGCTCCGATCCCGCTCTTGCCGTGGTGACCCTCGAAAGCTTCGTGGGCGCCGATCCGCCCGTCACTGAGGATCAGTGGCTCATGCGGGGCGATCCCATCGTCGAGCACTTCACGTATCCCGAGCGGTTCCCGCTCGACGCCGGCCTGCGCCTGGTCGTTGTCGCCGCCGCTGGAACAACCGCCTTCAACG
>Ga0334722_10002724_pt1 | contig 19630 bp, 20 predicted proteins | sample C3_bottom_MG_FD_207210 | JGI IMG/M metagenome (GOLD analysis project Ga0334722, IMG submission 207210) | Sediment microbial communities from Yellowstone Lake, YNP, Wyoming, USA - C3_bottom | ecosystem: Environmental > Aquatic > Freshwater > Lake > Sediment | place: USA: Wyoming | collected...
CGACGAGGTCCTGAAGGCCAGCCATTTCGTGACCCTGCACGTGCCGCTCGCACCGCAGACGCGCAATCTGGTGAACGCGAAAAACCTGGAACTGATGCATGCGGGCGCCATCCTGCTCAATTTCTCGCGCGAAGGCATCGTCAACAGCGATGCCGTGTTGCAGGCGCTCGCCGCGCACAAGCTGAAGTACTACGTGACTGATTTTCCCGACAGCCGGCTCGCCGGCGCGCCGGGCGTGATCGCGCTGCCCCACCTCGGTGCCTCGACGCGCGAAGCCGAGGACAATTGCGCGGTGATGGTGGTGGACCAGGTGCGCGAATATCTGGAGCACGGCAATGTGTCCAATGCGGTCAATTTTCCCAACATGATCATGCCGCGCGAATCGCCCTACCGCGTCGCCATCGCCAACGCCAACGTGCCGAACATGGTGGCGCAGATCTCCACGGTCATTGCCAAGGCCGGTCTGAATATCCACAACATGCTGAACAAGTCCAAAGGGGAAATGGCGTATACCCTGGTCGATGTGGACAGCGCGGCGACGCCGGAGCTGGTGGCGCAACTCGAGCAGATCGAGGGCGTGCTCGCGGTGCGCTATTTGCCGCTCCAGGACGGTTGAGACCGGTATGAGCAAAGACCTGGCCAAACTGCGCGCGCAGATCGACGCGCTCGACGAACACCTGCTGCGGCTGCTGAATCAGCGCGCCGCGCTGGCGCATGATGTGGGCAAACTCAAGCAGAGCAGCCGGATCTACCGGCCGGAGCGCGAAGCCCAGGTGCTGCGCCGGATATTGGCCAAGAACGCGGGGCCACTGAGCAAGGGCGCCGTGCTGCGCGTGTATGCGGAAGTGATCTCGGCCTGCCGCGCGCTGGAGCAGCCGCTGGCCGTGTCCTACCTGGGGCCGGCGGGCACGTTCAGCGAAATGGCGGTATCGAAGGTGTTCGGCAGCGACGTGCGCGCGCAGCCCTGCAGTTCGATCGACGAAGTGTTCCGCCAGGCCGAGACCGGCAGCGTCAATTATGGCGTGGTCCCGGTGGAGAATTCGAGCGAAGGCGCAATCGACCGCACGCATGACCTGCTGCTCAGCACGCCGCTCATGATCTGCGCCGAGACGGTGCTGCGCGTGCGCCAGAACCTGATGTCGAAGTCGGGGCTGCTAAAGAAGATCGTGCGCGTCTATTCCCACGCGCAGTCGCTGGCGCAGTGCAATCAGTGGCTGAACCGCAAACTGCCCGAGGCCGAACGCGTCCCCGTGGCGAGCAATGCCGAGGCGGCGCGCCTGGCGGCGCAGGACGCGGGTGCCGCGGCCATCGCTGGCGACATCGCGGTCGCGCGCCACGGGCTCAAGCTGGTGGCAAGAAACATCGAGGACGATCCGAACAACACCACGCGTTTTCTGGTGCTGGGCGACCACGATGCGGCGCCTTCGGGCAAAGACCAGACTTCGATCGTCATGTCGGCGCCGAACCGTCCCGGCGCGGTGCATGCGCTCTTGACGCCGATCGCCAAACACGGCGTCAGCATGACCCGGCTGGAGTCGCGCCCGGCGCGCACCGGGCGCTGGGAATACATGTTCTACGCGGATTTGCAGGGCCACCGCCAGGATCCCAAGGTGGCCAAGGCGCTGGCCGAGCTGGAAAAGCTCGCGCCGTTCCTGAAGATTCTCGGATCCTATCCCGCTGCCGTGCTCTAGCGCTGCTGCACAGCTGCGGCGAACCTCAACCACCTGACGGACATCATGGACCTTTGCGAACTGTCTCCCTCCTACGTGCGCGCCATCGCGCCCTATCAACCGGGCAAGCCGATCACCGAACTCGCGCGCGAATTCAGGCTCGACGAAGCTTCGATCGTCAAGCTCGCGTCGAACGAAAACCCGCGCGGCATTTCGCCGAAGGCGCTGGCGGCGATCAAGACGGCGCTGCCGGAACTGGGCCGCTATCCGGACGGATTCGAGCTGAGCAAGGCTTTGTCGGAAAAACTGGGCGTGCCGGCGGAACAGATCGTGCTCGGCAACGGCTCCAACGATGTGCTCGAACTCGCCGGCATGGCGTTTCTCGCGCCGGGCTGCTCCGCCGTCTATTCGCAGCACGCGTTTGCCGTCTACCCGCTGGCGACACAGGCGCGGGGCGCGCACAGCATCGTCACCCCGGCGAAGAATTTCGGCCACGACCTGGAAGCGATGCTCGCCGCGATCCGGCCCGACACCCATGTGGTGTTCATCGCGAACCCCAACAATCCGACCGGCACCATGCTCACGGCGGCGGAACTGGAGTCCTTCCTCGGACGCGCGCCGAAGAACGTGATCATCGTGGTGGACGAGGCGTACAACGAATATCTGGATCCGGCACTGCGCTGCCCCAGCATAGAGTGGATTGCACGCTTTCCCAACCTGATCGTGACGCGCACCTTCTCCAAGGTCTACGGGCTTGCGGGCCTGCGCGTGGGCTACGCCGTGTGCCGGCCCGAGGTCGCGGATCTGCTCAACCGCGTGCGCCAGCCGTTCAACGTCAATAATCTCGCGATCGTAGGCGCCGTCGCCGCGCTGACGGACCACGATTTCCTGCGCGAGAGCTTCGAGCTCAACGTCAGCGGCATGCAACAGCTGCAGGACGGCTGCAAGCGCATCGGCATTGCCTGGATTCCCTCGTACGCGAACTTCCTTACCGTGGAAATTCCGCGGCTGGGCAATCAGAGCCAGGCAGGCGCGGTGTTTCAGAAGCTCCTGCGCGCGGGCGTAATCGTGCGCCCGCTGGCCGGTTACGCCATGCCCGATCACCTGCGCGTGAGCATAGGCCTGGCGAGCGAGAACGCGCGCTTCCTCCAGTCGCTGGAAGTGGCGCTCAAGGCCTGAGCGCGTGGCAACGCCCCGCTTGGATACCGTCGTTATATTTGGCATCGGCCTCATCGGCGGCTCGTTCGCGCTCGCGCTGAAGGCGGCCGGCGCGACGCAGCGCATCATCGGCCTGGGCCGCAATCCGGCCAATCTGCAGCGCGCGCTGAAACTCGGCGTCGTCGACGAAGTATCCGAGGACCCGGCGATCGTGGCCGAGGCCGACCTGGTGCTGATCGCGACCCCGGTCGGACAGATGGGTAGCATCATGCAGGCCATCGCGCCGCACTTGGCTGCGGGTACCGTGGTGACCGACGGCGGCAGCACCAAGCAGGACGTGGTGGCGCTCGCTTATGCGAAGCTGAAGCACCGGGTGGCGCAATTCGTGCCCGGCCATCCTATCGCCGGGGCGGAGCACAGCGGCGTCGCCGCGGCGAAGGCCGATCTCTACCGGGCGCGCAAGGTGGTGCTGACGCCGCTGCCCGAGAACTCTGATCGCAGTATCCGCAGGGTGCGCGCCGCCTGGCACATCTGCGGTGCCAAGCTGTATCGCATGCAGCCGGCCGAGCACGACCGGGTATTCGCCGCCGTGAGCCACCTGCCGCACCTCTTGTCTTATGCCCTGGTGGATCAGGTCGCGCGCCATCCGAACGGCAAGCAGCTGTTCGACTACGCCGCGGGCGGCTTCCGCGATTTCACCCGCATCGCCTCCAGCCATCCGGAGATGTGGCGCGATATCTGCGTCGCCAATCGCAAGGCCTTGCTGACGGAGCTGGCGGGCTTCGAGCGCGAGCTCGCCGAAGTGAAGCGGCTGCTGCGCCAGGGGGATGCGCCAGGTTTGGAGAAGTTGTTCGCGCGCGCGCGCAAGGCGCGCAACCAATGGCTGCAGAAGCAGCAATGACGCGGCTTTCGGCCTGACTGCAGGAGCGGCACGCGTGCAATTCCTCGATCTCGCCCCCATCCGTCGTGCCGCCGGCACGGTCAAGCTGCCCGGATCGAAAAGCATATCCAATCGCGTGCTGCTGCTCGCCGCGCTGGCCGCGGGCGAGACGCGCCTGCATGACCTGCTCGACTCCGACGACACGCGCGTGATGCAGGATGCCCTGCGCATGCTGGGCATCGCCTCGCGGCCAGACGGCGGCGCGACCGTCGTCAGCGGCTCGGGCGGCGCGTTTCCGGTCAAGGCGGCGGACCTGTTTCTCGGCAATGCGGGCACCGCGTTCCGGCCGCTGACCGCGGCGCTGGCCTTGAGCGGCGGCGACTATCGCCTGTCGGGCGTGGCACGCATGCACGAGCGGCCGATCGGCGATCTGGTCGACGCGTTGCGTGCTCTGGGAGCTTCGATCGATTACCTGGGCGCTGCGGGATATCCGCCGCTGCACATCCGACCTGCGTCGATCAATACGAACGCAAATGTCAGCGTGCGCGGCGACGTCTCCAGCCAGTTCCTGACGGCGCTGCTGATGGCATTGCCGCTCACCGGCCGGCAGACCACCATCGCCGTCGAGGGCGAACTGATTTCCAAACCTTATGTGGAGATTACGCTGAACATGATGCGCCGCTTCGGCATCGAGGTCGCACGCGACGGCTGGGCTGCCTTCACCATTCCAGCGAGTGCGCATTACCAAAGTCCCGGCGATCTCTGGGTGGAGGGCGATGCTTCATCGGCATCCTATTTTCTCGCGGCCGGTGCCATCGGCGGCGGGCCGGTGCGGGTCGAAGGCGTGGGGAGTGCCAGCATCCAGGGTGACGTGCGCTTCGCCGCAGCCCTGGAGCAAATGGGCGCGCGCATCGCCATGGGCGAGAATTGGATCGAGGCCAGCGCACCGCCTAGTGGGAAACTGCGGGCCATCGATGCGGACTTGAATCACATACCCGACGCAGCCATGACCCTGGCGGTGGCGTCCCTGTTCGCCGACGGCCCCTGCACCCTGCGCAACATCGGCAGCTGGCGCGTCAAGGAAACCGACCGCATCGCCGCCATGGCGACCGAGTTGAGAAAATTGGGCGCGATGGCGGAGGAGGGCAAGGACTGGCTGCGCGTGACCCCGCCCGCTGCGTTATGCGCGGCCGCGATTGACACCTACGACGACCACCGCATGGCCATGTGCTTTTCGCTAGCTGCGCTCGGTGGCGTGAGCGTGCGCATCAATGATCCGCAATGCGTCAACAAGACTTTTCCGGAATATTTCGAGGCGCTGGCGCGGATCGCGCGTTGATGAAGCGGCGAATTCGCTTGGTGCGCGAGACCATGCCAGCACTCCCTCTGCAGCGCCGCGTATAGACGTTCCTTGAGACGCGTCGAGCCTGAAGAAGCGCGTTGATATTGGCTTGCACGCCGGTTGACGAATTTCGGATTCCGCAGACCAATCAAGACCTTGCCACTTCAAGATCGCAAACTGCGATCTTGAAGGTCTGGCGCTGTGAATGGCGGGGGCATTCACGGTTTGTCAGCGCGTCAGGCGATGTATGCGTTATGCCCGTTCATGAGCCCTTTCCCACTCGTGCCCTGAAATGCGCCCCGCCGCCATTCCCGCCGAGCGCATCGAGCGCTCGATCTTGGTCCTGCGCGGATACAAGGCGCTGCTCGATGCCGATGAACTGGAAGCGTTGAGATCACAATCTGTGATCTCAAACACGCCGGGCCGCGGCGGCTGGCGCTACGCTCACTACGCATTCACCGAGCAGGGCGTGGCGATGTTCTCTTCCGTCTTGATCAGTTCTACGATCGGGAAACGGCAAGACAGGATTGAACAACTGTGCCGTCGATGACGACCAGACATATGCCCAAGCCTGAAAATCTCGCGGCGCTGATTTATCTGCTGCGCGGAGAAAGGGTGCTCCTGGGCGAGCACCTTGCCGAGCTCTATGCTGTGCCTGTCAAAGTCCTCAATCAAGCGGTCAAGCGCAATATAGATCGTTTCCCCGATGACTTCATGTTTCAGCTTACTCTGGTTGAAGCGGAGGCCATCCTCCGTTCAAGGTCACAAATTGTGACCTTGAAGCGAGGTGAAAACATCAAGTACCTCCCTTACGCTTTCACCGAGCAAGGCGTCGCCATGCTTTCCAGCGTGCTGCGCTCACCGCGCGCGGTCGAGGTCAATATTGCCATCATGCGCACCTTCGTGCAGTTGCGCCGGCTGATGGACTCCAACCGCGACCTCGCCAGAAAGATCGAGGCGCTGGAAAATCGCTACGACGAGCAGTTCGCCACCGTCTTCGATGCCATCAAACGCTTGATTGCCGATGACAACAGCCGCAAGACCCGGCCCAAACGCAGCATCGGTTTTCTTGGCTGAACGCCGAACCGAATCCATTTCCCTGAAGCTTTCAGGTTCCGGCGCACCCCCATCAAACTTGATAGCTTGTACCGGTCGCAATTTGCGATCGGTTCCCAACGCTTCCGCGACCCTGGCTGCTAAAATAGCTTTGTTCATCCTTCAGGGATCATCCCGTGCATGCTTACACCGCCGTGATCGAACGCTGCGCCGACACGCAGCTCTATGTGGGCTATGTGCCCGACTGTCCCGGCGTGCACGGCCAGGGCGGGACGGTCGATAAGTTGCATGCCAATTTGCAGCAAGTAATTGCCATGCTGTTCAACGACGACGAACCCAAGCTTGATCTTTTGGCTTGAACGCAGCAAGCAAAGCAATCCCGGTCATCGCCATCGACGGCCCCTCGGCCTCGGGCAAGGGCACCATCGCCCAGGCGGTGGCGAGAAAGCTGGGTTTCCACTACCTCGACAGCGGCGCTCTGTACCGCCTGGTCGCGCTCGCGGCGGTGAAAGAGGCGACCCGGCTGGATGACGAGGCGGCGCTGGCGCGGCGCGCGCGGCACCTGCATGTCAGCTTCGAAGGCGGAGATATATTTCTTTTCGGCCAAAATGTTACGGACACGATCCGCAGCGAGGAATGCGGCGTCGGCGCTTCCCGGGTGGCCGCACTGCCGGCGGTACGCGATGCCCTGCTGGCACGCCAGCGGGCGTTTCGCGAGGCGCCCGGACTGGTTGCGGACGGCCGCGACATGGGCACGGTGGTGTTTCCGGATGCGATGCTGAAGGTGTTCCTTACGGCCAGTGCCGAGGCGCGCGCGGAGCGCAGACATAAGCAGTTGAAAGAAAAAGGAATCGATGCTAATATTCGAACCCTTTTGCAGGAATTGCGTGAACGCGACGCGCGCGACAGCGCGAGGAGCGTAGCGCCCCTGCGAATGGCGGCCGATGCCCGGGAACTGGATAGCACCGGAATCGGCATCGACGAAGTCGTGTGCCAGGTGCTTGAATGGCATCGGCAAATTGCAGCAAGGGTGGCGGGCTCAAATCGCTGATTCGAGCCCGCTTTATGTTTAATCAACCCCGTCCGCAAGGGCGGTGAAATCAGGTAAACAATCCAATGTCCAATCTTTCCCCCGCAGTCGCCCTCGACGAAAACAGTTTCGCAGCTTTATTTGAAGAAAGCCTGACGCGCCAGGAAATGCGCATCGGCGAGGTGATTACCGCGGAAGTAGTGCGTGTAGATATGAATTTCGTAGTGGTGAACGCCGGACTCAAATCCGAGAGCTTCATCCCGGTAGAAGAATTCCGCAACGATGCGGGCGAGGTCGAGGCCAAGGTCGGCGATTTCGTCAGCGTCGCGATCGAGGCCCTGGAAGACGGCTTCGGCGAAACCCGCCTGTCGCGCGACAAGGCGAAGCGCCTGTCGGCCTGGATGGACCTGGAAAAGGCCCTGGAAACGGGAGAACTGGTTTCCGGCGTGATCAGCGGCAAGGTCAAGGGCGGGCTAACCGTCATGGCCAACGGCATCCGCGCCTTCCTGCCCGGCTCGCTGGTGGATATCCGCCCGGTCAAGGACACGACGCCGTTCGAAGGCAAGACCATGGAGTTCAAGGTCATCAAGCTCGACCGCAAGCGCAACAACGTGGTGGTATCGCGCCGCGCCGTGCTCGAGGCGAGCCAGGGTGAAGAGCGGCAAAAGCTGCTGCAGACCCTGTCCGAGGGTACGGTCGTGAAGGGCATCGTCAAGAACATCACCGACTACGGCGCGTTCGTCGACCTGGGCGGCATCGACGGCCTGCTGCACATCACCGACCTCGCCTGGCGCCGCGTCAAGCATCCGTCCGAGGTGCTGAACGTGGGCGACGAAGTGACGGCGAAGATCCTCAAGTTCGACCAGGAGAAGAACCGCGTGTCGCTGGGCATGAAGCAGCTGGGCGAGGACCCGTGGGTGGGCCTGTCGCGCCGCTACCCGACCACCACGCGCCTGTTCGGCAAGGTCACCAATCTCACCGACTACGGCGCGTTCGTCGAGGTCGAGCAGGGCATCGAGGGCCTGGTGCACGTGTCCGAGATGGACTGGACCAACAAGAACGTACATCCGTCGAAGGTGGTGCAGCTCGGCGACGAGGTCGAAGTCATGATCCTCGAAATCGACGAAGAGCGCCGGCGCATATCGCTCGGCATGAAACAGTGCCTGCCCAATCCCTGGGGCGAGTTTGCGATCAACTTCAAGAAGGGCGACCGGGTCAAGGGCCAGATCAAGTCGATCACCGATTTCGGCGTGTTCATCGGCTTGCCGGGCGGCATCGACGGCCTGGTGCACCTGTCGGATCTGTCCTGGAGCGCCACCGGCGAAGAGGCCGTGCGCAACTACAAGAAAGGCGACGAGGTCGAGGCCGTGGTGCTGGCGATCGACACCGAGCGTGAGCGCATTTCCCTCGGGATCAAGCAGATGGACGGCGACCCGTTCACCAACTACATCGCCACGCACGAGAAGAACAGCGTGGTGCAGGGGACGGTCAAGTCGGTCGATGCCAAGGGCGCGGTCATCGCGCTCGAGGGCGATGTCGAAGGCTATCTGCGCGTGTCCGAAGTCGCGCGCGAGCGCATCGAGGATCTTACGCATCATCTCAAGGAAGGCGACGCGGTGACGGCGATGATCATCAACATCGATCGCAAGAATCGTTCGATCAACCTTTCCATCAAGGCCAAGGATATGGCCGAAGAGCATGACGCCATGCAGAAGCTGCAAAGCGACAGCGCGGCCAGTTCCGGCAGCACCAGCCTGGGCGCCCTGCTGAAAGCGAAGCTAGACAACAAAAACTCGCAGCAATAAAAAAGGGGCAGGGGAGATGACCAAGTCCGAATTGATCGCCAGGCTGGCCGGGCGCTATCCGCAATTGGTTGCCAAGGACGCCGAGTTTGCGGTCAAGACCATACTCGATGCCATGACCTCGAGTCTGGTCAGCGGCCAGCGCATCGAAATCCGCGGTTTTGGCAGCTTCGGCTTGAATTACCGGCCGCCGCGTACCGGCAGGAACCCGAAGTCGGGGGACAAGGTTCAGGTGCCGGAGAAATTCGTTCCGCATTTCAAGGCCGGTAAGGAACTGCGTGAGCGCGTGGATTCGAACTAGCGCGCGCACGGCGAACGGAAACAGGCGGCATCTTCTCGATGCCGCTTGTTTTTTCTGAGGCGACCCTGTATGCGCGTTCTGTCCTGGATTCTGCGCATCGTCTTGTTCCTGGCCTTGTTTCTGTTCGCGCTCAAGAACACAGACGCGGTCAGTCTGCGGCTCTATTTCGACCAGGTATGGCAGGCCCCGCTGATCCTGGTGCTGCTGGTGTTCTTCGCCGCGGGCGCCGCGATGGGCGTGCTCGCCACGCTGGCCACGGTATTCCGGCAGCGGCGCGAGATCGCGCAGCTGCGGCGGGAACTGCGTAGCGCACCTGCGTCCGACCCACGCGTCGCCGACGGCGACATCGATACCCTGCCCCGAACTTAGCGCCGTCGCATGGAATTCGAATTCTGGTGGCTGCTCGCATTCCCGCTGTTCTTCGCGCTGGGCTGGCTCGCCGCGCGCATCGACATCAAGCACCTGGTGTCGGAGTCGCGCTCCCTGCCGCGCTCCTACTTCAAGGGCCTCAATTTCCTGCTGAATGAACAGCCGGACAAGGCGATCGAAGCGTTCATCGAGGTCGTCAAGGTCGATCCGGAAACCATAGAGCTGCACTTCGCGCTGGGCAGCCTGTTTCGCCGCCGCGGCGAAACCGAGCGCGCCATCCGCATGCACCAGAACCTGCTCGAACGCGGGGACCTCGGCCAGGAACAGCGGCTTGCCGCCCTGTTCGAGCTGGGACAGGACTATCTCAAAGCCGGACTGCTCGATCGTGCCGAGGAAGTGTTCGTCAAGCTGCGCGGCACGCCGCATCGCGGCGCTGCGCTGAAGGCGCTGCTCGACATCTATCAGCAGGAGAAGGACTGGGAGAAGACCATAGGCGTCGCGGGCGAGCTGAGCGCGGAACAGGGCCAGCCCTGGGACAAGGAGATCGCCAACTACTACTGCGAACTCGCGGCGACGGCGATCACTCATTCGCGCACCGATGCGGCGCTGGCGCATCTGGAGCAGGCGCTCAAGTCCAACCGCAAGTGCGCGCGCGCCAATGTGCTGCTCGGCGACATCCGCGCGGCCGCAGGCGATCACGCGGCGGCGATCGAGGCATGGAAGCGCATCGAGCAGCAAAATCCCGCCTACCTCGCGCTGGTGGCGCAACGCCTGCTGGAGAGTTACCGCGTCCTGGGCAAGCAGGACGAGGGGCTGACTCTGCTGCGCGGCTACCTCGCCAGCGCGCCCTCGCTCGACCTGCTCGACGTCGCGTTTCAGTCCACGCTGGAGGCGCAAGGGCCGGAGGCGGCGCACAAGCTGGTGCGCGATGAACTGCGGCGCAATCAGACCCTGCTCGGCCTGGACCGGCTGCTCGACGCCGAGTTGCTCGTGGTCAGGCCCGAGCGCCGCAGCGATGTGCAACTGGTGAAGAATCTGGTCCATAGCCACACGCTGCGCCTGGCGCGCTACCGCTGCGAAAACTGCGGCTTCAAGGCGCGCCAATTCTACTGGCATTGTCCGGCCTGCGGCGGCTGGGAAACCTATCCGCCACGGCGAACGGAAGAGTTTGACCCGGCGCCGTAGCCAAGACGATTTCAATCATTTCGATTTCAATCATATTTCGGAGCGCATTGTGAAAATATCGGTAGTGGGAACCGGATACGTAGGACTGGTCAGCGGTGCCTGCCTGGCGGAAGTCGGCAACGATGTCCTGTGCCTGGACCTGGACCCGGGCAAGATCAAGATCCTCAATGATGGCGGCATTCCGATCTATGAGCCGGGCCTGCAGGAGATGGTGCAGCGCAATCGCAAAGCCGGACGCCTCGCGTTCACCACGGACATAGCGCAGGCGGTCGCCTTCGGCACGGTGCAGTTCATTGCGGTGGGAACGCCGCCCTCGGAGGACGGTTCGGCCGACCTGCAGCATGTGCTCGCGGCTGCGCGCAACATCGGCCGGCACATGAGCGAATATCGCGTGGTGGTCGACAAGTCCACGGTCCCCGTCGGAACGGCAGATAAGGTGCGCGCCGCCATTAGCGCGGAGCTGAAGCAGCGCGGCGCCGACGTCGCCTTCAGCGTGGTGTCCAACCCGGAGTTCCTCAAGGAAGGCGCGGCGGTTGAAGATTTCATGCGTCCGGACCGCATCGTGGTCGGAAGCGACGACGAACGCGCAACGAGCGTCATGCGCAATCTCTACTCGCCGTTCCAGCGCAACCATGAGCGCGTGATCGTGATGGACGTGCGTTCGGCCGAATTGACCAAGTACGCAGCGAACGCGATGCTGGCGACGCGCATTTCCTTCATGAACGAGATCGCCAATCTTGCCGAGCGCCTGGGCGCGGACGTGGAGTGCGTGCGCCGCGGCATCGGCGCCGATCCGCGCATCGGCTACCATTTTCTGTATCCGGGCGTGGGTTATGGCGGCTCCTGCTTTCCGAAGGACGTGCAGGCGCTGATGCGCACCGCAGGCGAGGCCGGCATGAATCTGCTCATCCTGGACGCGGTGGAAGCGGCCAATGCGCTGCAAAAGCAGGTGCTGGCGCAGAAGATCGTCAAGCGCTTCGGCGCCGATCTGAAAGGCTTGACTATCGCCCTCTGGGGGCTGGCGTTCAAACCCAATACCGACGACCTGCGCGAAGCGCCGAGCCGCGTGCTGATTGCAGATCTGCTCGCGCGCGGCGCGAGCGTCACTGCCTATGATCCGGTGGCCATGCCCGAGGCGCGGCACATCTACGAAGCCGAGAAGCGCGTGCGCTTTGCCGAGTCGCCCATGGCGGCGGCAGAGGGCGCGGACGCGCTCGCCATTGTCACCGAATGGAAGGAGTTCCGCAGCCCGGATTTCCAGCGCCTGAAGCAGCTGCTGCGCACGCCCGCAATTTTCGATGGACGCAATTTGTACGACCCAGCCGAAGTGAGGCACAACGGTCTGGAGTACTATCCGATCGGACGCCTGTAAGGCGCGCCAGGAAACACGAAAGCATCAATACGAGTGGCGAAGGGGTTGGGGCGTGAATTTGAAACTGCTGCCGGATTTGTCCAAGGCTAAGCTGCTGGTGGTCGGCGATGTGATGCTGGATCGTTACTGGTTCGGCGAGGTGAGCCGCATTTCGCCCGAAGCGCCAGTGCCGGTGGTCAAGTTTCAGCGTACCGAGGAGGTCCCCGGTGGCGCGGCAAACGTCGCGCGCAACGCGACCGCGCTCGGCGCCCGGGTGACGCTGCTGTCCGTGGTCGGCGACGACGAGGCCGGCGCGCGCCTGAAGCAACTGGTCGAATCCGAGCAGGTCGTCGCCTGTCTGCACAAGGACGCCAGCATCCCCACCACCGTCAAGCTGCGCGTGATCGGCCGGCAGCAGCAGTTGTTGCGCATCGATTTCGAGACCCAGCCCAGCCACGATGTGCTGGCCGACAAACTGGCCGATTTCGCACTGCTGCTCGCCGACTGCAATGTGCTGATCCTGTCCGATTACGGCAAGGGCGGCCTCGCGCACATAGAGAAAATGATCGAACTCGCGCGCGCCGCCGGCAAGACCATCCTGGTCGATCCCAAGGGCGACGACTATTCGCGCTACCATGGCGCAAGCCTGGTGACGCCCAACCGCGCCGAGATGCGCGAGGTGGTGGGGCGCTGGAAGGACGAGGCCGATTTGACGGCCAGGGCGCAGGCCTTGCGGCGCGAGCTTGGCGCCGAGGCGCTGCTGCTCACGCGCAGCGAGGAGGGCATGAGCCTGTACCAGGAGGGCGGCGTCGTGCACGAAGCGGCCAAGGCGCGCGAAGTGTACGACGTCAGCGGCGCGGGCGATACGGTGATCGCGGCGCTGGCGGCGATGCTGGGCAGCGGAGCGACGCTGCCGCAGGCGATGCACGTCGCCAACTGCGCCGCCGGGATCGTGGTCGGTAAGCTGGGCACCGCCGTGGCGCATCGGGACGAGCTGCAGGCGGCTTTGGCGCAGGATTGAAGCGTGGTCACGGCGTAGCTGAAACGACCCCCGATTTCGGGGAGTATGCGGGAGGAGGGACGCCCGCAGGCGGAAACAGGCTCTAAAGGGAAACCAGAATGTACTACGTAGTCACCGGCGCCGCCGGATTCATCGGATCCAACCTGGTCAAGGCCTTGAACCAGCGCGGCGAGACCGACATCATTGCGGTGGACAATCTCACCCGCGCCGATAAATTCAGGAACCTTGCTGGATGTGAGATCGCCGACTTCATCGACAAGCGCGACTTCCTGGTGCAGCTCACCGCGGGTGACTACGAGGGCGCGATCGAAGCGGTGCTGCACCAGGGCGCCTGTTCCGACACAATGGAGACGGACGGGCGCTACATGATGGACAACAATTACCGCTATTCCCTGACGCTGCTCGATTACTGCCAGGAAGAGGAGGTGCCGCTGCTGTACGCCTCGTCCGCGGCCGTTTACGGCGGCGGCTCGGTGTTTCGCGAGCTGCGCGAATGCGAGGCGCCGCTCAATATCTACGGCTATTCCAAATTTCTGTTCGACCAGGTGGTGCGGCGGCGTTTTGCCGATGCCGAAAGCCAGATTGCGGGCTTCCGCTATTTCAACGTCTATGGGCCGAACGAGGCGCACAAGGGGCGCATGGCCTCGGTCGCGTTCCATTGTTTCAACCAGTTCCAATCCGAACGCCGGGTGAAGCTGTTCCAGGGCTGGGACGGCTATGCCGACGGCGAGCAGCGGCGCGATTTCGTATCGGTCGAAGACGTGGTCGCGGTGAACCTGCATTTTCTCGAGCGACCGGATCTGTCCGGAATATTCAATCTCGGCACGGGGCGCGCGCAAAGCTTCAACGAGGTCGCCGTGGCCGCGGTCAATGCCTGCCTGCGCGCCGAAGGCCAGGCCCCGCTCAGCCTGGCCGAGATGCGCGCGCAGAACATGATCGAATACATCGCGTTTCCGGAGGCGCTCAAGGGCAAGTACCAGAGCCACACCGAGGCCGACACTGGCATGCTCCGGCGCGCCGGCTATGAGGACGCGTTCCTGACGGTGGAAGAGGGCGTGTCGCGCTATTGCGCGCATCTGCTAGGGCAGGACGCATGAAACGCCGCACGCCGGATATCGAGGCTACGGTAGGCAACACGCCCTTGGTGCGCCTGAAGCGCATCCACGGTGCCGCCAGGGGCAATGTCATCCTGGCCAAGCTGGAGGGCAACAACCCGGCAGGATCGGTCAAGGACCGCCCGGCCTTGTACATGGTCGTGCGCGCCGAGCAGCGCGGGACGATCAAGCCGGGCGATACGCTGATCGAAGCCACCAGCGGCAACACCGGCATTGCGCTCGCCATGGCGGCGGCGATGCGCGGCTACCGCATGCTGCTGATCATGCCCGAGCACCTGTCGGTGGAACGGCGCCAGACGATGCGCGCCTTCGGCGCCGAGATCATACTCACGCCGCAGGCCGGCGGCATGGAAGGGGCGCGCGACCTGGCGGAGAAACTGCGCGACCAGGGCAAGGGCGTGATCCTCGATCAGTTCGCCAACCCGGACAATCCCCTGTCCCATTACGAGACCACCGGGCCGGAGATCTGGCGCGATACGGCCGGCAAGGTCACACACTTCGTTTCCAGCATGGGCACCACCGGGACCATCATGGGGGTGTCGCGCTTCCTCAAGGAACAGAATCCGAAGATTCAGATCGTGGGCTGCCAGCCGACCGATGGTTCGCAGATTCCGGGCATACGCAAGTGGCCCGAGGCCTACCTGCCGCGCATCTACGACGCCGCCCGCGTGGACCGCGTCGAGTACGTGAGCCAGTCCGAGGCGGAGGACATGACTCGCAAGATGGCGCGCGAAGAGGGCATCTTTGCCGGCATTTCGTCGGGCGGCGCCCTGTGCGTGGCGCTGCGGCTTGCCGCGGAAGTCAAGAAGGCGGTCATCGTATCGATCGTATGCGACCGCGGTGACCGCTATCTGTCCACCGGCGTGTTCCCGGATTGAAACGAGTCTGCCGACCCGATTGGATCGGCTACCCCATACCCAAAGAACTTCTATGACTCCCGTCCTCGCGTTCGACATCGAAACCGCGCCTGACTGCGTCGGCCTGAGGCGCCTGTTCGACCTCGATCCGTCGCTCTCGGACAAGGATGTGGCGGAGATCGCTTTCCAGCGCCGGCGCACGGCGGCGAATCACGATTTCCTGCAGTTGCACCAGCACCGCGTGATCGCCATCGCCTGCGCGCTGCGCGACGGCGACGGCGTGCGCGTCTGGTCGCTCGGCTCGCCGGAGGACGGCGAAGCCGAGTTGATCCGCCGCTTCTTCGATGGCATCGAGAAATATACGCCGCAGCTCGTCTCCTGGAACGGCGGCGGGTTCGATTTGCCGGTGCTGCACTATCGCAGCCTGATCCACGGCATCAGCGCCCCGCGTTACTGGGACCAGGGCGAGGACGAGCGCGATTTCAAGTGGAACAACTATATCAGCCGCTATCACGCGCGCCATCTGGATCTGATGGATCTGCTGGCGCTGTATCAGCCGCGCAACAACGTGCCGCTGGACGAAATGGCCAAGCTGGTCGGTTTTCCGGGCAAACTCGGCATGGACGGCTCTCAGGTCTGGGGCGCCTACCAGGCGGGCAAGCTGCGCGAAATCCGCAGCTACTGCGAGACCGACGCCGCGAATACCTTCCTCATGTATCTGCGCTTTCAGCTGCTGCGCGGCGTGTTCGACGCGCAGCAGTACCAGCGCGAGATCGAATTGTTGCGGGGGACGCTCGCCAAGTCCAGCGAAGCGCACTGGCGCGAATTTCTCGAAGCCTGGAAGTAATCCATGACTGTGTTGATCGAATCGCTGGATCGCGAGGGGCGCGGCATCGCGCGCGTCGAGGGCAAGGCCATCTTCATTGACGGCGGCCTGCCGGGCGAGCTGGTGTCCTACGCCAGCTACAAGAAGAAACCGAATTACGAAATGGCGTCGGCGACCGCGATCCACGCGCCCAGCGGGGCGCGCGTGATCCCGCGCTGCCCGCACTTCGGCGTCTGCGGCGGCTGCAGCATGCAGCATCTGCAAGCGTACTCCCAGGTCGCGGTGAAGCAGCGCGTGCTTGAAGACAACCTGTGGCACATCGGCAAGGTGCGGCCCGAGGTGGTGCTGCCGCCGATCTACGGCGAACCTTGGGGCTACCGTCACCGGGCCCGGATGTCGGTGCGCATGGTGCTGAAAAAAGGCGGTGCGCTGGTCGGTTTTCATGAACGTAAGAGCAGCTTCGTCGCCGACATGAGAAGCTGCGAAGTCCTGCCGCGGCGCATATCCGACCTGATCGTCCCCTTGCGCGCGCTCATCGCGGAATTGTCGCTGCCCACGCGCCTGCCGCAGATCGAACTCGCGGTAGGCGAGGCCGTCACGGTGCTGGTGCTGCGCATACTCGATCCGCTGAGTCAGGAGGACGAGGTTCTGCTGCGGAATTTCGCCGCGCGGCACGGCATCCAGTTCTGGCTGCAGACCAAGGGGCCGGATACGGCCCAGCCGTTCTTCCCGCTGGATGCGGCGCCGCTGTATTACTCGCTGCCCGAGTTCGGCGTGCAGATATTTTTCCGGCCGACCGATTTCACCCAGGTGAATCACGCCGTCAACCGCATTCTGGTCAGGCACGCGATGAACCTGCTCGAGCCGCGCGCGGGCGAGCGCATCGCCGATCTGTTTTGCGGTCTGGGCAATTTCAGCCTGCCGATCGCGAGCTGCGGCGCGCAGGTGCTAGGCGTGGAAGGCAACGCCGAGCTGGTGGCGCGCGCAGAAGACAACGCGCGCCGCAACGGCCTGGATGCGCGCGCGCGCTTTCAGGTGGCCAATCTGTTCGATGCGCCGAGCTGCGCGCCGTTTGGTGCCAAGGACAGCGGCGGCGGCTACGACAAGCTGCTCATCGACCCGCCGCGCGACGGCGCGGTGGAACTGGTGAAAGCGCTGCAGGAAGACGGTCCGCGGCGCATCGTCTACGTCTCCTGCGACCCGGCGACGCTCGCGCGCGACGCTGAAGTGCTGGTGCACGTCAAAGCTTACCGGCTCGCGGCCGCCGGCGTGATCAACATGTTCCCGCACACCTCGCACGTGGAGTCGATCGCGCTGTTCCAGAAGTAGCGAGCGCGCAACAAAAAAGGCGGCCGCAGCCGCCTTTCTTGATGGAACTCAATCCGATCAATCGCTGCTGCCGCCGATTCCCAGCAGTTGCAGCAGGCTGGAGAACAGGTTGTAGATCGATATATACAGGCTCAACGTGGCCGAGATGTAATTGGTTTCGCCGCCGCGCACGATGGTATTCACCTGCCACAGGATCATGAGCGAGGAGAACAGCACGAAGGCGCCGATGAGCACGACGTACAGCAGCGGGCTCGCCAGAAATGCGTTGGCCACGACCGCGAGCATGATGATCACGGCGCCCACGGTGAGGAAGTTGCCCATGCTGCTGAAGTCGCGCTTGGTGCTGGATGCGACGCCGGCCATGACGAAGAATACGGCCGCCGTGCCGCCCGCGGCCATCATCACCAGTTCGGTCCCGTTCCTGAAGCCGAGTACGCGGTGCAGCAGCGGTCCGAGCAACAGTCCCAGAAACATGGTGAAGCCGAGCAGCAGTACCACGCCGATCGCGCTTTCCTTGTTGCGTTCGATGGCGTAGATCCAGCCGTAGAATATCGCCAGTATGGCAAACAGCGACACGATCGGGCTGGTGCGCATGAATCCCAGATCCATATTGGTGCCGATGGCGGCGCCGATAACGGTCGGAATCAGGCTGATCGCCAACAGCATGTAGGTATTGCGCAGCACCTTGTGCTGTTGTGTCGCAAAGTCCTGCGCTGCGCCTGGCGCGCCAGTCGGTACCGTTCTCAATTCAGGTTGCATGTGTTTCCTCCACGTTGTTGCGATACGCCCGTTAGACTAGGTCAAAAGCGGAAAAGTTGCAACTGCTACCGCATCTATCTGCCCAGGTTAACTCTCTATTAGAAAAAGACATTTTGGGGCGCACACGGAAAATTCAAGCCCTCTGATCCTGCTTCTGCCAGGCGCGCTCCAGCCCCCGATTCGCGCGCGACCGCAGCACGCCGTGGCCGGCAGAGTATGTGCGGCTGTTCCCGCTCTAATACGCAGCGTCGGAAGACGAGCGATCTGAGCATGTCTTGGCGATGCCGATCGCAATGGCGTGGCGCAAAATTTTCGGCAGGCAATGGCCGCCGGCGGGCGCGACCTCGGCTTCCGGACAAATAGGAAAATCGCAAGTGACGTTTTTTGTCACTCACGGCGTTGCGCAGCCCGGCACCCAGAAAACGGCACTCGTGGCACTCATGAAAAACAACGAGTTAGCGAATTAGTCACCGCGCAGGCAAGGCTTGTTTCCTAGCTGCCCGCCGCATTGCATCGCCCGGCCTAGCGTCATTGCGCTGAGGGTGTTCAAGAGAAAACAAAGGCTTAGCGGTTACATTTCCTGCGGCGGGCGGCGGGATGGACCGAGTCGAGGGTGACGGATTTTGTCATCGGGCAGCATTAGGCTAAGTGCCCAATCGCAAAGATCGCTCGCTGCGATTTTAGTAAGTGGCTGATGTTTATGGATGTTTATAATTCCTGCAGGATCGCCGGATTCAGGCACAGTGCTTGCGTATAGGGAAGCACGGCGCGCAACAGACGCCGCAACTTTTCTAAAGAGGAATCAGGATGAAATCAATTCAACGCGGCTTTACCCTTATCGAACTGATGATCGTGGTCGCGATTATCGGTATTCTGGCGGCGGTCGCGCTGCCGGCGTATCAAGACTACACCATCCGTGCGAAAGTATCGGAAGGTCTGGTGTTGTCGGGCGGTATCAAGACGGCGATCGCCGAGACCTATCAGTCCAAGGGCGCGAGCGACATGAGCTGCTCCGACGCAGCGACTTGCGGCGCGATCGGCGCATCGCCGGCCCCCGCGACGGCCAACGTGGCGTCTATTGTTTCCAGCGCTGCAGGCTTGATCTCCATCACCTATGTCAACCCGGGTCTGCTGCCCGCCGCGAAAGCGCTGCTGACGCTGGCACCGATTGACAGCGCGACAGGTGCGGTGGCGGTGCTCAACACGACCCCCGCGTTGACCATCACCTGGTCTTGCGGCTATAAGATCCCCGCCACCACGACCACGGTCGAACAAAAATATCTGCCGGCGACCTGCCGCACGTAAGATTTAGGCTAAAGATGTAGCGCCCTGCGATTCAGGGGCGGAAGAAGGCAAGGGCGCAACAGCCCTTGCCTTTTTCATTTGGCGCCGCAGGTCAGGCGCTCTTGTGATGCCGCGGGTCGAAGTCTTTTCGCGGCGAGCACACGCGGGGCCATGCCTTGAAGCATGCTGCAAGTCGGAATTCGGCGCGGTCGACGCCGGATCATCCCTTATAATTCGCGCTAAGGAAGGTTGGCCGAGCGGTTGAAGGCACCGGTCTTGAAAACCGGCAGGGGCG